>UMHM01008199.1_pt1 | contig 22075 bp, 17 predicted proteins | sample 1965501 | NCBI WGS metagenome assembly UMHM01 (sample SAMEA4836095, study PRJEB28245) | human gut metagenome | biome: gut microbiome; material: fecal sample | place: Denmark | collected 2008
AAACCTGCGGCACGGCATATAGTCCGCAGCGTTCCGTCCCGGCAGGTTGCGTGACCCCATCCTCTCCCTGCCGCGCGGGGTGCGGAAGGGCAGAAAAACAGCCCGCCGAAGCGGGCTGTTCCGTCCGTTTATTTGCCTTTCTTGACGTCGAGGACGTACGCCTCGAGCTCGGGATCCTTCTTGAAGCCTTTGACGAACTTCTTGAAGCCGCCCTTGGTGCCGTTGCACATGTCCACGATACCTTCCACGCACTGCATTGTGAGCAGACCGCCCGTGAAGCCCATGAAACCTCTCAAAGGCATGTCTATCGCGGAATGCACCATCATCGCGCGGTTGGTGGCGTTGCCTGCGATGAGTCCGACGCCGAAGGTGATGAGCCCGTTCATGAACTTGCCCACGGGAGAGATGGAGACGTCGCCCAGGCTGCAGTTGGCGTTGAACTCGCCCCTCGCATAGGGCACATTGTCCACCACGGACGCGCCGTAGAGCGCGGCGAACTGTTCGATGGGGATGGTGCGTTTCTGCTCCGTCGTCTCGGTGAGGTCGTAGTAGTAGGGAGCGGACGCGCGGTAATCGGGGATGGGCGCGGCGGGGTTGGCGGACCTGACGGCGACGGTGTCCGTGAGACGGATGTCGCGGGAGGACGCGCCAACGAGGATGTCGAAGTCGCCGCTTTCGATGTGCCAATCCTTGATGAGGACGTTGTAGTAGGCAAAGGCGCGGCTGTCGAGGGTGATGGACACTTCCTTTTCCTCGCCCGCTTTCAGGAAGACTTTCCTGAAGCCTTTCAGCTCCTTCTTGGGGCGGAAGATGCTGCTCACCTTGTCCGCGACGTAGAGCTCGGCGACTTCCGCGCCGTCACGCTTGCCGACGTTCTTGACCTTGAAGGTGACGGTGAGCGGCTCGCCCTCGTCGATGGCGGTGGCGGAGAGCTTGAGGTCGGAGTAGGCGAACTCGGTGTAGGAGAGCCCGTAGCCGAAGGGGTAGAGCACCGGCTTTTCCGCCGCGTCGTAGAAGCGGTAGCCGACATAGATGCTCTCGCGGTACTGCACCGTGCGCGGACCCATGGGGAAGTAGCGCGCGACGATGTTGTCGCTGTTCTTGAGCGGGAAGGTCTCGGCGAGTTTGCCGGAGGGATTGACCTTGCCGTAGATGACGTCGAACGCCGCTTTGCCGGACGCCTGACCGCCGAGATAGAGGTTGAGGATGGCGCGGGCGTTGGGCTCGACTTCCTCGAGCGCGACGGGAGAGCCGCAGGAGAGCACCACGATGACGTTCTCGTTGACTTTCGCGATCGCTTCCACGAGCATACGGTGCGCGTCGGGCATCTCGATGTGTCTGCGGTCGAAACCTTCGGACTCATATTCGGGAGTGAGACCGATGAAGACGAGGACGGCGTCCTTGCCCTTCGCGGTCTCGACTGCTTCCGCGATGAGGCGTTTGCTCACGCCGTCGCCCGACATCTTATAGCCGTCCGCATAGGCAAATTTCTGCCCGGCGGCGGACATCGCGTCCACGAAGGACGTGAGTTTCTTGGGATTGATGAGGCTGGAGCCGGAACCCTGAAAGCGCGGGGTCTTGGCGAGCGCGCCGATGACGGCGACCTTCTTTGCCGCGGTGAGGGGGAGGATGCCGCCCTCGTTTTTGAGGAGCACCGCGCCCTGAGCCGCCACCTTCGCCGCAAGGACGTCGTGCGCGTGGAAGTCGGGCTTGACGGTCTTGTCCTCGCTCTCTTTGCAGGTGAAGGCGAACTTGATGAGACGCAGCACCACTTTGTCCAAAGCCTCCACGGAGAGCTTGCCGTCCTTGACCGCTTTGACGATGAGCTTGTCGTTGGCGCCGCGGTTGCCGGGCATCTCGAGGTCCATGCCCGCCTTGATGCCTTCCACGCGGTCGTTCACCGCGCCCCAGTCGCTGACGACGATGCCCTTGAAGCCCCATTCGTCGCGCAGGATGTCGGTGAGCATGCGCTTGTTGTCGGAAAGATAGGTGCCGTTCAGACGGTTGTAGGAGCACATCACAGTGGAGGGCTGCTCCGTCTTGACGATGTGTTCGAAGGCGGGGAGATATATCTCGCGCAGAGCTCGCTCATCCACGATGGAATCGATGCTCATCCTGAGATGCTCCTGGTTGTTGGCGCAGAAGTGTTTCAGCGAGACGCCCACTCCCGCGGACTGCACGCCGTGCACCCACGCCGCGCCCATACGCCCCGCGAGGAAGGGGTCTTCCGAGAAGTATTCAAAGTTCCTGCCGCAGAGGGGAGAGCGCTTGATGTTGACGCCGGGCCCCAGCACCGTGGACACGCCGAGCGCCTTGGCTTCCGCCGCGATGGCTTTGCCGACGGTGGCGATGAGATCGGGATCCCACGTGCTCGCGGAAGTGACCGCGGGCGGGAAGCAGGTGGCGGGATGGGACTGCTTCATGATGTTGGTGCCGCCGCCGCTCTCCATCTCGCTCCTGAGCCCGTGAGGGCCGTCGGTCATGCGGACGGAGGGGATGCCGTGCTTTTCTATGGGCGTGGTGTTCCAGAAAGTGAGACCGGAGCACAGAGCCGCCTTTTCTTCCAAAGTGAGTTTTTTAAGGATGTCGACATATTTTTTGTCGGCGTTTTCCGCGGAAACGGTTTTGACTTCTTGTTCTGACATAAGACCTCCCTGATGAACAAGCTGTGACCGCGGCGTGCGCATACGTGTACACACCGCATATATCGCTATTTTATCATCACTTATTATAATAATCAACAATAAAATCGCAAAATGTCTCTCTTTCACCTGCATTACATCTGTCTTTCATAATTTTAAGAGCCGTTCTTCTTTGCGGAAATTCGGCCGCGATATTGTCCGCATCCGAAAAAAATGTTAAAATGAGTGTAACCTCCGACCTTCGCGGCCGTATATTAAGCGAAAGCAGGCAGCAAATGAAAAACGACGCATTCGAAAGACTCTTCAAAAGATATTTCAATGAGGCGAAGCTCTACCTCACGACGCTCTGTCGCAACGAGGCGCTCGCCGAGGATATAGTGTCCGAGTCTTTCGTCAAGGCGTTCAACCTCATCGACGAGGAGAAGGAGAGCTTCAAGTTCTGGCTCTTCAAGGTGTGCAGGAATGCGTGGCTGGACTATCTCCGCAAGGCGCGCCGCCTCGCTCCCGTCCCGGAAAACATGGCGGACGGCGGCACCGACCTTGCCGAGAAAGTCATCGAAGACGAGGAATACCGCGCGCTCTACCGCGCCATCAACCTGCTCAAAGAAAACTACCGCGAAGTCATCTTGCTCTATTATTTCGACGAACTTTCCGTCTCCGAGATCGCCGACATCACGGATCAGTCGGTGCAGAACGTGAAAGTGCAGATGTATAGGGCGAGGAACAAACTCAAAGAAATTCTGGAGGGACAGATATGAACTACGAAGAAGCATTCAGACACTACCGCGAAGGTACTGCCACGGATGAGGAAAAGGCGTTCGTCCTCGACGAGCTCGCCAAAGCCAAGGCTCTCTCCTCTCTCCTCGACGACGAGGGGCTCGCCGTCAAGCGCGCTCCCATCAAAGAGGCGGAGGCAAAGGACGTCAAAGAGGCAAAGCACGACCTCGTCTGGAAGCGTGTGCTCGCCGGTCTCATCGCGATCGCGGTCATCGTCGTGGTGATCGGCGCGGTGCTCGGCGGCGTGTTCGGCGCGGCGGCAGCTTACGGCAAGGACAACATCCTGCTGGACCGTGCGGAAGCCATCGCCGTCGCGGAAGAGTTCGCCCGCTCCGACGCCGCGTCAAGGAAATACACCCCCGACCGCGTCATCACCGACCTCCCGCAGGACGTGGAAGACAAGTTCAACTTCGAGACCGACCTCAAGAGCAGCTACTACAGCTATGAGGTGGACGTCACCGTCTGGACGGCAGAGGGCTACGAGCTCGACTACGAAGTGGTGGTCAATGCCCACACGGGCAGCCCTTCGCTGAAAGAGCTCGACATCGACCGCGAAGACTACTTCGGCAGATACTGAGAGTCGGGCGTCGGACGGGGAGGGAACTCTGCGCCCGACAACATCGCCGGTGCCGCATCGCGGCGCCGGCAATAAAAAATCCCGCGCAACGAAATGCGCGGGTTTTTTTACCCCACAAAGTGTCCTCATTTCATTCCGGTACTTTGCGGGGACCCCGAATTTACCCCACGCGAAAAATCGGAGATTTTTCCCGCGGGCCCCGACTTTTACCCCACAAAGTGTCCTCATTTCATTCCGGTACTTTGCGGGGACCCCGAATTTACCCCACGCGAAAAATCGGAGATTTTTCCCGCGCCCCCATTCTAAGTGACTGTTCAGACCGCAGGGGCTCTGACGCAGTTACTCGCCAAATAGCGCGCTCAGCGTAGAGGGGCGATGTGGCGCAGCGTGCTCTGCATCACCTCCGACAAATGTGCGTCCTCGAGATGTATCTCGCAGGGGCGCTCGCCGATGACGGCGGAGATGAGGTTGAAATCGGGGGTGTCGAAAAGGTCGATGACTTCGACGGGACGGCGGGCGGTGAGATTGACAAGGGAGTCGCGGGTGATGGCGATGCGGTTTTTTGCGCCCTCGGTGCCCGTGATGAAGGCGGCGATGTCAAAGGCGTCACCGCCGCTCCCCGACGCGATGAGGCGGGTGGCGAGAGTGGCAAGTTCGCTCCAATTTTCCGTGAGCGGGCGCAGCCGGAAATGCAGAAGACCGTCCAATGCGTAGTCGATGCACTCCGAGAGGACGCGGTCTATGACGCCCTTTTCGTACTCCGTGTCAAAATGCACAAGTGAACATATGAGCGCACAATTTGCATGGTTCAACTCCATGTTCTGCAATTTGCCGAGAAAAAAGCGCAGCTTCATGAAGACCAGGAAAACCGTCTTCAGGATGTCGCGCACCTGTCCTTCCGTCTCCTCTTGCAGCTCGCACACCGAGGCGACGTAGAAGTAGACGCGATCCTTGCTTTCCTCCGTCGCGTAGGAGAGATGTCTCACCTTCCCGAGCTTTGCCGCCAAAAATTCCGTCTCCCTGCCGAACCTCTTGTCAATGCTGATGACATTAGACCACATAAACACCTCGGCTATATTCTATGCAACGGCGGGAAATATTTACGCCCCGCAGGTGCGCCGCAAGAAAGTTTTTATCTCGGGCGGATGGGAGCGTAGCGTTCGCTTGCCTGCGCTTTACATTCGGAGCCGTTGCGCGGTGATGCTTTTTCTGTTATCATGACTTTGCACGCATCAAGAAGCGGTGAGCCCATGATAAAGAAAGAGTTGCTCGCAAAGCTGAAAAAACCCGGAACGAGAGCGTTGGTCTTCGTGGTATATCCCGTGACGCTCGTATTCGTTGTTCTTTCGGTTTTGTGCCTCAAGCTGGAGCTCCCTTCCGCGCTCGAGAAGGTGATCTTCGCGGGGACGGGCGTGTTCTTCTTTTACAGCGTTTACACCCTCGTTGCGGGAGGGTTGAGAGAGCTGGGTCCGCGCGTTGCAAAACTCGCGGACCGCAACAGATTCACCCGTCGTTTTGCGAAGGACTATGTTTTCCGCACTTTTGTTTTTTCCTGGATGGCATTCGCCGTCAACATAGCATATGTCATCTTCGAGGGAGTGATGGGCATTGTGTACGGCTCGCTGTGGCGCAACGCGCTCGCGATGTACTATCTCTTCCTCACTCTCATCCGCGGCATCATAATCGTCAAGGAATACAAGAGCAGACGCAGCGGTGAGACGGAGAAAGACAAGCTGTTGCGCGGCATACGTACATATGGTATCTGCGGCATCAATTTCATCGTGCTCGACGGCGCCATGTGCGGCATCGTCACCATGCTCACAAAGGGATATGCAGAGGTGTCCTATCCCGGCGCGCTCATCTATGTCGCCTCCGCCTACACTTTTTATAAGATCATCGCCGCCGTCACCAACCTCGTTAAAGCGCGGCACAGCAGATCCCCGGTGGTGCAGTCGTTGCGCAACATCAACCTCGCCGACGCGCTCATGTCCGTGATCAGCATGGAGACCGCCCTCATCGCGGAGTTCGGCGACGGCGAGAGCCTCTTCGTGCTGCGTACGGTGACGGGGGTCATAGCCTGCGTCATCCCGGTGGCGCTCGGCGCGGCAATGGCTCTGCGGGCATTCACGGAGTATCGCTCGGTGAAAAACGGCGGCTTCCCCGTCCGCTTCGGCAGAGACATCGAAGGCGCGGACACTATCGTCTACATCAGAGAGTGTGCGGCAGGGCAGTCGTCCGCTTGCAAAAACATGAGTGACGGGACGTGTGATGACAAGCGCGGCGCGGAGGGCGAAGACCCTGCCTGCGCCGCTGTCTCATCCGTTCGGAATGGGGTCTCATCCGATCGTATCATCGGCGGGTGACGGCGTTTTCCGTCGTCTGCACGGATCCGTCAAATGACAAAAGCGAGGCTTTATGCCTCGCTTTTGTATGGTTAAATGTTGTTTTTGTGATGGATGATGTGCGACCGGGAAGGGCGGGAGGGTCACTTGATGACGCGCACTTTGATGACGCCTTCCGTCCTTTCGAGGGCGAGGGCGTCGACGGTCTCGTCGGTGTCGGCGATGGTGTAGGTGTAGCCCTTCGCGGTGGAGGACACTCCGTCGATGCCGATGGCGGTGCCTTCCTTTGCGAGAACTGTCACGCGGTGTTTGGCGGTGAGTTCCTTTTTGAGGCAGGGCAGGTTGACGGAGTTGACGATGTTGCCGTTCTCGATATAATCCTTGAGCTCGTTCGCCGCCATCACAGCGCAATTGTCTTCCGCCTCTTCCGTGGACGCGCCGAGGTGGGGGACGGCGATGATGCCGTCGCAGTCGTTGATCTCCTCGGTGGGGAAGTCACAGACATACTTATGAAGTTTGCCGCTTGCGAGCGCCGCTTTGATGTCGGCGGTCACTGCGAGTTCGCCGCGGGCGGCGTTGACGACGACGGCACCGTCCGCCATTTTCGCGATGGCGGCGGCATTGATCATGCCCTTGGTCTCATTGGTGGCGGGCATGTGCAGGGAGACGAACTCCGCGTCCGCATACGCCTGTTCCGCGGTGGGGAGCACTTCGACGAAGGGGATCTCCGCCCGTGCGGCGTCGGAGAGATAAGGGTCGTAGCCCTTCACGGTCATGCCGAGGGCGTTGGCTGCCGCGGCGACCTTTCTGCCGATGGCGCCGAGACCGAGCACGCAAAGGGTCTTGCCCGCGATCTCGTGTCCGACGAACTGCTTTTTGCCCTTTTCCACCTGTTTTGCGACATCGTCGCCCTTGAGGGAGGACGTCCATTTCACGCCCTCGACGAGGTTGCGGGCGGCGAGCATGAACTCGCAGATGACCATCTCCTTGACGGCGTTGGCGTTGGCGCCCGGGGTGTTGAAGACGACGACGCCGAGCTTTGCGTAGTCGGCGTGGGGGATGTTGTTGACGCCCGCGCCGGCGCGTGCCACGGCGAGGACGGAGGAGGGCAGGTCGAATTCCGCCATATTGGCGCTTCTGACCAGGATGCCGACGGGAGCGGCGCTCTCATCGACGAGGTCATAGCCCTGCATTATCTCGGCTGCGAGGGGGGAGATGGCGTTGAGTTTCAGAATGTCCATATCGCCCTCACTTGTTCTCGAGCTCGAACTTCTTCATGAAGTCGATGAGCGCCTTCACGCCCTCGACGGGCATGGCGTTGTAGATGGAAGCGCGCATACCGCCCGCGAGACGGTGTCCTTTGAGGGAGACGAGCCCCGCGCCTTCCGCCTCTTTGACGAACTTGGCGTCCAGCTCCGCGGAGGGAGTGACGAAGGGGACGTTCATCATGGAGCGATCCTCGGGATTCACCTTGTTTTTGTAGAAAGAAGAGTTGTCGATGAAGTCGTAGAGCATCGCGGATTTCTCGCGGTTGATCTTCTCCATCGCGGCGACGCCGCCCATCTTCTTGAGATAGCGCATGTTGAGCATCATGACGTAGATGGGCCAGCAGGGGGGCGTGTTGTAGAGGCTGTTGTTCGCCGCATGGACGGAATATTTGAGCATGGTGGGGCAGACCGCCATCTCGCCGCCCAGCATATCCTTTCTCACGATGACGAGGGTGACGCCCGCGGGAGCGAGGTTCTTCTGCGCGCCGGCGTAGATCAGGGCGTACTTGTTCACGTCCGCGACCTCGCTCATGATGCAGGAGGACATGTCGGACACCAGGGGAGCGCCGCAGTCGGGCAGATAGTGCCACTTGGTGCCGAAGATGGTGTTGTTCTCGGTGATGTGGACATAGTCGATGTCATCGCGGAAGTCCTTGCGCGTCACCTTGGGGATGTAGGTGTAGCCCGCCTCTTCGGAGGACGCGACCAGGCGGATGTCGCCGTATTTTATCGCTTCTTTATAAGCCTTCTTGGAGAAGTTGCCCGTCACGACGTAGTCCGCGCGACCCTTCTTCAAAAGATTGAGGGGGACCGCCTCGAACTGCGTGGACGCGCCGCCCTGGAGAAGGAGCACTTCATACTCGTCGGAGACGTTCATCAGCTCGCGCACGAGGGAGATGCATTCGTTGTGGATGGGCTCGTAGACCTTACCGCGGTGGCTGAGCTCCATGACGCTCATGCCTGAGCCTTCATAATCCGTGATCTGCCTGCCTGCCTCTTCCAGCACCTCCAAGGGGAGCATGCCGGGGCCAGCGGAGAAATTGTAAACTCGCATAGTTGCCTCCTTGAACTATATTTGACCCACACATTATACAACATTTGCCCGCGCTGTGTAAAGAAATTGAGGAAGAAAACGCGGCGGCGGAGATTTTTTCCGAGGGGCTCGCGGCGCTTGCCATAGTCTCTTTTTTTTTGTATAATATAATTTAATTTGAGAAAAATCGTTTGAGACGCGCGGCGCACTGCCGCGCGCGGAGCGGGACGGACGCTCGTCCTCAGCCGCTCCGAAAGGAGAAAAATGGCAAAATCCGTAAAAGTAGTGTTTCTGGGCGGCGTCGGTGAGATCGGCAAGAATATGACCGCCCTCGAGTTCGGCGACGACATCATCATCGTGGACTGCGGCGTGGAGTTCCCCCGCGAGGACAGCCCCGGCATCGACGCCATCATCCCCGACATCACCTACATCCGCGACAACCTGAAGAAGCTGCGCGGCATCGTCCTCACTCACGGTCATGAGGATCACATCGGCGCGCTGCCTTACTACGCCGACGAGCTCAAAGTGCCCGTCTACGGCACCGCTCTCACGCTTGGACTTCTGGAGCGCAAGCTCTCCGAGCGCGGCATCAAGGCGCAGCTCAACCGCGTGAAGCCCGGCGACGAGGTGGAGATGGGCTGCTTCAAGGTGGAGTTCATCAAGGTGGCGCACTCCATGGCGGGAGCGTGCGCGCTCTCCGTCACCACGCCCGTGGGCGTCGTGTTCATCACCGGCGATTTCAAGATCGACAACACCCCCATCGACGGCAAGAAGACGGACCTCCAGCGCATAGCGGAGATCGGCGCCAAGGGCGTGCTGCTCATGCTGGGCGAGTCCACCAACGTGGAGCGCAAGGGCTCTTCCACCTCCGAGATGGTGGTGGGGCAGGGGCTGGAGAACATCTTTGTCGCCAACCCGAAAAAGCGCATCGTCGTGGCGTGCTTCGCCTCCTCCAATTACAGGGTGCAGCAGATCATGTGGCTCGCGGAGAAGTACGGCAGGAAGGTCGTGCTCGCGGGCAGGAGCATGAAGGGCATCGTGGAAGTGGCGTCGCGCGTGGGCGAACTGCAGGTGCCCAAGGGCATCATCGCGGACGGCGTGGGCAAGCTCCCTCCCGAGAAGCTCGTGGTCATCGCGACGGGCTCGCAGGGTGAGCCGTCCAGCGCGTTGAACCGCATGAGCAAAGGGGATTTCAACAAGGTGACGGTGGGTCCCGACGACGTCGTGGTGCTCTCGTCCACCCCCATCCCCGGCAACGAGAAGTCCATCTACGACGTCATCAACAACCTCTTCCGCAAGGGTGCCAACGTCATCTATGAGGCGATGAACGAAGTGCACGTCTCCGGGCACGCCTATGAGGAGGAGCTCAAGATCATGCTCTCCCTCGTCCGCCCAAAATATTTCATGCCCGTGCACGGCGAATACCGTCATCAGTTCAAGCATGCGGAGATCGCGAAGGACCTCGGCATCAAGGAGAGCAACATCGTCATCCCCAACATCGGCGAGGCGTACGGCGTCAACGCACACTCCATCAAACAGCATTCCAACGTGCCCGCGGGCAACGTCTATGTGGACGGCGTGGTGCTCGAGGACGGCTCCTCCGTGGTGTCCGACCGCAGGTCGCTCGCCGAATACGGCATGCTGCTCGTTCTTGCCAGCGTCAACACCGAGAAGGGCGTCATCGCGGGCGATCCCGACGTCATCGCGAGAGGGTTCAACCTCACCGACGAGATAGAGAAGGAGATCGCGGACACCGTGCGCGACACCGTGAATGCCGCGGACTTCGACGAGAACGGTCTCGGCGAGCTCGCCCGCGCCGTCAAGAAGGCGGTGCGCAAGCTCTTCTACCGCGACAGACAGTTCCCCATCATCATCCCCATCATCGTGGAGGACTGACATGCAGCGCAAGCCCGTCGTACTCATCCTCACATCCTCGGACGAGCGCGGAGGCGCGGCGGAAAACTACGCCGCGGCGATCCGCGCCGACGGCGCGTACAACGTCGTGACCCTGGATGAGAAAAAGTACGGCGCGAAGCCCATCGTGAAGACGCGGACGGCGGAAAAACTCGCCTTTCTGCGCGAGAAAAGACGGCTGCTCGTCCTCCCCGCGGGCGGAGGCAGGGCGCGGAAACTCTACGGCAGGAACAGGCGCATAGCCAATGCCGTCAAACGCTACGCCCCGGAATATGTGCTCACAGTCACCCCCTATGCGCAGGCGGCGTTCGCGGAAGCCAAAAGAAAGGGGGGCATCACCGTCCCTTCCGTGCATTCCGTCGCGTCCTTCGTGCTGCCGCAGACGGCGTCGGCGGCGCTGACTGCGGACATCTATCTCGTGGAGAACGGCGACATCAGAGACGCTCTTGCGGAAAAGGGCGTGCCGCCCAAAAACGTCGCGGTGACGGGTCTCCCGTTCGACGCGCCCTTCGTCACCCCCCTCGAAAGAGAGGAGGGCAAACAGGAGCTCGGTCTCCCGCGCACTCCCACCGTATTCGTCAATGCGGACGGCAGGGACGCGGCTGAGATCCTCGGGCTTTTAGTGGATCAGGGCGACATCATCAACATCGTATGCTACGCCGACGACGTCAGGTTGCTCGGCGCTCTCAGAAGGAAGGCGGACGGGGCGGAGACGCGCAGCAACGTCGTGCTCATCACCCGCCGGGATATGTTTGAGGACTATCTCAAGATGAGCGACATCGTGGTCACGCGATACGAGCCGTCCGTCATCTACAAGTGCTTCCGCACCGGGCATCCCGTCATCGCGTTCGGCGGGGGAGGCGAGGCGGAGCGCAACCTCGAATATCTCGAAAGGGGCGGGCTCGTGATGCGCGCCCGAGCCGACATCGACATCGTCGCGCTCATCTATAAGTTCATGCAGACGGACACCGCGTCCGAGTTCACCGAAAACGGGAAGAGACGGACGGAGATGTTCTCGCTCGCCAACACGGCGGGCTATCTCGAAGCGCGCTTCGGAGGTTGAGATGGCTCTCGTAACATCGCTCGGAAAGGCGGCAAAACGCGCAGGTCTGCGCGTCGGGGACGACCTCGTCTCCCTCGGCGGTTCGCCCGTCGAGGATGTCCTCGACTGCCTCTATTTCGACGGGGAGGAGCGCTTCGACGCGGAGGTGATCCGCGCGGGCAAGCGCCGCACCCTGCACTTCAAAAAGAGCGCGGACGAGCCCCTCGACATCGAGCTGGACTCGGAGATGCGTCCCATGCGCTGCCGCAACAAGTGCGTGTTCTGCTTTGTGGATCAGCTCCCCAAGGGGATGCGCGGCAGCCTCTACGTCAAGGACGACGACTACCGTTACAGCTTCATCAGCGGCAGCTACGTCACCCTGACCAACCTTTCGGACGAAGAGGTGGAGAGGATAGTCCGCCTGCACCTCAGCCCCATCTACATTTCGGTGCACGCTTTCACGGACGAGGTGAGGGTGCGCCTGGTCGCCAATCCCGGCGCCTCCCGCCTCATCGAGAGGATGCGCCACCTCGGCGCGAACGGCATAAAGATGCACACCCAGCTCGTCATCGTCCCCGGCATCAACGACGGGGAGGAGCTTGAAAAGAGCATCCGCGGCTTGCACGGAGTGGAGGGGGTGGAGACTGTCGCCGTCGTCCCCGTAGGTCTCACCGCGCACCGCGAAGGTCTCGCGCCCATCCGCATCGCGACCAAAGAGGAGTCCGCAGGGACTGTCGCCGCGGTGGAGAAACTCAACGAGGAGTTCGGGGGCTTCTGCTGGTGCTCGGACGAGTATTACGTCAAGGCGGGGCTCGCCCCGCGCGAGTACGCCTATTACGGCGACTTTGAACAGATCGAGAATGGCGTGGGACTGTTTGCGGAGTTCTACGACAACGTGGACTACGAGCTCTCTTCGCTGCCCGAGATGAAGCTCGGCGCGCGCGTCGCCCTCATCACGGGGGTGGATTTCGCCCCCTTCCTTAGGGAGAAGATGAAGGAAGTTGACGCGCATATCGGCACTTCAAGCACCGTTTTCGGCATAGTGAACCGCTTTTTCGGCGAAACGATCACCGTTGCCGGGCTGGTGACGGCGGGGGATGTCATCGCGCAGGCGGACTGCGCGGGCATGGACGCCGCGGTCATCCCGGACAATATGTTGAAAGAGTTCGGCGACGTATTTTTGGACAATGTGACGCTCGGTGAGGTGGAGCGCGCCCTCGGCGTGCCCGTCATCGTGGTGTCGCACAACGGGTCCGACCTCGTCGGACGCATCGCGGGACATTTCCGCGGGGAGGAGAACGAATGAAACCGCTCATTGCCATAGTGGGACGTCCCAATGTGGGCAAGTCCACGCTGTTCAACCGCATCGCGGGGGACAGGATCTCCATCGTCGAGGACACCCCCGGCGTCACTCGCGACCGCATTTATGCGGACTCGGAGTGGTGCGGGCACGCCTTCACTCTCATCGACACGGGAGGGCTGGAACTTAAAAGCGAGGACGAGATGTGGTCGCACATCCGCGCGCAGGTGGAGATCGCTGTGGAAGCCGCCGACGCCATCGTCTATGTCGTGGACGGCAAGACGGGGCTCACCCTCGACGACGAAGCCATCGCGGCGTACCTTCGCGGCGCCAAGGTGCCCGTCATCCTCGCCGTCAACAAGATCGACAACAACGAGCTGCACGAGGCGTACAGGTTCTATTCCCTCGGTTTCGGCGACCCGCACCCCGTCTCCGCGGCGCAGGGGAAGGGCATAGGCGACCTTCTCGACGCGGTGATAGAGACCGTGCCCGCCGCCCCTCCCGAAGAGGACGAGGACGTCATCAGGATCGCCATCGTGGGCAAGCCCAACGCGGGCAAGAGCTCCATCGTCAACAGGCTGCTCGGCTATGAGCGCGTCATCGTGAGCAACATCGCGGGCACCACGCGCGACGCCATCGACACCCCTCTCACCGTGGGCGGCGACCGCTATGTCCTCATTGACACCGCGGGCATCCGCCGCAAGAAGAGCGTGGGGGAGGGGTTGGAAAAGTACAGCGTGATCAGGAGTCTTCTCGCCGTGCGCCGCGCAGACGTCGTCGTCGTGGTGGTGGACGCCGCGGAAGGTCTGACGGAGCAGGACGTCAAGATCGCGGGATACGTCCACGAGCAGGGCAAGCCCTCCGTCATCGTGATGAACAAGTGGGACCTCGTCGCAAAGGACACGCACACCATCGAGAAGTACGAAAAGAAGCTGCACGAGGATCTGAAGTTCATGGACTATTTCAAGTCCGTCTATATCTCCGCGTTGACGGGCAAGCGCGCTGACGGCATACTCCCCGCGTGCAGGAAGGTGCTCGCCGCCTCCCGCCGCAGGATCTCGACGGGGCTGCTCAACGAGGTGCTCGCGGACGCCACCAGGATCAGCGAGCCGCCCTCCAAGCTCGGCAAACGCCTCAAATTGCTCTACATCACCGAGGTGTCCGTCGCGCCGCCCACCTTCGTGCTGAAGGTCAACGACCCCGACCTCATGCATTTCAGCTACAAGCGTTACATCGAGAATGCGCTCCGCCGCAGTTTCGATTTCGCGGGCACGCCCATCCGCATCCTGGTGAGGGGCGGCGGCGAGGACGGCTGAAATTCCCGCTTGCGCTCGGGCGGGTTTTGTGATAGGATAATTGAAAACCGCGCTCGGCGCGGTGCGCCGCTCGCGCGGCGACAGGAGGATCATGGATTATAAGTCTTTTTCCGTCAAGGAACTCGAAGCCCTGCTCCACGACGAGCAGAAGCGCTTCAAAAAGCTGATCAAAGAGGGCAGAAATGTGGACATGACGCGCGGCAGACCGGCCAAGGAACAGCTCGAGATCGCAATGCCCATGCTCAGGAATGCGGGGAGTTACAACTATTCGGCAGAAACCGCGGACGCGCGCAATTACGGCGACCTCGGCGGCACCAAGGCGTGCAAGGCGCTCTTTGCGGAGCTCTTTGGCGTGAAGAGCGAGGAAGTGTTCGTCGGCGACGGCAGCAGCCTCGACCTTATGTACACCCTCGTGCACTTTGCAAAGCAGTTCGGGGTGCTCGGCGGCACTCCCTGGAACAACCTCAAAAAGGTGAAGTTCGTCTGTCCCGCCCCCGGCTATGACCGCCACTTCTCCATCTGCCAGCAGTTCGGCATCGAGATGATCACCGTCCGCATGAAAGAGGACGGACCCGACATGGACGTCATCGAAGCGCTCGTGAGAGAGGACGACTCCATCAAGGGCATCTGGTGCGTACCGAAATATTCCAACCCCACCGGCGTCACCTTCTCGGACAGCGTGGTGGAAAGGCTCGCCACCATGAAGACCGCGGCAAGCGATTTCCGCATCTTCTGGGACAACGCCTATATGGTGCACAGCCTCTACGATGAGGATGACAAGCTCAAGAACATATTCGACGTCGCACGCAAGGCGGGCACGATGGACCGCATCTATTCCTTCGCGTCCACGTCCAAGATCACCTTTGCGGGCAGCGGCATCTCCGCCATCGCCGCGTCCGAGGCGAACATCAAGGACATCGCCGCCAAGATGTTCTTCAAGTGCATCAACGCCAACAAGGTCAACCAGATCATGCACGTCAACTTCCTGAAAAACGCCGACGGCGTGAGGGAAGTCATGAAGAAACACGCCGCGCTCCTGCGCCCCAAGTTTGAGCTGTTTGACCGCAAGTTCACCGAGGCGTTCGACGGCGATCAGTTCGTCAAATGGTCCAAGCCGCGCGGAGGCTACTTTATCTCCGTGGACGTCAAGTCCTGCGCCAAGCGCATAGTGGAGCTCGCCGCCACTGCAGGCGTCAAGTTCACCGCCGCAGGCGCCACCTTCCCCTACAAGCTCGACGACATGAACAGCAACATCCGCGTCGCTCCCTCCGTCCCCTCCCTCGAAGAGATGGAGTTCGCGGTGGACGTCATGATCTCCGCCATACGCCAGGCGCGCATGGAGCTCGTCCTCTCCAAGTCCTAGCGGACGGCTGGCTTTTGGTCAAATCTCTGCATAAGTGACCGTGGCTAAGCGCAGGGCTGACTTTTGGTCACGTTTCTACATAAATGTGCGTGACGGACGGCTGGCTTTTGGTCACATCTCTGCATAAGCGACCGTGGCTAAGCGCAGGGCTGACTTTTGGTCACGTTTCTACATAAATGTGCGTGACGGACGGCTGACTTTTGGTCACATCTCTGCATAAGTGACCGTGGCTCGGCGCAGAGCTGACTATGGGATGCATCCCTGCATAAGTCCTAAGCGGACGTCCGGCTTTTGGTCACATCTCTGCATAAGCGACCGTGGCTCGGCGCAGAGCCGGTTTCGGGCACAAACATCACAAGCATCATCAAGCCGGGACATCCGGCGGCAGCAAAACAGCGGGCGTCTGCCCGCTGTTTTTGTGTGTCGTGTGCCGTCGCTGCCGTTTTTGTCGTTGCATGCCGCAAGCGCCGTCACGGAGAGTGCGAGTGTCAAGATGAGACAAATGACGATGAGTTTCTTTTTCATGGTTTCTTCCCAAAAGTCATTAAGATAACGATATATCAATTTTCCCGCGCGGTCAATAAGGATATTTTTGTTCCGCGGCGGGAGAGCCCCGCCGCCCGTTTTCTCCGTCGTTTTTCAGGATATGTCCGATGTGCCGGACGGGTGCGCGGGTCAAGCCCCGACCCCGCGAGCAAGTGCGCCCGCATTTCGACGCGGTAGGACGGCGTTTTCAGAGGGCGCCGCACGGTTTGTCATAATCCGCGCCGAGGGGTCATACATTTCAGTAAACCGAAACGGAGGAGTTTATGGACAAATTCGACCTTTATCGCGACATTGCCACACGCACGGGAGGGGACGTCTATGTCGGCGTCGTCGGTCCCGTCCGCACGGGCAAATCCACCCTCATCAAGCAGTTTATGGAGAAGCTCGTCGTCGGCGGCATAGAGAATAAGGACGTGCGCGCCCGCGCCGTGGACGAGATCCCGCAGTCCGCGGACGGCAAGACCATCATGACCACTCAGCCCAAGTTCGTCCCCGCGGAGGCGGTGCGGGTGACCTTCGGCGACAACCTTTCCGTCAATATGCGGCTCATCGACTGCGTGGGCTATATGGTGGACGGCGCGCTCGGCGGCGAGGAGGAGGGCAGAGAACGCATGGTCGCAACGCCGTGGTCGGAGGAGGCGATGCCATTCTCTGAGGCTGCCGAAACGGGCACGGACAAGGTCATCAGAGAGCACAGCACCGTCGCCGTCGCAGTCACTACGGACGGCTCATTCACGGACATCCCGCGCTCTGCCTACGAGCCCGCGGAGGAGCGCGTCATCGAGGAGCTGAAAGCGACGGGCAAGCCCTTCGCCATCGTGCTCAACACGGCGGATCCCGCCTCCGAAAGCGCCCGTGCGCTCGCTCATTCCCTCGAGGAGAAGTACGGCGTGGCGGTCTCGGTGGTGAGCGCCGTCAACATGAACGAGAGCGACATCTCCGCCGTCATGGAGAACATCCTTTTGGAGTTCGCTGTGCGGCGCATAGACTTCGCCCTGCCGCATTGGGTGCAGGCGCTCCCGCTCGACGACGAGGTGGTGAAAGAGATCGTCTCCGCCGTCCGCGACATGGGGGCGCGCGTCGACAAGATGAAGGACTACACCGTCACGGACGAGTTCTTTGCGGACAAAGAGTTCTGGAAGTTGCCCGCCTCCGTCGAGCTTGACGCCGGCAAGGGGGTGGTGAACGTCGCCGTCGAGCCCAAGGAAGGCGTGTTTTTCCGGGTGGCGAGCAGAGAATGCGGCGAGGACATCGCGGACGATTTCGCCCTGCTCAGACACCTGCGCAAGCTCGCCCACGCGAGAAAGCGCACGGAGAAACTCCTTGTCGCCGTGGATCAGGTGGAGGCGACGGGCTACGGCATCGTGCTGCCCACCATGGAGGAGATGGTGCTCGAGGAGCCGGAGATCATCCGCCAGGGACAGCAATACGGCGTGAGACTGAAAGCCAGCGCGCCCTCCCTCCATATCATGAAGGTGGACGTCGAGACGGAAGTGCGCCCCATCGTCGGCAGCGAGCAGCAGAGCTCCGAACTCGTGGACGCCATGCTCGGCGACTTCGAGAGCGACAAGCAAGCCATCTGGGAGACCAACATCTTCGGGCGCTCCCTCTCCTCCCTCGTTGCGGACGGCATCAACAACAAGCTGATGAGCGTGCCCGCAGAGGCGGAGCAGAAGCTCAGAAAGACCCTCGGACGCATCGTCAACGAAGGGAAGGGCGGCGTCATCTGCATCCTGCTGTGAGACAAACGGGCGCAGTCGTGCTTGCCGAAAAGAAACAAAAGGGCGATTTCATCGCACCGAAACGCATTGTAAAATCGTGATTTTGCAAAAACCGAAGGAACCAATAAAGAAACGCGGAGAGCATCGCTCTCCGCGTTTCGCCGGCATCTTTAATTTTTGAAGCTGTGGATGGGGGCGGGGATGCGTCCGCCGCGCGCGATGAAGGCGTCTGCGTTCTCTTTGCCTACGGGCATGATGGGGGCGTGTCCGAGCAGCCCGCCGAACTCCACTTCGCCTTCCTCTTTGCCGGGGGCGGGGATGACCCTCACCGCCGTGGTCTTGTTGTTGATGACGCCGATCGCCGCTTCGTCCGCGATGATGGCGGAGATGGTGGACGCGCTCGTGCTGCCGGGGACGGCGATCATATCCAGCCCAACGCTGCACACCGAGGTCATCGCTTCCAGCTTGTCGAGGGTGAGCGCGCCGCGCTTCACCGCCTCTATCATGCCGATGTCCTCGCTCACGGGGATGAACGCTCCGGAGAGACCGCCTACATGCGAGCTCGCCATCGTGCCGCCCTTTTTCACCGCGTCGTTGAGCATGGCAAGGCACGCCGTGGTGCCGTGCGCTCCCACCGCGGAGAGACCCATCTCTTCCAGCACTTCGCCCACGCTGTCGTTGCGGATGGGGGTGGGCGCGAGGGAAAGATCCACTATGCCGAAGGACGCGCCGAGCGCCCGCGCCGCCTCTCTTCCCACCAGCTCGCCCATGCGGGTGATCTTGAACGAGGTGTTCTTGATGGTCTCCGAGAGGACGTCGCAGCTCTCGCCGCGGATGCGTTCCAGCGCCGCTTTGACGACGCCCGGTCCCGAGATGCCAACGTTCACCACGCAGTCGCCCTCGCTCACGCCGTTGAATGAGCCCGCCATGAAGGGGTTGTCCTCCACCGCGTTTGCAAACACTACGAGTTTCGCGCAGCCCAGCCCGTCGCTTGCGGCGGTGAGCTCCGCGGTGCGCTTGACCACTTCGCCCATGAGACGCACCGCGTCCATGTTGATGCCCGCGCGGGTGGAGCCCACGTTCACGCTCGCGCACACGCGCTCCGTCGAGGCGAGCACCTCGGGGATGGTGAGGATGAACTCTTTCTCCTCCTCCGTCATCGCCTTTTGGACGAGGGCGGTGTAGCCGCCGATGAAGTCAACGCCCACGGTCTTTGCCGCGTCGTCCATCGCGAGCGCGATCTCCTTATACCCGCCGCTCGCCGCGCCGATGAGGCTTGCGGGAGAGACGGACAGCCGCTTGTTGACGATGGGGATGCCGTACTTGGACTGGATGTCTTCCACCACCTCTTTCAGCCTGCCCGCGCGCGAGAGCAGTTTGCTCCGCACTTTGTCGGCAGTCCGCGTCGCGCTTTCGGAGATGCAGTCGAAGAGGCTCAGGTGCATCGTCACCGTGCGGATGTCGAGGTGCTGATCCTTGATCATTGATATGGTTTGGATGATTTCCTGTTGGTTGAGCATAACTTCTCCGTCAGATCCTGTGCATGGAGTTGAAGATGTCCTCGTGCTGGACGCGGATCTCCACGCCGAGTTCCTCCGCCACGGAGGAGAGCGCCTCGTTCACCGCGCCGACGGCGAGCCCGTCCGCGAGAGTGATGAGCATGATCATCGTGAAATAGGAGCCGTGCATGACGGTCTGAGAGATGTCCTCGACATTGCAGCCGAGCTCGAAAAGTTTGCCCGTGACCTTGGCGATGATGCCGGTGCGGTCCTTGCCTATGACGGATACGATGGCTTTCATTGAGCCCTCCGATGAAAGTTTTTCCGAATGATTATATCACAGCCCGCACGCGAGGGCAAGAAAAAGGACGGCGGTCACCGTCCTTTTGCGTGCTTTCTTTCGCTCGTCTCCGCGCGTCGCAGAAGGCGCGGGGGAGAGTGTCACTCCTGTCTGCTCGGCAGGCACTCGATGAGGGTGAGAGTGCCCGAGACGGTGAACTTCCCGCGAGCGGCGTGGGGCATGAACCAATAGTCTCCCTTCTTCAGCTCGCGATCGTATCCCTCTCCCGCGATCTTCCCCCCGCCGTCCACGACGGCAAAGACGGAGGGGCCGCTCGTGGGGACGAAAGAGCCGCCCGTGAGGGTGTATCTCTTCTCCCCGAAGCAGGGGGTGTCGTCATAGCCGATGAGCTCTTCCACTTTGAGCGTTTTGTCCGAACTCAGGGTTTTCGGCGCTATTTTGCACTTCTCAACCGCCGATACGCCGAATTTGTCGAAGTCAAACACGCTCATCGCGAGGTCGCGCGAGAGCCCGAGATATTTCTCCTGTTCCGTCACGCGGGACTCTCCGCACCAGTTCTCGATCTGGATGGTGAAGTCCGTCGGTTCCTGCACTTCGAGGATTGTGCAGCCCGCGCCTATCGCGTGGATGAGACCCGCGCGGATGAGATAGACGTCGCCGGGCTCCACCTTGACGGGGTTGATGAGCTCGGTGAGGACGTCGCGCTCTTCCAGGCTGCGGTCGGCGTACGCTTTCAGAGTGGCGAGGTCGATCTTGTCCTTAAAGCCGAAATAGAGACAGGCGTCCTCGCTGCGCTTTGCCAGCACCAGCCACGCCTCCGTCTTGCCGTAGGGGCTCGCGAAGTGCTTCTCGGAGAAGGCGGGGGTGGGGTGCACCTGCACGGGGAGGCGGATAGCGCTGTCCAGATATTTGACCAGACAGTCATATCTCAGCCCGCCCAGCGTCTCGTCGGGGCGCAGAGTGAGCAAGTCGTCGAGGAAGATGTCCGTCCCTTCCACCACCGAGACGCCGTCCCTTTCGCCGAAATAGACGGGATTGATGGCTTTCACCTTGCTCGCCAGCCACTCTTCGGGGAAGGAGTTGTCCCCCGTGTGGTCGCCCATGAGGGCACGGAACCCCTCTCCGCCGATGTAGTTGCGGAAGACGCGGTTGCGCTCGAAGAATACGGGCGCGTTCACGATGCGGTCAAGCGCCGCGGTGTCGGTTGCGGTGATCTTGTGCTTGGTCATTTGAGAGCCTCCGCTTCATCTTTGGTGGGCATGGACGGTGCGCCGCCCTTTTCGGATAACACGCACGCGCACGCGCGTGCGGCGAACTCAGCCGCGTCCTTGATGCCTTCGATGGTGAGCGTCGCGCTGCCGTCCAGGATGTGCGCTATGATGCTGCCGATATAGCAATCTCCCGCCCCCGTGGTGTCCACCACTTTTGCGGGGACTGCGGGCAGTTCGATGCCTAAGAGCGCACGGTCATACACCGCCGACCCCTTCGCGCCCCTTGTGACAAAGATGAGCTTCGCCTCCGTCGCACGACCGAACAGGCACTTTACGCTCTCTTTTTCGTCGGATAAACCGGTGATGAAGACAAGTTCCTCATCCGTCACTTTCACGATGTCTGCGTAGGGGAGGAACTCGTCTATCGCCTCTTTCAGCGCCTCTTCGCTCTTCCAGAGATTGAGGCGCACGTTGACGTCAAAGCTCACCACAGCCCCGTTTTTCCGCGCGCATTTCGCCGCCTTTTCGATGGCGTCGCGTGTGGGGGAGGGCGGGAGAGAGATGGAGCAGAAGTGCAGCACATCGCCGCGCTCGAAGACGTCCTCGTCCACTTCGTCGGGGGAGAGGTTCGCGTCCGCGGGTACGTCGCGGTAGAAGAAGAAGTCGCGGTCGCCGTCGGGGTGCAGATCCACGAATGCGAGACCCGTCTTACACCTGCCGTCGGTGACGATGAGCGAGGTGTCGATGCCGAGGGCTTCCGTCTCCGCCTTCAGCCGCCTGCCGAAAGCGTCGTCCGCCAGCTTGCCGAAAAAGCAAGCCCTGCCTCCGAGCTTCGCGACAGCCGCGCAAACGTTGACGGGCGCGCCGCCCATCTTTCCCGTATATGTCATACTCCCGGGCTCCGCGGGCAGAAAATCCACGATGCAGTCGCCCATGCTGATGAGTTTGGGCATATCTCCTCCTTTCGGCGCGGGCCCCCCCCCGCGCCGCAAGTTGATTATACCACCTCCCCGTGCAAAATCAAGCGTACACCTAACTGCCATTTGAAAGAGGTGTGTTTAGTGAAGAAGCAAAAAGCGTAGTGTCCGGTGAGAGAATGTTCGGAAATGTGTTGACAGAATGGGATAACGGTGTTATGATAACATCGTTATCAAACGAGGCGGAGTAAAGTATGAAGGTGAAGGACGAAAGCATCAACTCAAAACTTTTGGAGTGTGCCAAAG
>UMHM01060123.1_pt1 | contig 22017 bp, 17 predicted proteins | sample 1965501 | NCBI WGS metagenome assembly UMHM01 (sample SAMEA4836095, study PRJEB28245) | human gut metagenome | biome: gut microbiome; material: fecal sample | place: Denmark | collected 2008
AAGGGGGAAGCCCCCCTTGACCCCTTCGCGCGATTGAGTTGGCTTCTCCTACATGCTTTGCCCGCGTGTTTATCCTTTTGGTGCTGCGACTTAATCCTTTTCCCCTTCCCCTTTAATCCCCATGAATCGTTAAGCAGCCCGCGGGCACAAAGCCGCGTGTCGTCTGGCCATCCACCGTCGTCTCAATATAATCCCACGCAGATTTATTGAAAAAGCTCGTCAAATATGTCACCTGCGTCCCCGCGCGCAGCTGTGCAATCGTCGTTTTCCGCATCGCCGGGTCATCCGTCAGCGCAGTGCCCGCATTCAGCGTAGCGGCGGCATACGAGAACGTCAGCGACGTATCCATCGGCACGCCGCCGCGGATATCGTCACCGCTGACGTAGCCGACACGCACCGAGCCGCTGTTTGTTTCGTACATCACCAGCAGCCAGCCGTTTTCCCATCCAGCGCTGTAAATTGCGCCATTTGTGCCGACGGAGGCCTTGCCGTTCGCGCCGCGCCACGAATTGCGGCTGGGCGCGGAATACACCGGGAGGTTCTGCCCCGTGCGCAGCTGCACATAGTCAAATCCGCCGAGGGTATCGAATCCGCCGGAGAAATACGTCCACATGGATTCGCCGCTGTCACCGTTTTCAGCCTTGTAGTCGCGCACTTCCTTTATCAGCTCGTAATTTGCCCATTCTGTCGCGTTGAGGTAGGGATAAACGGCGCGCTGATTGTTGGTATCACGGTTGGGCGTATACCACGGCTGGCAGGAGAAGTAATTGTCGTACTTTTCGCCGGGATGAAAGACGTAGCCGTGGCGGGCGAAAATCTCGTTGAACGCGTAGCCCAGCGTTTCGTAATCCCAGCGGGCGACCTCATCCCATGTCAATTCGCGCGAATTGCTGTCCGGCAGAATGTAGTTCAACTCTGCCGAAGCAATGCCGATGCTCAGCAGCAGCGCCGCCAGCACCATCAGCATCCACCGTGCCTGTTTCAAGTTTCCCACTCCTTCCAATTTCTATCATATAGTATAATATTCGACCCGGCAATTGTCAAGCAGAATCCACCTCTTGCGAAAAGTTCGCGCAAATGGTACAATAGAAGCGAATCCACAGGAGGCGATTGACCGATGATGAACATCGTGCTGTTCAACCCGGAAATCCCGCAGAACACGGGCAATATCGCGCGCACCTGCGCCGCGACAGGCGCAACGCTGCATTTGATTGAGCCGCTGGGCTTTTCGCTGAGCGACAAATACCTGAAGCGCGCCGGGCTGGACTATTGGAATCTGATGACCTACCACACTTACCCGGACTTCGGCGAATTTCTCCGCCAGCATCCGGATGCAAGGATGCACTTTGCGAGCACAAAGGCGCCGCGCGGCTATCACGAGGCGACGTATCAGGATGGTGATTTTCTCATCTTTGGCTGCGAGACGCGCGGCCTGCCGGAAAACCTGCTGGAGCAGGTCTACGACCGCTGCATCCGCATCCCGATGCGCCCGGAAGCGCGAAGCCTGAATCTGTCAAACTCCGTCGCTATCGTTCTCTACGAAGCGCTGCGGCAGACGGATTTCCCCGGTCTGAGCAGTCAGGGCCACCTGACCGGGCGCGACGAAGAACCCGCGCCGTGGCTGGATTACGTTTGATGATACGGTTTTCGGATTTACCTGCGCCGTGAATTCTCATCAGAAAATCGCAACCCATCCAATCATAGAACGCGGCATATGGATGTTTTTATCCCGCTGAATCGTTCTATGGTCGAAATTCTTCTCAACAGGAGGCCATCATGCCTGAACTCAAACGCCGTCGCCGCGCCGCGTCCGAGCCGGACGCTGATTCCGCGGATGCCACGCAGGAATATTCGCCCTATGTCCCGACATTCCAGTCCGCGCGTCCCGAAGACCCGAATGCTCAGCCGACTTTCACCAACGAAAGCACATGGCAGCCGGACTACGCGGAGGATGATGCGGATATTCCCGCCCCGACTGCCGAAGAGGTTTTCGCGGACGAAGCCCTCGAAGATCCGGATTTATACCTGACTGAAGAGGAACAGGCGGAACTGCGGCAGAATCACTGGCGCTTGTTATCCGGCTTCGGCGATTTCATCAGCATTATCGCGGGCTGCGCGGTGATTCTGGTGCTGATTACGATGCTGGTCAGCCTGCTGAATTGGCTTCATTCCGACATTCTGCAATCCATCTCGCTCTTCCAGACGATGATTTAAGAAGGTGAACGCGCCATGCCTGACCTCTCTTGGGAACTCTTCGAGCGTCAAGTCTCGCAGTGCCAAATGTGCGGCCTGTGCCAGAACATCCACCACAAAGTCCCCGGACAGGGCGACCGCCACAGCCCGCTTATGCTCATCGGTGAGGGGCCGGGACAGGTCGAGGATGAGGAAGGGCTTGCGTTTGTCGGCCCGGCGGGGCAGCTGTTAACCAAAATGCTTGCTGCTATTTCGCTCCCGCGCGACCGCGTTTATATCTGCAACGTCGTCAAGTGCCGCCCCCCGCAGAACCGCGTCCCCACTGATGAGGAAGCGGCCGCCTGCAAGCTCCACCTTCGCATCCAAACCGCCCTCATCCGCCCGAAAGTCATCGTCCTGCTCGGATCAACCGCCGCGAAAAACATTATTGGGGCGGACATCCGCATCACTCGCGACCGCGGCAAGTGGTTCGAGCGCAAAGGCATCTGGATGATGGCAACCTATCACCCGTCGGCGCTCCTGCGCGACCCGTCGAAGAAGCGCGACGCATGGGAGGACATGCAGTCCCTGCGTGATCGGCTGATGGATTTGGGACTGTACAACGACATTTATCAGGAGCAGACACCATGAGCGAAACCATCAAGCCCGGACGCTACCGTCACTTCAAGGGCAAAGAGTATGAAGTCCTCTATATCGCCACGCACAGCGAGACGCGCGAGGAAATGGTGGTCTACCGCGCGCTGTATGGTGAACGCGGCGTGTGGGTGCGCCCCGCAAGCATGTGGAATGAGGTCATCGAGCGCGACGGAAAGACGTATCGACGCTTCACCTACATCGGCGAAGGCGACGCTTGACAAGCGTATCGAAATATGCTATGCTATTCCTGTTTCCATGAAGGAAGCCATCGGACGAGAATGCCCGGCTTTCTTCATGGTATTTTTCTTTTTGGAGGTTTTTTCTCATGGCAATGAACCGAAAGAGCGGTTTGTACTCCCTGCTGGTAACAGCGATTCTGCTGGCTGTTGGCATTGTATTGCCCTTCTTGACGGGCAATGTGCAGGTGCTGGGGCAGGCCATCAGTCCGCTGCATATTCCGGTGCTGATTTGCGGCCTGACGTGCGGCTGGTGCTGGGGCATGGGGCTTGGCATTGTGCTGCCGCTGCTGCGGAGCGTGCTGTTCGGTATGCCGCCGCTGGTGCCAGTCGCAATTCCGATGGCATTCGAAATGGCAGCGTATGGCGCGCTGTGCGGGCTGCTCTATCCGATGCTGAGCAAGAAGATGAGCAAGACCTGCTGCGCCATGCTGATTGCCATGGTGGTTGCCATGCTTGCGGGTCGGCTTGTCGGCGGCGCGGCGAAGGCGGTCGTGATGGGCATTCAGGGGAATGCGTACACATTCCCAGCGTTCGTAACGGCGTATTTCGTGAATACGGCCGTCGGCGCGGTGATTCACCTGATTGTTGTGCCGCTGGTGGTGACGGCGCTGGAGAAAGCGCGGCTATCGCCGTTGGGCTTGAAGGCAAAAGCGGCTGTGTGAGCCAAAATAAACGGGTCAAGGGGCATCAAAAAACGTCCCTTGACCCGTTTTTGCGTAACTGCTGTGTGCAGATTATCTGCGTCATACTATTTCCAAATGAGAATGCGCCAAGATGCGAAGCGAATTTTTCGCGCTGGCTAACGCGAATGAAACGCAGCGTAGCAGCGCTACGCTAAGTGGAATGAGCGGACGCAAGCGCGGAAAAGGCGCGAGCAGATGGCGCAGGTGAATTTGGAAATAGTATCAAAGCCCATTACAGCAGCTCATGATACTTGCGGATATACAGCTTCTTCATCAGCGTTGCCAAGACCATGTAGCCCAGCACAATCAGCGCCAGATAGGCGAAGTAGACAGGCGGCAACGCACACAGCCCCAGCGGCGCGGCGAGGGGCGTGAAGGGCAGCAGCGTCACGACGGCAATGCCGAGCATCGTCAGCAGCATCACCGGCAGGGACGCGTGGCTCTGGATGAACGGCAGCTTCTTCGTGCGAATCATGTGCATGACGAGCGTCTGCGTCCACATGGATTCGATGAACCAGCCGGTCTGGAACAGCGCGGCGAACTTGTCCTGCATCGCGGGGGTGGTCAGCTGCGCGAAGGTCATGCCGCCACACGCCATCGGCGCAATCACGAAATACAGCAGCAGGTACGTCGCAATGTCGAACAGCGAACTGACCGGACCCATCCAGAGCATGAAGCGGCTGATGCCCGACGCATCCCACGTCCGCGGCACTTTGAGGTACTCCGCGTCCACGTTGTCCCACGGAATTGCGGTGCAGGAAATATCGTAGATGAGGTTCAGCAGAATCAGGTGCAGAGACGCCATCGGCAGGAAGGGCAGGAACGCGCTGGCAGCAAGGACGGAGAACATGTTGCCGAAGTTCGACGCAGCAGTCATCTTGATGTACTTCATCATGTTCGCGTAGATTTTCCGACCCTCGATAACGCCCTTTTCCAGCACCATCAGGTCTTTTTCCAGCAGGACGACGGACGCGCTTTCCTTGGCGATATCCACCGCGGTATCTACGCTGATGCCCACGTCCGCCGCCTTCATCGCGGCTGCATCATTGATGCCGTCGCCCATATAGCCCACGGAATGCCCCTTCTGGAGCAGGACGGTGACGACGCGCGCTTTCTGGGCGGGCGAGAGCTTCGCGAAGACGGTAATTTCCTCCGCCGCCTGCGCAAGCGTTTCGTCATCCATCGCGTCAATGTCCGCGCCGAGCAGCACGCGTTCAGCATTCAGCCCAACCTGACGGCAAATGGCACAGGTGACTTTCTCGTTGTCGCCGGTGAGAATCTTCACACCGACGCCGTATTCCCGCAGGGCGTGAATCGCGTCACGGGTCGTTTCCTTCGGCGGATCGAGGAAAGCAAGGAAGCCGATGAGCACCATGTCCTTCTCATCCGCCGTGGAGAACTGCCCTTCCGGCGCGGGATTTGTCTTTTGCGCAACGGCAATCACGCGCATACCGCCGCCGTTGAGCTCATCTGCCTTGCGCAGAACGTAGGCGCGCACCTTGTCCGTCAGCGGAACGATTTTTCCCTTGCTTTCCGCATGGGTGCAGCACGCCAGCATCTCCTCCACCGCACCCTTGGTAACCAGCTGGGTCTTTCCCTTGCGGTCGCGCACAACGACGCTCATGCGGCGGCGCTCGAAGTCAAACGGGATTTCGTCCACCTTCTTGAAGCGGGCAATCAGCTCATCCGCGCCAAGCTGACGCTGTTTGTCGATGACGGCGATGTCAATCAGGTTCTTGAGGCCCGTCTGGAAGTAGCTGTTCAGGAACGCGTGGCGAAGTACGCGGTCGTCCGGCTCGCCGTCTACGTTCAGGTGATATTCCAGTACCACCTTGTCCTGCGTAAGCGTGCCGGTCTTGTCCGTGCAGAGGATATCCATTGCGCCAAGGTTCTGAATCGCGTTCAAGTCCTTGATGATGACCTTCTCGCGGCTCATGGTCATGGCGCCCTTCGCCAGCGAGGTGGTCACAATCATCGGCAGCATTTCCGGCGTCAGACCGACGGCAATCGAAATGGCGAACAGCCCCGCCTGAATCCAGTCGCCGTCGCTCAGACCGTTGATGAGCAGCACAATCGGCACCATCAGGAGCATAAAGCGAATCAGCACCCACGAAACGCTGTTGACACCCTTCTCAAAGGTGGTCTTCGGCGGCTTGACGTTCAGCGCCTTTGCCATTGCGCCGAGCATCGTGTCATGCCCGACGGCGAGGACGACCGCCGTTGCGCTGCCGCTGACGACCGTGCTGCCCATGAACGCCAGATTGCCGCATTCGGTCAAGCTGCCGACCGTCTGACAGACCGCGCTGGACTTCTCCACCGGCTCGCTCTCGCCCGTCAGGCTGGATTGGCTGAGGAACAGGTCCTTCGCGCGGAGGATGCGCACGTCCGCCGGGAGCATGTCGCCCGCAGACAGCGACACGATGTCGCCCACGACGATTTCTTCCAGCGGGATTTCCTTCTTCTCGCCCTCGCGCGTCACGCAGACTGTCGTGTGAATCATCTCGGAAAGCTTCGCCGCGACATTGCCGCTGCGGGTCTCCTGCACGAAGCGGAGGATGCCGGAAATTAGCACCATGATGGTGATGATTATGACCGTCGCCCAGCTTTCGTCGCCCGGATCGACCATCGCAACATTCGTCAGTGCGCTGAAAATCGCCAGCAGCACCAGCACGACGGTGAACGGGTTGATGAACGCGGCGGCGAGACGCTTGTACAGCGGCGTGCGCTGGCTCGTCGGCAGCACATTGCGGCCGTAGCGGTCGCGGGCTTCTTCCGCCATTTCTTCCGTGAGGCCATTTTCCGGCACGTTCAGCGCCGTGCGGAGATTCGCTTCGTCGGTTTGCGCCGCCCACGTCAGGCGGTCGGCGGTCGCGCGGTTGTTTTCCGCCAGCATCTGCGAGGCGGTCAGGGCAACTTTCTTCTTCAGGTTCAGCGTCATGGCGTTTTTCCTCCTGTTCATCGGTCAAAGGAGCGCCACGAAAGCCGATACTTTACAGAATCTGGCTGATGCAGAGACGCATGGGTCGCCGCATTTCATGGCTGCTCCGGGAAAAGGCAAAGCATAATGGATAACCGCCCGCGTCCATGCGTCTCACATCCTTCCATCATCATCAAATCAAATTTTGCGCACGAAAAAACCACCGCCCTGCAAAAAACACGCAAAACGGTGGAAAAAAGCGTACACAAACACACCTGCTGTGCTGTCAGCCGAAATTCACCCCTTTATTCATACAAAAGGGCAACCAAAACGGCGACCTGAAAACAGGCAATGTCAGTCCGCGAACGGCGAGTGTCCGCGGAGCATGGCGCAATCCAACGTTTTGCTGCGTCTACTGTGACTTATGTCCACGCACAATCGCCTTCCTTTCACTGCAAATTCTTTCGGGGAAGCCGCATGGGCTTTTCCCGATTCGCCGTCATTATAACAGACGTTTTTTACAGTGTCAACCCCTGAATGTAAAAAAAAGCAGAAAGCGCCCGGAAGCGCCAGCCTTCAGCGCATTCCGGGCGCAATCCATATTTGATCAAATCAGCTGATGCTGCACGTCGCCGTGTGCGTGCCGCTCGCCAGTATTTGGCTCGTGCCATCCGGCAATGTCAGTTCGCAGCGCGTGCCGACCGGGACGCATACCGTCACGGTGAAGGTGTCCGCCGCCGTTTCCCACTGTACACTTGCGTCGCCGTAGGGGGTGCGTACCTTCGCGGAGGCGCTCGTCAGCCCGCCGCCCAGAATCGGCTTGACCCGGAAAGTCTTGTAGCCAGCCTCTGTCGGCTCAATGCCCGCAATGCGGCGGTACAGGAAGTCGCCGACCGCGCCGGATGCGTAGTGATTGTAGGAAATCATCTTGTCCGTGCCGTCGTCACCAATCGGGCAGACGCCGTTCTCGTCCAAGCCATCCCAGCGTTCCCAAATCGTCGTCGCGCCCGCCTTGACTTCGTAGAGCCACGAGGGGCATTTCGTGTTCAGCAGCATATGGTATGCGGCATCCACCTGCCCGTTGTCGCACAGCGCGAAGAGGATGTACGGTGTGCCGGGGAAGCCCGTGCCGATGCACCAGTCGTTGCGCTTTGCCAGCGCGGCGAGATTCGCGGCGGCTTTTTCCCGAATCTGCTGCGTGGGGAACATATTCAGGTAGATGGGCAGGACGTAAGCGGTCTGGAACTCCTCCAGCAGCTTACCGTTGCCGTCCGTAAGCAGCGAACAGTACGCATCCGCCGTCTTTTCGGACAATGCCCGGTAGTGCTTCGCGTCCTGCGTTTCGCCCAGAATATCCGCGATTTTCGCCAGCAGCGCGCTTGTGTTGCACAGCGACGCCGTGCCTGTCCACTTGATGCGTCCCTGCCACTGGCTCATTTGCGGCACGTCCGGCGCAACCCAGTCGCCGAAGCCCAGTATGCCGGGCATTTCCCAGAGATAACGGTGCTTGCCGAAGCCGAAGCCGCACCAGAAGCGGCAGGCATTGACGTACTTCTTCATCGTCGGATACATCCGGCGCAGCACGCCCAGATCGCCCTGCGCCATATACTGCGCCCACGGCACGAGGACGCACGCATCCCCCCACCAAGCGACCGCCATTTTCGGCATCGTCGCGGGGAAGCCGTAACCCTGCACGGGCACCGTGTTCGGCAGACCGCCCGTCGGCAGCTGCTCCGCCTGCACGTCCAGAAGCCACTTGTCCAAGAAGCGGTTCATGTCGAAATTGAACACCGCCGTCGGCGCGAATACGGCAATATCGCCCGTCCAGCCCATGCGCTCGTCGCGCTGCGGACAGTCGGTGGGGATATCCATGAAGTTCGACTTCGCACTGCGGACGATGTTCTCCTGCAGGCGGTTGAGCATCTCGTTCGAGCAGCGGAACGAACCCGTCTGCTGAATGTCGGAGTACAGCATGACGCCCGTCACCTGCACGTCCTCTTCCCGCACGCCCTCGACGCTGATGTAGCGGAAGCCCATGTACGTCAGCCGCGGCGACCAAGTTTGACGACCTTCCTTGCAGATGTACGTCGCCGTCGCTTTCGCCGTGCGCAGGAACGCCGTGTTCAGCGTACCGTCAGGGTTCAGCACTTCGCTGTGGCGGATGGTAATCTTCTGCCCGCGTTTTCCCGTGACCGTCAGGCGCACCACACCCGCGAAATTCTGCCCGAAATCGTAAATCAGCGCATTGCCCAGCTTCTTGCAGCTTACGGGCGCGAACGTCTCGTGTTCCTTCACGTCTGCGCCGTAATCCGCCATCAGCTTCGGCTTCACGCGCAGACGCTCCTGTACGGCGCTCCGCCAAGCCGCCTTGTCCAGTGATATGGTTGCGTCATACGTTTCGCCGTCGTAGAAATCCGCCATGCGGACAGGACCGTCCTCTGTCACCTGCCAGCTTTCGTCTGTGCCGATGACCTCCGTCCTGCCGTCGCGGTAGGTAATCCGCAGTTCCGCCAGCAGCGCCTGACGGTCTGCCGTCACGCGATTGACGCGCGTGAACACGAACGACCCGACCGCCCAGCCGCCTGCGACCGTCGCAGTGATGCAGCTGCCTGAATGCAGCATGTCCGTCACATCATACGTTTGGTACATCAGCTGATGCGCATAGGACGTGAAACCGGGCGCGAAATACCGCTCGCCGACCTTCTGCCCGTCGATGTTCAGCTCGTAGATGCCCATTGCCGTGGCGTACAGCTTCGCCTGCGCGATTTCGCCCCGGAGCGGCAGCGTCTTGCGGAACACCATCGGCACGGGCGAAACCTTCTTTTCCTTGAACACATACGCGCCGTCGGTAATCCACTTGCCCTGCCACGGCGTATCCATGCGTCCCGTCTCGAAGGTCAGGCGGGCAGTATCTGTTTCGCCGCTGTCCGACGTGACGGTAAGCGTCGCGGTGTACGTTGTGAAAGGCTTGAGCGGCTGCCCGGCATAGCGCGTTCCGCATTGGTCGGGGTTGCGGATTGTCCAGCCGTTCACCGTCAGTTCAGCGGACTGAACGGACGCGCCCGCGCGGTCGGATGAGACGAAATAGGCAAACGTCGGGGCGGCGCAGTCGGTCACCAGATGGTCGCGCAAGCCCTCGCAAGTAAACGATTGAATCTGAAACATGTTTACCACCTGCCGAATGAGATTGAAAACGGCGGTCAAGAGAATCGTCGAGATTCCCCTGACCGCCGCAAGTTCGATTACTTCTTCAGGGTGAAGAACGCGCTGACGATACCGGCGATGCTGGAAACGGCCAGCAGCACCAGATTCACAATCGCGCAGGTGGCGGAGGACATATTCGCCGCCGTCTGCACTTCAAGCAGCACATCCGCGTTGGAGAAGTAAATGAAGGCGAACCCTTCGACGCGGGCAGACACCAGATTGATGAAGGCAAGCGCCAGCAGCGCGGGAGCCGCAATCTGGCACAGACCCGTCAGCAGGTCTACAACCTTCTTCGCGCCCTTGACCATGCTCAAGACGACCGCAGCCGCCTCCAGCACAGCCGCGCCCACCACCATCAGCACAAGGTTCGACACCGTGGCATTCTGGAAGTAGCCGGCAGCGGACGTGTTAATCAGATACGCAACCAGCGCGGCAAGGCTCAGGACACAAGTGACGATGGAGAGCCAAGCGCCGGCAGAGAGTTTTTTCGTGGCGTTCATGTTTATTCCTCCTTGTCCTCAACGCTTGTTCTCAACGCGCACAACGACAGGCTTCTTTTCCGGCAGGAGCGTCAGCACAACCCACGCGAGGAAGAACAGGACAGCCAGAATGCTGCTGGCGTAGGTGGTGACGGTCAGCGCGGTATCCCACCAGGTGTTCACGCGCTGGGTGGAGATGTTCAGAATCGCGCTGTTGGCGAAGATGTAGAGCTGGTACTTCAGGTTTTCACGCGCCTGCTCGACGAGGTTCGAGTCCTTCGACACCGTTTCGAGGGAGATGTGCGGCCAAACCGCGTCCACGCCGCCTTCGCCGAGGTTGATGTGGCTGTTGTCCGCCGCGAAGTCAGCAACCTGCGTGATGCCCGCCATGACCATGGATTCGGCGTTGAAGTACAGGTAGTTGTTCATCATGTCGGTGGAAATCAGACCCTTGAAGCCCCATTCACCGCGAACAATCTTCTGAATCATGCCCACATGGTGGGAAGCGTTCGTTGCGCCGATGCGGTTGAAGGCAATCATGACGCCCATGCCGAACGCATCGCTCAGCGCGCCCTCGAAGCCGCGCAGGTCGGTTTCACGGAACTTCTGCTCGGTCATGTACGCGGAGATGCCAGCACGGTTGTGTTCCTGATCGTTGAAGCCCATGTGCTTCGGGCCGTTGATGATGCCCTTGTCGGAGCAGCCCTGAATCACTTCACGGCCGATGACGTTGGTCAGCATCGGGTCTTCGGAGATGTACTCGTAGTTGCGGCCGTTGTACGGCGTGCGGTTCAGCGTCAGACCGCTGCCCCACAGGTCGTAGCGTTCAACCCACAGGCAGGAGTTGCCCTCAACCAAGCCCCACTGATACGCCAGTTCCGGGTTGAAGGAGCAGCCCAGCAGCGTCTGAGAGTTGACATTGAACTTGTAGGTCTTGCCAGTCGCCTCGTCGGTGTAGCCAGCGCTGATGCCGGTCGGGCCTTCGTTCTGGATGACGACGGGGTTGTCGATGTTGGTCAGGGTATCGGAGCGGCTGCCGCCGTGGATAACTGCGCCGACCGCTTCGTCGATGGTGATGGCATGAACCAGCTTATCCCAGTAGGGGTCATTGATGTTGTTCAGCTGTTCCGCGCCGATTTCGGATGCCGTGAATTTCGGGCCGGGGACAGCTTCCGCCGCCGCGCCCGTGTCGGAGATGGTGTAGGTTTCGCCGCGCATTTCGGCAATCCACTGATCCTTCTTCGGGCTGTCAGCAATCTTGAGGTTCAGCTTGTTGTAGTTAATCGGGAAGGTGTTCCAGTCCTGACGGGTCAGGTAAGTGACCGTGCCGGGCAGCCAGTAGTTCAGGTCGGCGTCGTCCGCCACGTTGGTAACGGTCGTGTTGTTGGCAATGGCAAAGGTGGTGTTGTCCAGCTGATCGAGCTTCCAGCTCACGACAGCCTTGCTGCCCGCCGCGTCCATGCCGTCAGCAACGGTTTTGCCCTGCGCCGCCAGAATGTTGTTGACCGCCTCATGCGCGCCGGCTGCTGCCGTGAAGTAGTAGTCGCCCGCATCGAGGATGTAGGTCTTGGCGTTGTTCGCATCGTAGCTTGCCAGATACTTGGTGGGAATAGTAATGGTAACTTCCTTGCTCTTGCCGGCGGCGACGTCCACCTTGGCAGAGTTCAGGAACATGACCGCGGACTTTTCGACCAGATTCGTGCGGTCATAGTCGGTGTAGGGCTGCTGCACATACAGCTGGGTGAGGAATTTGCCGTCCTGATTGGAGTTGTTCTTCACTTCGACGACGGCGGTGATGTTGCCGTTCACGCTGCGGTCAACCGTCACGCTCTTGATGGTTTGGGTGTAATCCAGGTAGCTCAAGCCATGACCGAAGGTGTAGAGCATTTCGTCGCCGTAATTCCACGCGCTGCCCTGCGTTGCGCCGGCCGCGCTGTTGGCGTTGCCCTGACCCATGACGGCGTCAAAGTAACGGGTTTCGTAGTACTTGTAGCCGACGTAGATACCTTCCGCCTCGACGATGTACATGCCGCCGTTGTAGGTATCCGCACCGCCGAAGGAGCCCGTGCCGATATTGCCGATTTCCTTGCCGGGATAACGCGGGTCGTCATTACGGCAGACGATTTCGTAATCCGCGAAGTAGTCGCCGCCGACGTTCTGCACCGCCGGGATGGACTGGTGGTCGCGCACGAAAGCGCTTGCCAGCGCGCCCGTCGCGTTGACCTTGCCGGTCAGCACGTTCGCGATGCCGATGGTCTGGTAGTCGTTCGGGCAGCCGATGTAGCAGATGCCGTCCACCTCGTGCGAGCCGCCCTCGGCGATGTCGGCAATCATCATGTTGTTGCCGGTGTTCAGCAGCACGATGACCTTGGAGCAGGTTTCCTTCGCCGCCTCGACAACCGCCAGCTCATCGGCAGAAAGCTTCAGCGGATCTTCGCCGGTTGCTTCACCCGCGTAGTTGAGCGCAGAGCCCGGCTTGTAGGTATTGCCCTCGCCGGCGCCGCGCGCAAACACGCAGATGCCGATGCTGTCCTTGGCGATAGCCTCCTTCCAGTTTGCCGGAACGCCCAGCGCCTCGAACTCCGCCGGCGGCACTTCCGCAATCTGGTAGGTCGTCCAGTCACCCGGCGCGCTGACGTACATGTGGTCATACACCGTGGTGGGAACTTCCTTGCCCGTCCAGCGGTTGGCGCGCATCTCGGTGTGCATGTTGATGATGTTGCTCAGGTAGTAGTCCTTCAGGGTCGCATTGACCGTCAGGCCCGCACCTTCCAGCGCATCCGCCAGCGACGCCGCGTCCGCGTTGCCGCCCTTCGGCCCATAGACATTGTACGCCGCCAGACCGAACAGGGCAACGTTCGCGTTCGCTTTCAGCGGAAGAACGCCGTTGTCGTTCTTCATGACGACCGTACCTTCTTCGCCTTCACGGATGGCGATGTCGCGCGCCGCCGCCGCCATGTCCTCGATGGTCGCGTAGTCGGTCTTGAAGCGCGCCGCGCTGTCGTCATTGATGGTCACATAGCTTTCCGTACCCAAGGTATCGTCCAGTGCGCCGCGGTAGGTGTTTGCCACACCCGTGCCGACGATGGAGAGAACCATCAGGCAGGTCATGAGTGCCGCAAGGCCTCTCATTGCAGGGGTAAATTTCTTCGCCTTCATGTGTTTCCTTCCTTTCACCAAGGCTTGAGATTGATTTTAGTATAGCAGAAAATAATCACGCAGCACATTTTCGGCGCGAACTGTCTTTATTTTGGCGTGTGTGGATTTTATACAGTAATTCGCCCAGATTTCGCAGGCTGGTTTTGTGCATATCCACAATGTGCAAAACATTATAGGCATTTCGCCTGCTTTTTCCGTGCGAAAAGGCTTCCTTTCGCGCAAGAGATTTGCTATACTATTGGAAACCAAGCTGTTTGCAAAGGAGGTCGGCCCGATGATTCACGTAGCACTGGTTGAAGACGAGGAAAGCAGTCAGCGCACACTGACAGAATATCTGGAACGGTTTTCGCAGGAGATTAACGAGAAGATTCACGTCTCCATCTTTCCGGACGGCGCGGAAATCGTCGAGGACTACCGCGGCAATTACGATATCATCCTCATGGACATCCTGATGCGCTACATGGACGGCATGGAAGCTGCCAGCGAGATTCGCAAGGTGGACAAGGAGGTCGTCATCCTCTTTATTACCAGCACGCCGCAGTACGTCATGAAGGGCTACACGGTGGATGCGCTGGATTATGTGCTCAAGCCCGTGAGTTACTTCGCTTTTTCGCAGCGGATGCAGCGCGCCTTGGAACGCATGAAGCACCGCACGCGCAAATTCATCTCCGTTCCCTTCCAAGGCGGAATGCGCAAGCTGGATATCTCCCAGATTCGCTATATCGAGGTCGTCAATCACAGTTTGATTTACCATCTGGACGGCGAAACGCTGGAGGCGAAAGGCGTTCTGTCCGAATTGGAAGACGCACTGACGGCATACCACTTTTTCCGCTGCAACAAGTGTTATCTGGTCAATCTGGAACACGTCAACGGCGTGAACGAAAACTGCGCGGACGTGGACGGCGATCAGATTCAGGTCAGCCGCCCGAAGAAAAAGGCGTTTCTGGACGCCCTGAACAACTACATCAACGAGGTAGGCAAATGATGCACGTCGATTTGTCGCATACGCCGGGTCTGCTCTATGCGCTGGCATACTGGCTGAGCAGTACCTTCTATATTCAATTGTATGGCAGCCCATTCAGCAAGGGCAGGAAATTCGGCATCAGCGCTGGATTTCTTGCCCTGATTGCCGTTTTCATGACGCTGACGGACGGTGTTTCCGCGATTGGCTTTTTCCCCTGCATGGGCGTGACGGTCGCGCTGATTTTTTTCTATATTCGCATTGCAACGCACATGCCATGGGCGAACGCGGGCTACTATTGCGCCCGTGCATTCATCTTGGGCGAATTTTCCGCCTCGCTGGCGTGGTATCTGTTCTATTTCTTCGTGACGGTGCCGGGGCTGCCGCTCACGGTTTGGACAACGATACTCGTTTTTGCCGCTGTCCACGCCATCATCCTCTACACCATGTTTCTGCTGGAACGGAAATACCGCGACGGCTCAAAGCTCATCAAGATTACCGCGCGGGAACTGTTCACCGCTGCCGTTCTTGCGATTGCCGTCTTTTCCGTCAGCAACATCAGCTTTGCCTTCACCGGAACGCCCTTTTCCAGCCAGTTCACGGCGGAAATCTTCATCATCCGCACCACCGTTGACCTCGGCGGCGTCGCGATGCTGTTCGCCTATCACGTCGTCATTCTGGAAATCAGCACAGAGCGTGAAATGGAGCATTTGCAGGCGCTGCTGCACATGCAGTACGAGAGCTACCGCATTTCGGAAGAATCCATTGCCTTGGTCAACCAGAAGTATCATGACCTGAAGCACCATATTCAGCTGCTGCGCGCCGCCTCCGCCGCCGAGCGCACGGAGTACCTCGACCAGATGGAGCAGCAGATTCGCACCTACGAGGCGCAGAACAAGACCGGCAATCGCGTGCTGGACACGATTCTGACCGCAAAGACCATCCAATGCCAGAGCGAAGGCATCAGCCTAACCTGCGTCGCCGACGGACAGGCACTGGATTTCATGAACCCGATGGACATCAGCGCCTTGTTTGGCAACGCGCTGGACAACGCAATCGAAAGCGTGAAGAAACTCCCGAACCCGGAGCAGCGCCTGATTCACGTTTCCGCCATGCGCCAGAAGGACTTTCTGCGCATCCGCGTGGAGAACTGTTACAGCGGCGAGCTGCGCTTTGTGGACGGTATGCCGACGACAACCAAGCGAGACGCACGCTACCACGGCTATGGGCTGAAGAGCATCCAGAGCATTGCCCACAGCTACGGCGGGTCGGCGACAATTGATACGAAGGATGGATGGTTTGAATTGCGGCTGCTGCTCCCCGTGCCGAAGGAGAAAAAGGGAGAAGCGGCGGAAAAGCAGGGATGACAAGCAAAATCATAAAAAGGAAGGAACCCTGCAGGACAAGCGCAGGAAAGCATTGCTCCGCCCCTCTGCAGGGCGAAATTTCGCCGGGAAAGCCATTGACAAAGGAGCTGAAGTTTGTTACAATAACCGATAACCTACGGCAAACTGAGGCTGGAAGATTCCAGTTTCGGCAAAAAAAGACGCATTACGAGGAGGATTTTCGCCCATGCTGCAAAAGGTTGTTCGGGAAGGTCTTACGTTCGATGATGTGCTGCTGGTTCCGGCCCGCAGTGAAGTGCTGCCCAAGGAAGTCGATCTTTCGATTCAGCTCACCCCTGTGATTAAGCTGAACATTCCGCTGATGTCTGCCGCAATGGACACGGTAACGGATTCCCGCATGGCCATTGCAATGGCGCGCGAAGGCGGTTTGGGCATCATCCACAAGAACATGTCCATTGCAGAACAGGCAGCGCAGGTTGATAAGGTGAAGCGCTCTGAGCACGGCGTTATCACCGACCCCTTCTTCCTCTCTCCCGATCACCTGATTCAGGACGCGGAAAACCTGATGGCACGCTATCGCATCAGCGGCGTGCCGATTACCCGCGAAGGCAAACTTGTCGGCATCCTAACCAACCGTGACCTTCGCTTTGAAACAGATTACAGCCGCAAAATCAGCGAAGTCATGACCAGCGAAAACCTCATCACCGCGCCCGTCGGCACGTCGCTTGAGCAGGCGAAGCAGATTCTGGCGAAGCACCGCATCGAGAAGCTGCCGATTGTGGATGAAAACGGTATGCTGCGCGGGCTGATTACCATCAAGGACATTGAGAAGTCCACGAAGTACCCGAATTCCGCTAAGGATGCCAAGGGGCGTCTGCTCTGCGGCGCGGCGGTCGGCGTGACGCACGATGTGTTCGATCGCATCGAAGCGTTGCTGGACGCGAAGGTGGACGTGATTTCCATTGATACGGCGCACGGCCATTCCGTTGGCGTGCTGCGTCAGGTGGAAGCCATCCGCAAGCGCTTCCCGGATATTCAGCTGTTCGCGGGCAATGTGGCGACGGCGGCGGCAACCCACGACCTGATTTCTGCGGGCGTTGACTGCGTGAAGGTCGGCATTGGACCGGGCTCTATCTGCACGACCCGTGTTGTGGCAGGCATCGGCGTGCCGCAGGTGACGGCGGTGGCGGACTGCGCGGAAGAGGCCGACAAGCACGGCATCCGCGTCATTGCTGACGGCGGCATCAAGTATTCCGGCGACATCGTGAAGGCACTGGCGGCAGGCGGCTCCTGCGTCATGCTCGGCAGTATGCTCGCGGGCACGGACGAAGCCCCCGGCGCGACCGAAATCTATCAGGGCCGTTCCTACAAGGTGTACCGCGGCATGGGTTCTCTGGGCGCGATGGAGCACGGCTCGAAAGACCGCTACTTCCAGGAGGACGCGAAGAAGCTCGTGCCCGAAGGTGTTGAAGGCCGCGTGCCGTATAAGGGAATTCTGGCGGACACCATCTTCCAGATGGTTGGCGGCATCCGCTCCGGCATGGGCTACTGCGGTGCGAAGAACATCGACGATCTGCGCAAAAACAGCGAGTTCATCAAGATTACCGGCGCGGGTCTGGCGGAAAGTCATCCGCACGACATCTCCATCACCAAGGAAGCCCCGAACTACTCCCGCAATTCCTAATTTTCGATATAATAAGCGCGGCATGGAGCAATTACGTTCCATGCCGCGTATTTTTGTGGGGGATTAGCCGTTTTCCGCCGGAAATGCGTCGAACACAACATCCTGAATGCTCAGGATTTCCGCCGTGCCGTCCAGCGCTTCGTAGATGTACACCAGTGTGTAGGACACAGGCGCATCGGGCGTGACAACGGTGGTCTTGCAGAGCAGGCAGTAGTTCATACCGGAAACGACCTGCGTGCCGAGGATGGCAATCGGCTCATAGGTGTGGCCGACGAGCCCTTCCAGCGCCTTGTCGAACGCCGCTTTCACGTTCTCCGGGATATCCAGCGGGTCAGCCGCCCAGTTTACCCATGCACCGGGGAGAATCTCACCGTTCGCGTCGGTGGATTCCGCGACTTTCGGCGATGTTGCATCCGGCGCAAACACAATGTCTTGCTCATTCAGCAATTCCACGTCATCGTTCAGGCTGTAAAAAACATACACAAGCGTATAGCCAATCGTTTCGCCCGTCTCGTAGGAAATCTTTCGGCAGAGGAAGCAGTAGTTTGTTCCAGCGACAACCTGCGTGCCAAGGATGGCGATTGCTTCATAATTATAGGGTTCGCCGATGAGTTCATCCGTTGCGCGGTCGAAGATGTACTTCACGTCGTCGGGGATTTCCAGCGGGTTGCCTGTCCAGCTTTCCCATGCGCCGACGAGAAAATCGGGGTCGATGTTGGGGTCAACCGCCGTATCGGGGTCTTGTGCGTCCTCCGCCAGCGCGGGGATTGCAAGGATTGCCATCATCAGGGCGAGGAACAGGGAAATCAGCTTCTTCATGGGGATGTACCAGCCTTTCAAAAAGTCGTTCAGGAATTTATGCCTTCGCAATTGCGTTTTGTGTCGGGGGGTTTTTTCCTCCCTGCATGATGAGAAACGATGAGGGGTGGGGTGTTGTTCCCAACGGGGGAAATTTTTTTGCAAGGGATTGCATCCATGCAGGGGATTTCGCGCCTGCGGGCGCGACAAGGGGGCAATGGAAACGAACGAAGTTTGCGGTCGCCCCCCTTGACCCCTTCGCGCTTCGCACCACCATGCTGCTTGGCTTGTATTGCTGCTTTATTGCAAGCAAAATTGCGCTATCTTACAGAAATGTCACACAGAGCGGGCAAAATGTCACCCGATTCGATGGCGGGGCGGTCGGGCGCGTGGTAGAATAGACGTGTCAAAAGGAAATTCACCCGCGGAAATAGCGCGGCTTTTGAGGAGGAAGAATCATGGCATTGCTGGAAGCAAAGAATATTCGCAAGGTGTATGCGACGCGGTTCGGGGGCAATCAGGTGCAGGCGCTGACGGATGTGTCCTTCACGGTGGATGAGGGCGAGTATGTCGCGATTATGGGCGAATCGGGGTCGGGCAAAACGACGCTGCTGAACATACTGGCGGCGCTTGACCGCCCGACGAGCGGCACGGTGCTGCTGGACGGCAAGGATATCAGCGCGATTCGTGAAAATCAGCTGGCGGCATTCCGGCGCAATCAGCTGGGGTTCGTGTTTCAGGACTTCAACCTGCTGGACACCTTTTCGCTCAAGGACAATATTCTCCTGCCGCTGGTGCTGCAAGGCATGAACTGGCGCGAGATGGAGGCGAATCTGCTGCCAATTGCCAATCAGCTGCGGATTGCGAACCTGCTGGAAAAGTACCCTTATGAAGTCTCCGGCGGGCAGAAGCAGCGCGCCGCCGTGTGCCGGGCGCTGATTACGCATCCGCGCTTGATTCTGGCGGACGAACCAACCGGCGCGCTGGATTCCCGCGCAACGGACGCGCTGCTTGACGTCTTCCAGCAAATCAACCAGACGGGGCAGACGCTGCTGATGGTGACGCACTCAGTGAAGGCGGCAAGCCGCGCGGGGCGCATCCTCTTCATCCGTGACGGACAGGTGTATCACCAGCTTTACCGCGGCGAAATGACGAACGAACAGTTCTACGAGAAAATCAGCGACGCGCTGACCGTGATGACGCGCAAGGACGCAATGGACGGTGAAATGGCATGAAGAAACCACTGCTTTATCCCAAGCTGGCATGGCAGGGCATCCGCAAAAACGCGGAAACATATCTGCCATATCTGCTAATGGGCATCCTGATGGTGGGCGTGTCCTACATCATGAACTACCTGACACGGCCGGCGCTGATGGGCGCGCTCAGCATGGGCGGCACGACGCTGATGGTGCTGCAAATGGGCAAAATCGTCATCAGCGTGTTCTCGGTGATTTTCCTCTACTACTGCAATTCATTCCTGATTCGGCGGCGCATGAAGGAGTTCGGGCTGTACAACATCCTCGGCATGGGCAAAGGAAATATCGCCCGCGTGATGCTGTGGGAAACGCTGCTGACGGCGCTACTGGTATTCGCTGGCGGTTTGCTGCTGGGGCTGAGCCTCTCCCGGCTGGTCGAAATGGCGCTGATTAACCTGCTGCACGCGGATTACACCGTGCCGATGGAGCTGTTCTATCCGGATGGCGTGACGTGGGTGCTGCTGCTGTTCGGCGGCATCTATGTGCTGATTCTGCTGGCGAACCTCTGGCGGATGCGCCTGACGAACCCTGTCGCCCTGCTGAAAAGTGAAAGCGTGGGCGAAAAGCCGCCGAAGGGCAATTGGTTCTTCGCCCTCGCCGGACTGGTGATTCTTCTGGGCGCATACTATCTGGCTGCTGCCAGCCAATCGCCTGTGGAAGCGCTGATGTTCTTTTTCATCGCGGTGCTGATGGTGATTGTGGCGACATACCTGCTGTTTGTGTCCGGGTCGGTAACGCTGTGCCGAATGCTGCGCAGGAACAAGCGCTACTATTACCAGACGCGTCACTTCATCAGCGTGTCCGCCATGGCGTACCGCATGAAGCGCAACGGTGCGGGCATGGCGACCATCTGCATTCTCTGCACGATGGTGCTGGTCATTTTGACTTCGACGGTTTGCCTGTATGCTGGAACAACGGACAGCATGGTGGACGCCATCTGCCCGCAGGACATCAACCTGACGATAGGGTTGGAGGCGCGCGACGGCGAGGAGAACAGGGAACGGCTGGACGCTATGCGGCAGATGGCACTGACTGTGACAGAGGAAATGGGCTTAACGCCGGAAAACATCACATCCCAGCGCGCATTGGTAGCAACGGGAAAGGTGCAAAACGGCGATTATGGCATTATCACGGATGCAGATTCGCTCAAGGCGAACGTTTTGGAATTGACCGTATATCCGCTGTCTGTTTATGAGCAGGCGACGGGCGAAACGGTGACGCTGGCAGACAGGGAATTGCTGTACGCGTCGTTCAAGACCAACGAAGCATTTTCCAGCATGTCCTTTTACGGCTCTGCGCCGTACCGCATGATTCATGCGGAAAAGGAGCTGCCGAAGCGGCTGCTCAGCGCGGATTACCGAAGCGCATGGGGCTGCCTGGTCGTTTTCACCAACGATGCGGAAGCGTTCCGCAGCGAAATAATGGCGCTGGTCGGAGAGAACAGCGGCAAGGCAATGATGATGGATCGTCTGGCGCTGCATTTCGACTTGGATTCGGAGGCGGACACGGACACGCAGGAGAAATTAGTCAAGACACTCCGCAGCCGAATCTGGGAAGCGATGAAGTCGACGGGAAAAGAATTTTACGGCATGTCTTCCCTGAATGTGGATACGCGTGCGCTTTGCCGCAGGGACAGTCTTTCTCTCTTCGGCGGTCTCTTCTTCCTTGGCATGATTCTGGGCCCGCTGTTCTCCATTGCGGCAGTGCTGATTATGTACTACAAGCAGATTTGCGAGGGCTATGAGGATGCGGAGCGCTTTGCCGTGATGCGGAAAGTAGGGTTGACGGATGCGGAAATCCGCCGGAGCGTCAATTCGCAGGTGCTGACGGTGTTCTTTGCGCCGCTGCTGATGGCGGGGCTGCATATGATGTTTGCGATGCCGATGATTCGGCTGATTTTAGGGGCATTTGGATTGCATAATGACTCGCTGTTTTATGGAATCGGGATTGGATGCTATGTGGTGTTTGCGGTGATTTATGCGCTGATGTATTTGTTGACATCGAGGCGGTATTATCGAATCGTGCGGTAAGGGAGGAAGTCGCAGCGCCAAAAGGATAAACACGCGGGCAAAGCATGGAGGAGAAGCCAACTCAATCGCGCGAATGGGAGTCCAGAAGGTCGAAGACCCTTTGGCGGGGTCAAGGGGCGGCGCCCCTTGTGGGGTTTGGGGCAACGCCCCAACTGTTCCGCGGGCGACCAGCATTTCAAACGCGCTCAACAAAAGGCGCAGGCAGCGAAGCGTCCCTGCCAGTAACTTTGCGCTCCCGCAGGAGCGCCCCCAAGCCGCTCTACCCACTACTTGCACATTGTCGCGCCAAATGGGCGCGACCACATAGCTGCTCCACCACACCTCGCCCTTGCTTTCTCCCCCTCCAAACGGATACCCAAACCCAAAAGGATACAAGAAAACCAGCGGCACAAAACCGCTGGTTTTTTCAATCTCCAGAAATATTCACTTCTT
>UMHM01015304.1_pt1 | contig 21978 bp, 15 predicted proteins | sample 1965501 | NCBI WGS metagenome assembly UMHM01 (sample SAMEA4836095, study PRJEB28245) | human gut metagenome | biome: gut microbiome; material: fecal sample | place: Denmark | collected 2008
CGCTTTTAAATATGCAGATAATAGCGATGAATTTTCTATGGGTAAATATGTAACTGTTTCGGATGACTATAGTGTAATAACTTTAACTTTACCACCGGAAATCACAAATCAATTTAGTACAACAGGTTTTGAAGAATGTGATGAATATGATCTTATAAATTTTGAAGTTGCTATTAGATTAGAAGTAGGCGTCGAGAACCCTGATGCAAATGACCCAGTTTTAATAGAACCTCAATATTTAATTGGTGTAAAAGATAGCCTATATTCAAATGTTTTAAGCGAAAATCACTTCTAATTTAAACAAAATAATTTGAGAAATAAAATTTTGGTCTGAGCTTTTTTCAGACCTTTTATTATACGCGGGCTAGACTTTTTATTCTTCTGCTAAATTATATAGATAAAAGGAGAAATTTTTACCTATGGCTATTAATATTTTACAAATGAATCGCGGAGATACTTTTCAATTCGATTTTAATATAAATAATGAATTATCTGAAAATGGTTACTATGTTTTGCAAGGTAATGATGCACTATATTTTGGTGTAATGGACCCTAATCAAATGTTTGAAGATGCTCTAGTGAAGAAAAAATATACTGCTTCAAATATTCATGCAGGTGATGCTACAGGTACTATAACAATAAAACTTGAACCAGAAGACACAATAGATTTGTTACCAGGGCGTTACTATTATATGATTAAATTAAAAATGGATCATTATGTTGCTTCTGATGAAGGTGATGCAATACATGTAGAAAGCGTAACTACAATAATTAATAAAACTAAATTTTTTATATTTGACTAAAAAAGAAGGGAGTTGTTTAATATGGCTAATGGAAAAATAAAAATAGTGTCTAATATGAGTCCTGAATTATCACAAAGACCTCAAATAAGTGGCACTATAGCTGCTGCAACTGGCGGTACTACTAAGCATGATAAATTATCAAATAGAGATTTACCTGAACAACATCCAATCGGTGCTATAACAGATTTACAAGAAACACTTGATGAGAAGTTAGATAAAGAAACAGCCCTTCCCTTAATAAATGAAGCAGTTAAAGGAAAAGCAAAAGGCCTTTATTATGATGCAATGAAGGAATTTGCAAAAAAACCTTATTGATATTTAACTTCAGAAATTGATCCTATAACTAAAATGGGTACAAAAACTTCTATAATCTCTGGTCCATATGATTTAGGACAAGGTGGTGGCGGCGGTGGCGGTGTTACTACTGTTACTTTAAAGCAAGTAGATTGACCTTCTATTGCTGTAGCTAATAGTGAAACAATAATTAGAGTAAATTGAACTTCTGTGATTGGCGAAGATAAAGAACCTACTGGAAATGGTACACTTTATTTAACAGTTAACGATAAACAAGTTGAAATAAAATCAAATCAACCTCAAGGTATTGTAGAATTTGAAATATCTAGATATATTGTTTCAGGTTTAAACACTATTCAAGTAAGAGTGATGGACGCCTACGGAACCACTGGCATAACTATAGGTACTTTAAGTACTGTTACACTTGAATTAACATCTTCATTTAATTATAAGGTGGCTAGAACAGGTACTTTTAAATATTTGTATACACCATATGGTGACGTAACAAAAATTGTATATTTTATTATAGACGGTTCTGAATATGGACGTCAAGAAGTTAAGTCTACTGGCGAACAAAAGGAATTTAATATTGGCGGTTTAACACATGGATCACACACTTTAGAAGTTTATTTTACAGCAAATATTAATGGGCAAATTGTAAAATCTAACACTTTAAACTATGATATAATTTATTATATAGAGGGTAACGAAACATCAATAATTGCTTCAGAGTTTAATGAGTTTGAACAAGAACAGTATATAACGTTTAATATCCCTTACCGTGTATATATTTATAATAGAAACACCTTTGACATTCAATTATTAGTAAACGACGAGATAATTCAATCTTTAACAGTTGATGCGAATGAGCAATATTGAGAATATAAAAATGACGTTCCTGGAAATTATAAGATGCAAATCAAATGTGGAGAAACTATTAAAACATTTGATGTACATATCGCAACTAGTCAAATTCAAGTGGAACCAGTATCTGAAGGTTTATTATTGGCTCTAGATGCACATGAACGTACAAATCAAGAAGATCCTATATCTCGTAAAAAGTGAGAAGATACTGCACATGGAATTAGTTGTGAATTAACCAACTTTAACTGAAAATCAGATGGTTGATTAAAAGACGCTAATAACAACACAGTTCTTAGAGTTACTGGTGATGCACGCGTTCAGATACCTTTTAAACCTTTTGAAGAGGACTGCAAAGAACGTGGTAAAACTATTGAATTAGAAATAGCTACTAGTGCAATTAGAAACTATGAATCAATTATAATAAGTTGCTTAGACAAACAACAATCAGATTTCTACACATATTCTACAACTTTTGTAGATGCAGATACTAGAAAAAAAGAATTTGACGTAGCTTTGGATAATGATAAAATAAGTCAAAAAATAACTACTATAGGTACACATATATTTACATATACTCTAAGTGGTTGAAATTATAATAATCAAATAGTTAAATTAACTGATTTTGGTATTTCATTATCAGAAAAATTATTAGATGAGACGGCTACTGAAGATGACCCTATGATTTTAGTAGGTGATGTGATAATTATAAATTATTCTTTGCTTGCAAGAGGTTTCTATGTAACACCACAAATCGCTTTATTTAGATCGCAACAAACTTCTTTATCAACACAATATAAAGAAGATGATCACGTACGTTTAACTTTTGTAATAGAACCAAAAGAAAATTATAATAGAATTATTTGAATGTATATAAACGGTATTGCTTCAGGCGCTGTTCAATATGCACTAAATGATAACTTTAAACAAAAAGAAGCAGATATTATAAAAATAGGTTCTAATGATGCAACAATTGATATCTACAATATTAGAGTGTATGATAATAATTTAAGTAGTAGACAAGTCGTAAATAATTGAATAGCAGATACACAAGATGCTTCTTTAAAAGCCGCTCGATATTATAGAAATAATAATTATAATGAAAAAGATGAGTTAACAATAAATAAATTACCATCTGATTTACCTTATATTATTTGAGATATTAATCCATTACCTCGTTACAAAGGTGATAAGAGATTAGGTAACGTTAAATATGTAGAACCTATGAACACAGCTAGAAATTTCGAATCAGAAAATGCTACATATAATGTTCAAGGTACTTCATCTTCAGTTTATCCGGTTAAAAATATAAGAATTAAATATAAACAAAACAAAGATTTTCCAAACCAAAAATTAACTTGATATGATGATAATGGCGATACTATTAAAAAATTTGCAATAACAGAAGGCGGTATAGGTGATAATTATTTCACATATAAAGTAGACTATGCTTCTTCTGAAGGTGCTAATAACGTTGAATTAGTTCGTCTATATAATAATGCCTCTAAAGCAATAAATATTTTAACACCACCGCAAAAATTAGATTCTAAAATTCGTGTAGGTATTGATGGTTACCCTATTGTTGCTTTTCATAGAAATGAAGAAGGTAAAGATGTCTTCTGGACCAAAGCTAATTTTAATAATGATAAAGCAAATGAAGATGTATATGGCTTTGCAGAGGGTGATGAATCTTGAGAAATTACTAATAACTCATCTGATTTAGCAAAATTTAAACTTCCTGCAACAACTGAAAACTTCGGCGGTGCTTTTGAAATAAGATATCCTGATGAAGATGGCTATAATAATATGGATAAATTAGGTCCTATGACGGCTTGGGTTTCATCTACATATAAAGAAAAAGCAACGAATGAAGAATTACCAGAACCTGTTACATATGAATATGAAAACATCATTTGGTCTGAAGACGGCGGATTTGCAAAAACTGCTTATAAAGAAACTTTTACACACGACACACCTCAATATAGATTATCAAAATTTAAAGCGGAATTAGGAAATTGATTTAATGTCGATTCAACCATATTCTACTACATATTTACACATCTATATTTAATGATTGACTCGAGAGCTAAAAACGCGTTCCCAACATATTTTGCTTCTAGAACGGCAGGGGACGGCGGTGACAGATGATATTGATTACCATATGACATGGATACTGCTATAGGTATTAATAATGAAGGTAAATTAGTATTTGATTATAACTTAGAAGATATTGACAAAGTAGATGGCGCTGATGTCTATAATGGGCAAGACTCTGTAATGTGAAATAATTTGAGGGAAATGTTCAGTGGTGAAATTGGTGAAATGTATTCGAAATTACGTGATAATAATTTGCTAAGTTACAATGTCACTGAAAAAATGTACGAAGAGCACCAAAATAAATGGTCCGAAAATATTTTTAATGAAGATGCTAAAATTAAATATGTAGCACCTCTGGCAAGTGGTAATAATTATTTAGAGATGTTGCAAGGTTCAAAAGCTGAGCAAAGAAAATGATGACTATATAATAGATTTAGATATATGGATAGTAAATATACTGTAGGTGATTCAAAAGCTGATGAAATAATTTTACGTGCTTATCTAGAAGCAAATGAAGATAAGCCTAGTATTTCAGTAGTACCATATGCAGATATTTACGCAACAGTTAGCTATAAGAATGGTGCTGAAGGTGTTGTTTCTAAAAGAGCAAGACGTGGGGAATTAACTACTTTACCAACACCTTTTACAAAAGAAGAAAAAGCAACTGACCAAGAAACGCATATTTTCTCAGCATCACAATTAAGATCGGTTGGGGATTTGTCACCTTTTAAACCAGGTCTTTTACAAGTAGGTAAAGCTATAAGACTTCAAGAATTAAAAGTTGGCGATGGAAATCTAAATTATGAAAATCCTTACTTAACACAATTAGAATTAGGTAAAAACACATTATTACGTTTATTAGATGTACGAAATTGTACTAATTTAACTCAATCTGTAGATGCAAGCGGTTGTACAAATTTAGAAGAAGTATATTTTGATGGCACTAAGATAACTGGTATCACTTTACCAGACGGTGGTATTTTAAAGAGTTTACATTTACCAGAAACTTTAACAGCTTTAGAATTAAAGAACCAACCGCTACTAAAAGATTTTGTACTTGCAGGTACTAATTTATTAGAAACTCTATGGTTAGAAAATATCCCTTCAACATCTATTAATTCATTTGAGATGATTTCTAAAATGCGTGCAAATTCTGTTGTACGTGTAATAGGAATTGATGATACATATGATTCAGTAGAAAAAATAAAAATATTGTATAATAAATTGGACGAGATGAGTGGATATGATGCATATGGCCGACACACTGAAAAAGCTCAGGTAACAGGAACTATTCGCATTGATGAAATTTATTATAAAGACTATGTTGAATTAACTGCAAGATATCCGGAAATTATTATCGACGTAAAAGATAATAAGATAAAGTGTGTAGTTGAATTTTATAATGAAGATACCTTATTTAATAAGCAAGAAGTTTATATAAATAATGCAGCAACGGATCCAGGTGTTCCAGAAAAAGCACCTACGCAACAATATTATTATACTTTTAATAGTTGAGATAATCCTTTTGATAATATTGTGAAGGATATTAGAATAAATGCAATATTCAATGAATTTGTTCAACAATATAAAGTAACATTTGATTTACAATCTACAATTCCTGCGCCTATTGAAGAACAAACAGTTGACTACGGTTCTAAAGCAACAAGACCAGAAGATCCTGTAATTAGTGGTGCAAATTTCTTAGGTTGGTTTGTAGATAAATTAGGCACATCACAATTTAATTTTGAAGAAACACCTATAGTAGATAATATCACATTATATGCAAAATGAGAAGATGTAACTGCACCTGATAAAGTAGTAATTGAGCGAGTATCTTACAACACATTTAATTTTGAGTTAAGAGATAATGTAGCTATAACAGCATATGCAATAACTAATTCGGCAACAATTCCATCTGCAGAACAATGAGTAGGTATACAACCTGTTTCAGAATATAATGGTACCTATACAATATCTGGCGCAGGTGATTATTATGTTTGAGCTAAAGATGCTGCAGGACACACTTCATTCGGCGTAACATATGCATATACAATTAGTACTACTTTAGCTGCCGGAAGTACAATGAGAATTACAGAAGGTAATGCAGTATTAAATGACTTTGCCTTAATGGGAACGTCGGTAAACATTCATTCTGAAGTTGACAGCCACTATGAAAATGCAATATTGGAAATAAACGGTTTATCTTATACTTTTACTCGCGTAGATGACCGTACTTGAATAATAAATTCTAACTTAGAAATTGAAATATCTTGTACTCCTAAAGTATATACGGTAACTTTTGATTTAGGCGGAAAAGGAACTGCAGTAGCAGATCAACACATTGTTTATAATCACTTAATTGATCGACCTATGAATCAATTTAATAGTAGCACTAATGAAATTATAAAAGATTGATTAACAGCAGAAGGTAATATTTGAGACTTTAGAACAATGACTGTTAATAAAGATATGAAATTAACAGCACAATGAATCCCTTATTCAGACCCAAGTAAAATTACCATTGAATTAACAGATGATACAACAATTGTAGATGTTCATTATTATCAGTCAGTGGTTGGTGGTGTTGAAGTTCTTTGAGGTGATACTACTATAGAACCAAGCATATCTAATATATATGGTAATACTTTTGTTACACACACTTATACAAAACCAGGAACATATATAATAGAAATATCTTGTAAAAATGGTTCGCATAAATTAGGTGGTGGTACTGTGGATAAAGCTGTGGTAACACCTGCATCAACAATTACAAATATTGAATTTGCGTATAATTTATCTGAATTATCTTTGGGATGCTTAGCAAATGCAGCAAATCTAGTAGAATTAAATTTAACCGGCTATATGAGGAACATTTCTTCTTATATGTGTCAAAATTGTACAAATCTTGAAACAATAAATTGACCCGAAGATTCTTCTCTTTTAGAAATAGGTGACTACGCTTTCCAAGGATGTGCTAAACTATTTGGAACAATAATTTTACCAGACACAATTACTAATATAAGTAGTTACGCGTTCAATAAGTGTAGTAGCGTAGATAAATTTGTACTAAGCAACAATGTTGTAAGTATAGGTGATAGTGCTTTCCAAGACTGTGCTAATTTAAAAACATTTAATATAACAAATTCATTAACACAATTATCAAGTGGTTTATTGTCCGGTTGTACTTCATTGACTTCAATAGATATACCTAATAATATTATAAATATAAAGTCAAGAGCTCTAGACAGCTGTACTAATTTAAGTAAGATTATAATTAGAAATAAAGATGTGGTTTGTGAAGAAAATGGTTGATTTAAATTCTGTCCAAAAATTTTAACAGCTGGCCCTATTGGTTCTAATTGTAATATAGAATTTGCCTGAGATACTATTATTCCTAAAGGCGCTTTTACAAATAGTATATTAGACACTTTACCAAATTATACATCTTTAACAGAAATAATTTTACCAAATACTATTACAGATATAGGCGATAGTGCTTTTGCAAACAATATTAATTTAAATAATATTACATTACCTGAAAATTTGAAGGCAATTGGTCAAAGCGCTTTTGCTTCTTGCAGAGGTTTAGTCAATATGGCAATACCTAGCAATGTACAAATAATAGGTAAAAATGCTTTTATGAGATGTCAAGGTTTAGACACGTTAAAGATTTACTCAGCAAACATATCTATTGATACTCTAGGAAATAAAGTCACAAATTGAGAAGACAGTTGATTCTTATACGGTAAAAATACCGAGGTTTCAAGTATATATACTTTAGAAAAATCTAAAGAAATGTTTGGTAATTATTGGTTGTATAGAAGTGAAGATTCAGAAGTAACTTATAAGCAATTATCATAATGTTTTAAAAATTAAAAAGAAGATTGTTAAGGCTAATAGTCTTCTTTTTCTCTGCTAAATTATTTGATATAACCGATGAAAAAATTACATTAATTTACAACATAGAAGGGAGATAAAAAATGCCTAGAATACCGCAAAAACCTGGTTGTGATTGTAATCAAGGTTGCGCTCCATCAACCGCTTCTGAGGATTTAAAATTAAAAAAATTAGAAGCAAAATTAAGTAAAGCAATAGATGAAAAAGTACCTAAAGACTTATCTGAACTTAAAGAAATAGACTCTGAAAATTTAGACAAAAAAGAATCTTATTTATATATTCAAGATAAGGATGGCAACCCTAAAAAAATATCTTTAGATGCAATAAATGCAGAAACTGCAAGTCTTTTATTAATGGGCAAAGATATTTTAGTTACAGCGCCTGCTGGAAAATATAAGAAAAATGATAAAATTAAAGCAGATGAAAACATTAAAAATGTTATTGAAAATATTTTAACTGAAGATGATAGTCCAGCAATTAGTACAAATGTATATATTTATTCAGGTGAAGCTGAATTAGATAATATTTCATTTTTGCAAACAGGTTGAAAAGAATATGAGGCTGATGAATCTATCGTAGAAAAAGGCTTTACCTATATACACGAATTAGCTAATATTCATTATTTAGCCTTTGCCTATCCAAAAAATTTAGGCAATTTAAAACATATTTATCAAAATAATTTATATGGACTAGATCTTATTTATTCATTTGAAATTGAAGAATTTGTTAATGAGGGTCAAACGTATTTAGTTTATAAATATCCAGATCAAATGCTTTGTGATAATGATAAATTTGAATTTTTGTGAAAATAGAGACTAGAGGAGGAAATATAAATGGCTTATTCAAAATACGTAAACGGTTTTAAAATAAGTACTGCATCAGCCATTGATCAAAGATTTTTATTAACAAAAGATCGTAATAATAGTAAATATTTGCACATGGAAGATGCGGAAGTTTCTTATCTAATACCTGATAAATATTTTGCGATGTGTGTAGATGATGGAAAAATTTATGTATATGATCACGCAAATCAACTATTAGAAAACGTAGGTAGATTTCGTCCGATAGAAGATGAATTAGATTTTACACAATCGGAAGAAGCACAAAAAAATATTGAAAAAGCTATAGAGGAAAGTACAAAGATCATAGATATTTCTAGCGCTGTGTTTACAGAAGATAATCAAAACAGAATAGCTATTCTAGAAAAAAGAGTAGATGATCTAAGTATGGATGGTGGGGAGGTCATAGAATAACATGGCTGTAACTATTCAATTCAAACGTGGTAAAAAAGAAGCACTTGAAAAAATTCTAGTAGGCGATAACAGACCTAAAAATGGTGAACCTATTCTTGAGCTTTCTGATAATCCTACAAAACCTCCGAGATTAAAAATAGGTGATGGTAATTTAGATTATAAAAATTTACCTTACTTTAATGAAGCAGGCAGTGTAGAATCTTCAATAATATTTGGAAATCATTATGAGTTTCCAAGCGTTGGACAAGAAAATGTTTTATATGTCGCAAAAGATGAAAAGAAAAATTTTATATGAGATGAATCTAAGTTAAGATATGTAGCTCTAGTTGCTGAAGTCAATAAGATTGATGGTGGCGGAGCCGATTCATTTTAATTTAATTTGGTTATTACACTCAAAAAAGAGTAATAACACTATATAACAAACAAAAAATTTTATAAGGAGAAAAATATGGCAGAGAATGTAAAAACACGAATTCTGTTGCGTAGTGACATCGCATCTGAGTGAGCCAGAGTCAATCCTGTCCTTTTAAAGGGTGAAGTAGGTATTGAATATAATCCGGCTGTAGCACCATCAGAAGGCCGCGTTATCAAGATTAAAATTGGTGATGGTACTACTGCATGGAATGCATTAGGTTATGTGGCAGACTATGATGCAAGCATAGCTGCAATTAACGAACAAATTACAACTTTAAATGGTGCAGATACTGTAACTGGTTCTGTATCACAAAAAATTAAAGCTGCTATTGATGGATTAGCAAGTGTTTATCAAGAAAAATTACCTGAAGGCGCTGCAACTGGTAAATATTTAACAGCAGACGGAGAAGGCAATTTAATTTGAAAAGCCGTAGCAGATCCTACATGGGCTAACATTACTGGTAACATTGCAGATAATGAAGCATTAGTAGCAGAGTTTGCTAAAAAACAAAATGTAATCAGTGAAACTAATAAATTAGGTGCAGCTCTTGTTGAAGAAACAGTTGAGAAGAAGTTTGTTAGTCAATCTGAAAAAGAAAAAATTGCTAAAATTGATACAATTGAAACTAATCTAGGCAATAAAGTTGATAGAGAAGAAGGCAAATCTTTAATTAATGTAACCGACATTACTAAATTAGCAGGCATTGCTGAAGGCGCACAAGTAAACGTAATTGAAGAAATTCAAGTAAACAGTGTTAAAGTTGAACCTACTGAAAAAACTGTTAATATTACTGGATTAGCTACAGCTGCAAATTTAGAGGATGCTGTTGAAAGAATTGCTACAATTGAAGGTAAAGAAGCTGGTTGAAACGATAAGTATACACAGGCTGCAACAGATGCATTATTAAATGCAAAAGCTAATGCTGCAGATGTATATGCTAAAACTGAAGTATATACAAAATCAGAAGTAGATGGAAAAATTGCTGAAATTCATAAATGGTCTTATTCAATCGTAAATGAAGTACCTACTGCAGAAACAGCTGAAGAATTTGTCATTTATTTAGTAAAAGATGAATTTGGTGATTACAAAGAGTATATTAAGGTTAACACTGGTTCAACAGAAGCACCTGCATATGTTATTGAACAATTAGGTGATTTCCACGTAGATCTATCTAATTACTATACTAAGGGTGAAGTAGATACTGAGTTAGCTAAAAAGCAAAATAAATTAACAGCCGGCAGTGGTGTTGTAATTAGTGCTGATAATGAAATTAGCCTAAGTCCTGAAGCTACAAAAGTTAATGAAGATACATTTGTATTTGAAAAAGACCTAGAAGTAATGTATGAATTAGGTAAATATAAAGGTACATTAGCTTCTAAGAAAACAATTCCCGCAGCAGGTAAAACTTTTGCTGCCGTTTGAAACGATATCTTCTTAAAAGAAGAAAATCCTAAAACTACACAACCTTCATTAACTGTTACATCAAGTAATATTGGTGCTAAAGAAGCTGGTACAAAAGTATCAATTGCTTATACATCTACATTCTCTGCAGGTAGTTATACATATGGCCCTGCAACAGGCGTTACAGCAAGCAATTACAAAATTAGTTTCAATGGTGAAACTTTAACTGCAGCAAGTGGAACATTCGCAGAAGTACAAGTAACAGACACAATGAATCTAAAAATCACTGGTACATTTGACCATACAGCTGGTGCAGTACCTGTAACTAATATTGGTAACGAATATGCTGCAGGTCAAATTAACGCAGCAACTAATAAAGCAGCTTCAACACCAGGCGCAGCATTAACAGGTTATAGAAATATGTTCTTTGGTACTTTAACAGCAAAAGATGAATTAACTTCAAGTGTTATTAGAGGTTTATCTGTTAAACAACAAGTGGCAAATGTAGCGAATAAAGAAATTGATATTCCTGTAGGTGCTTTAAGAGTAGTGTTTGCAGTACCTAGCAGCAAAACAATTACATCAATCACTGATACAAATGGTATGGGTGCACAAATTTTCAGTTCATTTACAAATATTAAAGTAAATGTTGAAGGTGCAGAAGGTTACGAAGCAAAAGAATATAATGTATACTATATGGATTATGCAGCACCTAATGGTACAGCAAATTCATATAAGGTAACAGTAGCATAGGAAGGAGAATAAGAGTATATGGCATTAAATTTTGGTAAATTAGATTTCTCAACATCTTTTAATCCTACTTCGGCATTCCCTCTAGATGCGAGATGTTATTTTGAAAACTTAGCAAGTGCACAAGCAGCTGCAGCAACTGCAGAAGCTGCTGGTAGTTCTAATACAGTTTATTATTTTGGTGAAACATTAGCCGTATTAGAAAATAATGTAGCAACATTATATATTATTCAACCTAAAGATGAAACTGGTGTTGGTGGTGAATTAGTAGAAGTTGGTTCTAAGACATTAGGCGATGAAAAATCTATTAAATTAGTTGACGGAACTTTATCATTAGTTGGTTTTGAAACTGCTACAGAAAATCAAGTTCCTTATAGAGATGCAGCAGGTAATTTAGGATGGAAAGCTGTTTCTGGTTTAATTCCTGAAACAATTGCTACTGAAGGTGACGATGCTACTGTAAATGTATCTCTTATTGGTAATAAATATGTAGTAACTTTACGTGGTAAAGACAGTGCAGCCGACAAAGCAATTTTAAGAAAGCACGTTAATGGTGATGTTGTAACATATACTTGGGACGTTATTTACGACAAGGCTGAATTAGATGCTTTATTAGCAAATAAAGTTGATAAAGTAGAAGGTAAATCACTTGTTTCAAATGCAGAAATTACTAAATTAGCAGGTATTGAAGCTGGTGCACAAGCTAACGTTATTGAAGAAATTAAAGTAAATGGCGTTAAAGTTGAACCTACTGCAAAAGCTGTTAATATTGATGTTGCTGGTGAAGTTGGTAAATTAGATATTGAAGCTTCAAAAGTTAAGGTTGCTGCCGATAAAACATTAGCTACAAAATTAACAGAAGTTGATAGTGCTATTGCTGCAAAACAAGATGCATTAACTGCTGGAAAAGGTATCATTATTCAAGAAAATACTATAAAATTAGATGAAAGCATTATTTTAGGCGGTGGTGGTGCTGCTGATTGAAGAGAATAAATTAAAGAAATATAATTAAATTAAAATAGTAGGTAAGATTTATATACTTAATATTTCTTATCTACTATTCCATATATTATTTATAAAAAGGAAACTGAATAGAGATGAGCACAGAATTAAAAACAAGAATAAAGTTACGTAAAGATTTAGAAGCTAACTGAGTAAGTGCTAACCCTGTGCTTTTAGATGGTGAAATCAGTATAGTAAATGCTGGGAGTAAAGGTTTAAGAATTAAACTTGGCAATGGTACTTCTAAATTTAATGAATTGCAATATTTAGATGAAGACAGTACTTTTAAGCAATCAATAGTTATTGGCTATTATTTTGAAGGAAATTTTTATACTGATACTATAAAATCTGTAAAATACGACTTATATGGACATCAATTATATATTGATTATATTTCCGGAAATATTTATTATTATACTGGTGAAAATCTAGAAAAACTTAATCTAGATTTGCCGAAGGCTACATCGGAAACCGCAGGCATAGTTAAACTATATTCTGTTCAAGGCCAGAATGAAGATGGCACAATTACACAAAAATTCTTTACACAAGTAGTTGATAGTATTGCTTTTGGCGTAGAAGAAAAAGATGCTGAGTGCTTAATATTAAATAAGCCTTGATAATTAAAAAATAAATAGAAAGTGAGAAAATTTTATATATGGCTTTTACATACACAGATAAACCCGTTTTAAGTAAGGTTAAAATTGGTGAACAATATTATTATTTAAAGGACGCTGACGTTAGAGCAATTTTAGATGCAATTAATGCAAACGTATATGAAAAATTAAAATTAGATTTAGGTGCAATTAAAGACGAAAATAAACAAAGTGGTTTAGCAGTTGTATCTGATATCAAAGCTTACGTTGATGAAATGAAAGAAATTGCCTTCGACGTAGTTAAAGTTGATGCAGCAGTAGTTGCAAGTGCTGACGCGGCTAAATATGCACAATATCACAACAGTATTGTTTTAGTAGAAGCAGGAGAGGCTGCAGCAGGCTCATGTATTGAATATGTTATTTTGAGATCTGGTGAAGAAAGCTCTTATACATATAGTTGGGAACAAATTGGTACTACAGAAGTAAATTTATCTGGTTATGTTCTTAAAACATTAACAATCGCAGGAATTGATTTACAAGATAATATTACTGCAGCTGAATTACAAAATGCTTTAGGTTTAAAAGCATTAGCTTATAAAGATTCTGCAAAAGGAACTATTTCTACAGCTGATAGCGCAACATTGACCTACACACCAGAAGGTACTGTTAATGTTACATTAGCTCAAGCAAAAAAAGAAGTTGCTTCAACTGGTAAATTCACACCAGCAGGTTCAATTACAGGTTCTGCAATTAGCGGTGGTTCTATCGCTGTTACATTAAAAGATGCTGAAGAAACAAGTGCCGTATCTTTAACAAAAGGTGATTATACACCTGCAGGTACTATTAGTAAACCAGCAATCACATTATCAAAAGGAGCTGCGCAAGCAGTTGTTACAGGTGTTACTTCAGCAGGTACTGCACCAAGTCTAGAAACAGGCTTCTATAAAGCTGGTAGTGCTGCTACATATGAACACACTGGATTTAGTGGTGGTTCATTAGGCGCTGCTTCAAAAGCTTTATTTGCAACAGAAGGTATTAAAGCTACTGTAGGTACTGAAGGTGCAGATGCAGAATGTTTAATCTTTAGTGCTGCTACTACAAGTAACGCGGTTACTGAACAAGGTCAATTTACAGCTGCTGTATATGGTACTGATACATTTAATGGTGGTTCTGCCACAGTTATTGATACATCTAAATTTAATGCTGGTTCAATGCCTACATTCAGTACAGGAAGCGTTGATGTAATTCAAAGTGCCGCACTTGCAGAAGCACCTGAATTTACAGGTACTGTTGCTACAGATGCTCTTGTTACAGGCGCTACATATGTTAAACAAGTTGTTAATGAGGCTACATTCAATGGAACAGCTGCTACATTAGGATTCAGTGGTACTGCTGGTGAGGTTGCTGTTACAGGTAATTATAACGAAGCTTCAGTTGAATCTGCTGCATTCACTGGAACAGCTGCTGCTGAAAATGCCGTTACATTAAATAAAACTAATAAAGAAGTTACTGTTGAATAATTAAGTTTTTATTATAAGTAAAAAGAAATGGTTGACTCCGGAAAATATTTGCGGAGTCAACACCTGATAAAAAAGTATAATATAGAAAAATTTTAAAGATAAGAGGAGACAAAATTCATGGCAGATACTAATAAATATATTGCAAAGATAAAGTTATCTGATAATTCGGTCTATTACATTAAAGACTTAAATGCTCTTCACTTGTCTGGCGGTACTTTAACAGGTGATCTAGAAGTAGACGCAAAATTAAAGGCACATGATTTATATATTTTAGAAACTGAATATTTAACAGAGACACAAACTCCAACAAATGTTTTAGTTTTAGATGAAGAAACAGGCCAAGTCAAAAAAAGATCTACTAATAATCTTTTAAAAGATATTGGTGGTGTCTCTTATAGTATAGATGAAGCCTCTGGAACTTTATCTTTAAAATTGGGAAAATAATTAATTAATAGAGAGGAATTTTAAAAATTTATGGCTGATTCTACAATAAAAATCCGCAAGTTGCAATCCGGTGGGACCACATATTATTATGCAGCCAAGGCATTACTAGATGCAACAGATGGTGAACATTCATATGAAGAGATAATTGGTTTAATTGAAGGCTTAAAGAAAATAGGTTTCGAAGTAGTTAAATTAGCTGAACTACCTACTGCAGATGCTACAGCTTTTGCTTCATATGAACACAATATCATTTTAATTGAAGATGCATCTTCTTTAACAGGTGCTTGCATCGAATACGTTATTTTGAGATCTGGTGCAGAAGGTTCTTATACATATAGTTGAGAAAAAATTGGTACTACATCATCAGATTTAACAAATTATTTAACTTACAACCTACAATATAATAATGCGGCTTTATCAGCTGGCGCACATAAACACACTGTCACTGTTCCTACAGTTACTAAGACGGCTACTAAATTAAGTGCTTCTGTTGGTAATGTTGCTGTTGGTGCAAATGGTACTGCTGCAGTCGTAAAATCATATCCAGGTGTTTCAAGTAAATTAGTTACTGCAACAATTGTACCTGCCGTTGCTAATGGTACTGCATCTAAGGCTACTGCCGGAACTGCTGTTACATATGGTAATGCAAATGTAGGTACTGCAGTATCTGTTGGTACATCATTAGGTGGTGCAAAAACATTCGTTACAAGTGCTATAAAGAGTGCTGCATTAGATGTAGTTACAACAGCTACAGAAGGTTATCAAGCTGTAGTGACTGGTGCTACAATGCCTACATTAGGTGGTACAAAAACATTCGTTACAGGCGTAACTACGGGTAAAGCAGCAAGTTGATCTGCACAAGTATCTAATGATGGTGTTTTATCATTTAATTGAACAGCAAATACACCATCGACATCTGCAGGCACAGGCACAGTTTCTTTAAATGCTGGCTCTGCTACTACTAAATATATTAAAGTTAATACTACTAACGCCTCTACAGGTACAGTTACATTAAATACAACTAGTATCACTCCTGCAGCAGCATCTACTTCAAAAATTACACCTTATACATTTGCAGATGTTTCCGTAGCTACAGTAGGTACTGGTGTAACTGTTGCTACAGGCGCTCTTGCAACAGACGGCGAAGGTTCTAGCGTATTAACAGGTCTTGGAACTGCTTCTACAGCAACCGTATTAACTGGTGTAAAAGTTAGTACACAACCTACAGTTACTCTTGTAAGTGGTGCAACAGGTGACGTAGATGTTGTTAGTGCTGTTACAGTTGGTAGCACTACTGCCAATACATCTGAAACAGGCGCACATACACACAACGTTAAGATGACAAAATAATTTAATCTTTATTTATAAAAATTGAGGATTTTTTCGTGGAAAATTTCCTCTTTTTTTAATTGTATAATATATAGAATAGATCTTCAAACAAAGTCTTTGCTAAATTATTTGATATAAAAAGCAACAAAATTATAAAGAAAGGAGCGTCACTTTATAATAAAATGGCTACAACAGTTATTAAAAACATTCAATTTAAGCGTGGAAATAAAGAGCTATTAGAAAAGGCCCTGATATTGACTGAAACTAAGGATAATAGATTAAAGGCTGGTGAACCTGCTTTTGAAATAGACACTGGGCAACTAAAGATCGGTACGGGGCAACAGGATTATATTGATTTACCTTACGTAGGCACTGGACAAGGTGGTGGTGGCGGTGAAGATGATCGCTTTGTAATCCATGACCCTTCAAATAATCAAATTCTTTTATATGATGCTACTTTAAATAAGTGGGTAAATAAAGATTTATCTGATAAAGATAGTATAATTTACTTAAATGAAAAAGGCCTAAGTATTAAGGGATATAGTACGGCTAAACAAGGCCAAATGTTAGTAAAAGATGAAAGCGATGGCTTAGCTTGAATAAATCCTTTATCTACCACCGAGTTAGATGTTGCCGTTAATAATGCAACAGCCGCATCTAATCAAGCAGGTACCTATGCAACACAAGCCGGTAACGCTGCAACTGCTGCAGATAAATCGGCAAAAGAAGCTAATCGTATTAATCAAGTAACTATGGATTATTTGAATCAAAAATTTTGATGAGGAACTTTAGAAGAATATAATAAATTACCTAGCATTAACAAAGGGACTTTTTATTTTATAAGAGCTGAAGACTAAAAGCGGAGTGAAATAAATAAAAATGTCTAAAATAGTACAACACGAAATAAAGGATAATTTATTAATAATCGATAATAAAGAATATTTTCCTCTAGGATTATCTAAAATTATAACTGGTGTTGAAAATGAAGACAGACAGGAAATTCTAAAGGATGAAGAAACTGGTCTTAACTACAGTAGAAATGCTGTCGAAGGACAAGAGATTTTTAATTTAAAAAATCAAAAACATCATCCTTGATTTATTTTAGATTTAGAGACTGGTAAACGTGGTTGATATCCTGGATGTGAAATTCATGGGGATGTATTAGGCGAGAATATAAGTATATATGAAGCACCCGATTTAGATTCTAATATAATAAAAAGTATTTCCGAAGCAACAGTTAAAATTTTAAATTTAGAAGATATAAATGCAGAGCCCTTTGATGCAGGGTGATATCAAATAAAATATGATGTAATAGGTTATATTAAAAAAGAATATGTAACAAATTTACGATATGAAGACCCATTTAAATAGAAATATAAAAATATGAAGGAGAAAAAATAAAAATGGCAATGAATAATAATTTTGAACTAACTTTAGATACATTAGCTCCTACTGGTTCTATCACAACACCGAAAGAATATACTAATGCTCAAGTTACTTTATCAATTAATAAAGGTGATGCTACTTTTATGAAAGTCTGAGTTGATTCAAAGAGTGTTGGTCTTGAAACTGATGCGCCAGCTGATTGAGAAGCAGCAGCAACTAGTAAAGTAACAAATATTGTTACGGACGGCGTATACCATGCACACTTAATTTTAATGGATGACGTAGCAAATAAATCACAAGTTTATAATTCAACACGTATAGTATTTCAAAAAACGGCGCCTACAGTATCTAATGTATCAATTAATGATGGTGCAGATATTACAAATAGCCGTGATGTTAAATTAACATTTAATTTTACTTCAAACACTGCCGGAACAGTTTCTTATTCGGTAACAGGTGACTTAGTAAGTCCTATAACAGATACAACATTGACTCAAGAACAAGTAACTGCTGGTGCTGTCGAAGTTAACGTGAAATTAAGTGGTGTTGATCCTGAGCACGTAGAGAAAACTTTAACTGTTACTGTTAAAGACCGCGCAGGAAACGTTTCAAGTCCTGTCTCAGATACAATTATATTAGATACAGAATTTTTGAGCGGTAGTATTGTTTTAAGAGATGGCGCAGATACAAAAAATATCAATGGCCAATGGGTAAACGTTCAAGAATTTATTGTTAAACTTGATTTAGTAGATAGTGTAGCTGCTGACGTAGTTGCTTATAAACTTTGGGGTGATTTTGCTACAACTGCCAGTGGTGGTGCTACTGCCGAACCTGCAGAATGAACAACAGTTACTAAAGGCACTGATCCAATAACAATCAATAATTTATATTTAACATCTGCTACTGGTGAGAAAATTATTTACGCACAAGTAAAAGATGAAGCAGGTAACATTACTACATTAGATAATGCCAAAGTTAAATTAGATATGACTAGTATTACAGTATCTATATCTTCAAATAAAGACTATGTATCTAATATAGCACCTTTCGATACTTTTACTTTAACACCTACAATTACACCAGAACCTGCATCAGGCATTAAAAATTATACTTGATATAAAAATGTAAATGATACTGATGAAGTAGTGCATTCAACAGGCACAGGTAAACCCGTATATATTACAATTAACTCTAGTGATCTAGGTGAAGGCGGTGCAAAGGCTGAAAAGAAATTTAGATTAAGTATCACAACTGGTGCAGGAACAACTATTACATCTGAAGAAATTATTGTTTATTTTGATACAGTAGCCCCTGCAGGAAAAATTACAATGGATGCTTGATATAATGCGAGTAATTTTGATGCTGCTGATGCAGTAGCTTCAGCTACAGACGGTGGCGCAGGTTTACATACTATGCAATGCTGAGTTTCTTCAACAGCCGCTGATGATAACGCTAAAGGTGACATATTAAATTACAAAGCAAATCCTACACATACTGATATTAAATGGGACGGTGTAGCTGAAAATAATGGTAACTATTTACACATTAAATATACTGATAATGTAGGTAATTTTGCAATTAGTCATTCAAACGCTTTTGGTGTTGACCGAGAAAAACCTAGTGATGGAGCCGTTACATTTAGTGAAGCAGCATATCCAACAACTGTAGCTAGTGTTACTTTAACATATTCTGATGGTAATTCTGGTGTAGCTGAAGTGTTATTATGAGGTGATATTGCCGCAGAAGATGGTAGTGCTACTGCTATTACAAAAGAAAGTGCTAGGTGGCAACCTATAACACGTGAAAAAACTGTATATTTAACAACAGGTGATGGTATTAAAACAATAAACGCTCAATTTAGAGATAGAGCCGGAAATATTTCAGCAAATGTAGTTTCCGATACAACTGAATTAGATACAGTTACACCTGCTGCATCATTAGTACTTGCTAATAATGATGATAAAAAAATAAAGGATAATCCTTCAAACGTTGCTTTATTCGCTGCTCGTGTAACTTATACAAATGACCTAAGTGAAAATTCTGTTCAATTTAAATTATATGGTGATTTTACTGAAAATGCTCAAAGTGCTCAAGGTATTACAGAAGACACAGCTGAGTGAAAAGATTGAGCTAAATCTGCCGGTAAAGATTATCAATTAGTAACTAATTTATATTGTACAGCTGGTGCCGGAACTAAAACTATTTATTTAAAAGTTAAAGATAATGCTGGAAATATTTCAGCCGCAGTATCTGCAACATTCACATATGATACTAGTGCGCCTGAAGTTAATATATCAGGAGTTGATTATAATAGAATTTCTAAAGTACATGAGTATAGAATATCTTCGACGCCTAATGCATATGCTGATGAAACTAAATTCTCATTTACTCCTAGCGTAGCTATTCAAGCTTATAAAGTTTGTGCTTATTTAAATGAAGCTGATGCAAGATTAGAATATCCTGCAACTGAAGATCAAACATTAATTAATGCTTGGGTAGCAAATCAAGTAGTTATTCCACAAACAGGTGATACAATTCCTGGCTTAACACCTGCTTCTGTTAATATGCATGCAACAGGATTAAATTCTAGTACTAAAGTCGACTGCTTAATAAAAGGTGCTGACTATGAATATGCATTAAAGCAAAGACCAGATGCACCTAAAGATAGTGTAGACGGCGCACACTATGTAGTTGTATACGTAGAAAACTTAGCCGGTAACTGGTCAGTTGCAGCTGTATTTACCACTGAATAAAATTAAATAATTAGTATGGGGAAATTTTTATATTAATTTTTCCCCTACTCTTTATACATATAGACATATATTTTTTTAAGAAGGAGGCCTAGAATTAAATGAATATACCAAATGTTACTTATTCTTCTATAAAATTAATTTATACTAGTGATGTAGAACATACCGTAGATATGAGTTTATCTTCAACATATAGGGCTTCTTTTGCAGGAAATGCAAGAATAGAAATAACATATAAATCAAATATTTCATTATCTAAATTTTTAGTACGTGTTACACCTGATGAACTTTATACTATAGATGAATATGATATTGATAAAGGTAAATTAGCTTATTGAGATTCAAATGTTACTGGTAATAAAGAGCACACTTTTCAATTTCCAATAAATACCAATTACTTCGTAAAGGGCGCCACTACTTATAGAATAAGTTTATATGCACAAAGTTCTATTGATTATTCTTGAGATGTAACATATTTATTTATCACTAGCAATAATTTATTATTTGTACCTAAAAATTCAGATGCTTTAGAAGTACTAAAATGTGATTATAATTTACCTGAAGAATATCAAGAAATAGAATATATTGAAACTACTGGTACACAAGGTATTGATACTACATTATTATCAAGTGATGTTGACCGTGTAGAGCATATTATTGAATTTACTCGAAATGACGTTAGACAGTTAATGGGTACTGGAAATGACGATAGTTGTTGAGGTGTTTATACTGATGGCCGCTATGAACGTAACACTATAAAAATTGATAAATTAGCAGGTAATAAGGATCTAGTTGTGATGAATAATTCTTGAACATATGCACAAATAAACCACGAAGATATTAACGCTTGGCAAGGTTCATTAAATTGAACAAATAATTCATATAGACTATTTTACGTACACCAGTCAGATGCTACAGATAATTTTTATTGTCACTGTAAATTTTACTCATTTAAAGCCTTTAAAGATGATGAATTAGTGAGTGAATTAGTACCTTGCTATAGAAAAAGTGATAATGTAATTGGTTTATATGATAAAATAAGAAAAACATTTTTAATAAATGATCATGCTGGAACTTTTTTAAAGGGAAAAGATATTTATTAAAAGATATAAGAGGAAGGATGATGAATTAATATGGCTAATTTTACATCTCAATATACAGGTGAACAAATAGAACAATTGTT
>UMHM01100529.1_pt1 | contig 21917 bp, 20 predicted proteins | sample 1965501 | NCBI WGS metagenome assembly UMHM01 (sample SAMEA4836095, study PRJEB28245) | human gut metagenome | biome: gut microbiome; material: fecal sample | place: Denmark | collected 2008
AGGAGCGCGCCACCAGCGCGCCGTGTGGCGTGCAGCACCATGCGCCAGCACAAACATACGGGTTGGCACCATGCGCCAGCACAAAACACCCTGCGCGAAGCGCAGCACGCGCGCGTAAGCGCGCAAAAGCCTGCAAGCTCAGCTTGCCGCGGGTAGGAGTCCGGGGGGTAGGGGCGCGCAGCCCCTCGCCCCCGGGGACCGCGAGCAGAGCGAGCGGCGCGGCAGGAGCGCGCCGTACAACATACAGCACCATGCGCCAGCACAAAACACCCTGCGCAAAGCACAGCACGCGCGCGTAGCGCGCAAAAGCCTGCAAACCCGACTCGCCGCGGGAGGGAATCCGAGAGACTCAGCTCACCGCAGCACCTCAGCGGCGGAATAAGCCACACAAGTCGCCGACCCAGCGCCTCAGCACCGACTTACGCTTGCGAAGAGCGCGCAGCGCCACTGCCACCGAATCGTAATTCATCGGAGACTTTGCGCGCTTCGCGAAGCCGGAGTCAACAATCTGCCGGAGGAACAGCGCCAACTCATCTCTCCACTGAAAATTGTAGGACGGCAAAATCGGCGGCGTCGCCAGCATAGCCTGATACGCCTCATCATCCTGATCCAGATAGCGGACATAGTCCACCACCTCATTCAAGTCTGAGAACTTCGACACATCCACGATGGCCTTCGGGTTGACGAACTCCGGCACCGAACCCCAGTAAATCGGCACAGAACCCGCCATCAGCGGCTCAGCAAGCTTCTCCGTCACGTAGCCCTCACCATAGGTATTCTCCCACGCAATCGTGAACTTGTAGCGGCGGATGAAAGCCACTTTGCTCGAAGATCGGGCACCGTCCAGGCGACCGACCAACTCCGGCGCCTCCATGTTATGCAGGACGCGCCCCGGGCAATCCACAGACTTGTAGCGCGAGAGCAAGCGGCAGAACTCCATCCTCAGCCGGGCCCCCTCCTGCTCCACGTGATCGTTGGAGTAGATGAAATTGCAGAAGCGGCTCTTGTCGCCCACACTCAGCGCGGACCGGTCATTCACCGACTCATCGAGGTGGAGAGCCATCTCCGTAAGCCGAAAATAGCGATTGCCATACCGCATCGGCTGGCACGAAATCGCATAATCACACTCATTGAAATCCGGGTGCACATTCTCCCCGTTGAAGAACACCTTCACCACATCGCGGAACCGCATGTGCCCTCTCGCGTAACACGAATAAAACACAATGTCCGGATCATCAGAGATCACCGGATTGCAGAACGAGCGCATCGCCTCAGTGATATAGAAATGCTCATAGTTCGAAGCAGGGAAATCGCTGTAGGCTATTTTGACGTCATTCATCGGAGCAGATCCTCCCGTTAAAAATGAGACATACAAAGACCGACTAATCATCCGACAGAGCGAAAAGGCGCCACGTATGCGTCAGAAGCGCGAAACCGCCGAAAGAATCGCCGCGGGATACAGAATATGCTCCTGCACCTGAATACGCGCATGCAAACTCTCCGGCGTATCCCCCGGCAGCACCGGCACATAAGCCTGCATCAGAATCTCCCCCGTATCCATCCCCGCATCCACATAATGCACCGTGCAGCCCGTCTGCGAAACCCCGGCCTCCAGCGCCTGCCTCCACGCCTCCACCCCCGGGAACATCGGCAGCAGCGCCGGATGAATATTGAGAATACGGCGCGGGAACGCCCGCAGCAGCGGCTCCTTCACCAAGCGCATGAAACCCGCCAGACAAATCAAATCAACGCGCAGCTCCCTCAACTGAGCCGCCAGCGCCTCCTGCACCTCCAGCGGAAACTTATTCTTGAAACCGCCGCAATCCATCACCTCCGCACGCACCCCACGGCGGCGAGCCCGCTCCAGAATAAAAGCATCCTCGTGATCCGAAAGAACAATCACCACCTCCGCATCGAGGCGCCCATCATCAATAGCATTGAAAATCGACTGACAATTCGTTCCGGAGCCGGAACCCAGCACAGCAAGGCGTAAACTCATAACCCCTGCAATCTAGCAGAAAGCCCCTCCCCTGTCAACATCAATCCGCAAAGCCCGCACACACCCCAACACCCCCCAAAGCGAGCCAACACGAGCCGAGCCGAGATAGCGCCGAAGCGTAAGAGCAAACACAAAGCGGAGCCCGGCCGCACAGCCGAGCCCCGCCTGAAAAAATCGGGTAACGAGCGCCTCGATCAGCTCTGGAACTGCATCATAATGAGACCCACGAGAATGATGGCCGCCAGCACAATCCAGAGCACCACCATACCCTTGCCATCCGCCGCGCGACCCGTCCCCTGAAGGTGCGAGTACTTGCCGCGAATGCGGGAGCGCTTCATGAAACCATCGTAATTCTTCTGAAGCAGCGTCGCCTCCACCTGGCGCATCATATCCAGCAACACACCCACGAGAATCAGCAGCGACGTACCACCGAAGAAATTCGTGACCATGTAATCGAGACCACCCCACGTGTGCAGCAGCGTCGGAAGGAAATAAATCAGCGTCAGGAACAGCGAACCCGCGAACGTCAGGCGCGTCATCGTCGTATCGAGATAAGCCGCCGTGGGAGGACCGGGACGCACACCCGGAATGTAACCGCCGCCGCGCTTCAGATCCTCCGAAATCTGCTGCGGATGGAACATCGTCGCCACCCAGAAGTACGAGAAGAAGAAAATCATCAGCGACGAAATAATGTAGTACGGGAAGTCAGAGGGCGAAAGCAGCCACGACGTGTACGAGTGCACCGGACTATCCGCGCTGAAGAGCTGCATCAGCACGAAGTTCGGCAGCGCGAGAATCGCCGTCGCGAAAATGACCGGCATCACGCCCGAGTAATTCAACTTGAGCGGCAGATACTGCGTACCGCCCTGCGTCATCTTGCCGTGGCCCACCACGCGCTTGGCGTACTGCACCGGAATGCGGCGCTGCGCCTGGCTGATGATCACAACCAGCGCCACCACGAGCACCATGAAGCAGATCAGCGCCACCATACCGAGAGCCCCCAGCGGATTCACCTCCGTGCCGTTCATCACGCAAGTCTTCCACGCCACACTGCAAGCACCGGGCAGCGCATGAATGATGTTCACCGAAATGATCAGCGACACACCGTTGCCGATACCTCGCTCCGTAATCTGGTCACCAATCCACATCAGGAACATCGTGCCCGTCACAATGATGAACACCGTCGTCAGCGTGAAGAGCGGACCGGGATTGAGCACCACATCACCGAGACCCGTCAGACCAATGCGCGACGGATCGCGCAGCGTCGCCGTCAGCATATAGCCCTGAATGATCGCAATGATGATGGCGAGAATACGCGTGTACTTCGTCATCTTCTGGCGCCCGCCCTCCTCGCGCAGCATCTTCTGGAAGCGCGGAATCACCGCCCCCATGAGCTGCGTCATAATGGAAGCCGAAATGTAGGGCATGATACCCAGAGCAAAGATACCCATCTGCTGAAGGCCGCCGCCAGAGAAAATCGTGAGCAGCGAACCCATGGCGCCCAGCGGGCTGTTGCTGTCCTCCATCGCCTTGGAGAGATAATCGGACACAGCCTGAACATCGACGCCGGGCAGCGGCAGATGCACGCCCAGACGGACGACGACAATCATCGTGAGCGTGTACAAGATGCGTCTCCGGAGCTCCGGTACCTTCATTGAGTTAGCGAAAGCGCTTAACATGTTCTTCTTTCGTTTAGGGTGAGAGATGCTTCGTGCAGCGATGTGGGGGTGAGGAGAAGCGCAGCGGTCGCAGAGGCACACGCGCGACGCAGGGGGCGGCTTCCCTCAGGGCTTGAGGAGGCCTTCGCCCTCCTCACACAGGTGCCGGGCAGCGCTGCGCTGCCCGGCTCTGTGAGATAATCAAAGGCGTATCGGGGGAGGAAACTCCCGCCGAGCATTACGCCTGAGCGCTCAGCACGCAGAGCGTGCCGCCAGCGGCCTGAATCTTCTCCGCCACGCTCTTGCTGGCGAAGTCGACCGTCACGTTGAGCGCCTTGGAGAGGTTGCCGTTGCCCAGCAGCTTCACGCCGTCGCAATCGCCCTTCACCAGGCCGGCTGCGCGCAGCTCATTCTCCGTCACCGTAGCACCGGCCTCAAAGAAAGCCTCGAGCTGGCAGAGATTGACGATAGCAATGCAGGACTTGAAACGGGCATTGTTGAAGCCCTTCTTCGGCAGACGGCGATGCAGGGGCATCTGGCCGCCTTCAAAGCCGGGGCGAATCGTGCCGCCGGAGCGAGCCTTCTGGCCCTTGTTGCCCTTGCCGCAGGTCTTGCCCAGGCCAGAGCTCTCACCGCAGCCAAGGCGCTTCTTGCGATGCTTGGCACCGGGATTCGGCTTAAGTGTATCAAGTGTCAACATAGGATGATGAATCTTCGTTTGGGGTTAAACAGCTCAGATGGCGGCATCCTTCTTCTTCTTTCCGCGGCCGGAAAGAATCTCGTCTGCCGTGCGCATGCTCAGCATCGCCTGCATCGTAGCCTTGACCACGTTCGCGGCGTTGGAGGAGCCCAGAGACTTGGCGATGACATTGTTGACACCGGCAGCCTCGAGAACGGCACGCACCTTGTTGCCCGCGACAAGACCCGTACCGGCGGCAGCGGGCTTGAGGACAATCTTGGCACCGCCGAACTCCGTGTAGATCTCGTGCGGAATCGTCTCGTTGACAACGACCACATTCTTCATGGCGCGCTTGGCAGCGTCCGTACCCTTGCGGATCGCGTCGCTGACCTCGTTCGCCTTGCCGAAGCCGTAGCCGACCTTGCCCTTCTGATCACCCACCACGATAAGGGCGGAGAAGGAGAAGCGGCGACCGCCCTTGACCACCTTGGCGCAGCGGTTCACGTAGACGACCTTTTCCATCAGCTGAGGACCTTCCTCAGCAGCGGCCTCAGAGCGGCGGCCGTCGCGACGCGGACCGCGGCCGGGGCGGTTGCCGTCACGGCGCGGACCGCGCTGACCGCGGTGCTGCGGAGCAGCGGCGGGGGCGGGAGCAGCGGCGGGAGTCTCAGCTGCAGCCTCGGGAGCTTTCGTTTCTTCAGTGTTCATTCTTCAGACCTTTCCGTTTAGAATTTGAGACCGGCTTCGCGGGCCGCATCAGCCAGAGACTTGACCTTCCCGTGGTAGAGGAAACCACCGCGGTCGAAAACGACCTCCGTGATCCCCGCTGCCAGGGCACGCTCGGCAACCAGGGCGCCGACCTTGGCGGCCGTCTCCAGGTTAGCCTTCTTGAGATCCAGGTTCTTCGTGCAGGCGGAGCAGAGCGTCACACCTTTCGTATCGTCGATCACCTGGGCATAAACATGCTGGTTGGAGAAGTTCACAGCCAGACGGGGGCGCTCCGGGGTGCCGGCAAGCTTCTTGCGGATGCGGGCATGAACGCGGTTGCGGATGGCTTTGCGATTAATCGTGCTCATAGTTTGAAAACGCTAGTGTTGTTTATGTTACTTGCCGACGCCCTTGCCTTCCTTGCGGCGGATGTGCTCACCCACATAGTGCACGCCCTTGCCCTTGTAAGGCTCCGGCGGGTAGTAACCACGCACCTCTGCGGCAAACTGACCCACGAGCTGCTTGTCGATGCCTTCGACCTTCACCTTCGTGTTCTCGGTCACGGTCACCGTGATACCGGCAGGAATCGGGTGAAGAATCGGGTGGGACTTGCCCAGCGCAAGGTCGAGATCCTTGCCCTTGACGGCGGCCTTGAAGCCCACGCCCACGATTTCGAGCTCCTTGCAGAAGCCCTTGGAAACACCCTCCACCATGTTGGCCAGGAGGGAACGGTTGGTGCCGTGAAGAGCGCGCAGCTTGCGGGAATCATCAGCGCGATTCACGGTGAGGTTGTTCTCCTCAACGCTGACGCTGATACCCTCCGGGAGCGTCCAGCTCAGCTCGCCCTTGCCGCCCTTGACGGTGACGGTGGCGTCCTTCACGGAGACGCTGACGCCGGCGGGCAGCGCAATAGCTTTCTTACCTACTCGAGACATTGTATTCTGAAAGAGGTTTGAGGTTCAACTTACCAGACGAGAGCGATGAGCTCGCCGCCGATCTGCAGCTTGCGGGCCTTGGCGCCCGTCATCATGCCCTGCGAGGTGGAGACGATCGAGATACCGAGGCCGTTCATGACGGTCGGGATCTCCTCGGAACGCACATAGTGGCGACGGCCCGGCTTCGAGCAGCGCTTGACGTTCGTGATGATCGACTTGCCGTCCTTGCCGTACTTGGACTTGACCTTGATGGCCTTGTCCTTGCCTTCGCCGACAACCTCGAAGGACCAGATGTAGCCCTCTTCCGCGAGGATGCGGGCAATCTCAGCCTTGATGTTGGAGTAGGGAGCGCAGAAGTATTCGTCACGGGCGATGCCGGCGTTCTTCACGCGCGTCAGGAAATCTGCGATGGGATCACTTAATACTGCCATGGTCGTAGAGGGTTAGGCTTTTTCTTCAGTCTTCTTGTTCGGCTTGCGGAAGGGAATACCCAGCTCAGCAAGCAGGTCGCGACCCTCTTCATCCGTCGGAGCGGAGGTGACGAAGATGATGTCGAAACCGATGTTGCGCTTGATCTGATCAAGCTCGATCTCGGGGAAGATCGACTGATCAGCGATACCGATGGCGTAGTTGCCGCGGCCGTCGAAGGACTTGGTGGGCAGACCACGGAAGTCGCGGATGTTCGGGGCCGTGATGTTGATGAAGCGATCGAGGAACTCCCACATGCGGGAAGCGCGCAGCGTCACGCGGGCGCCGAGGACTTCACCCTCGCGGAGTTTGAAGTTAGCCACGCTCTTGCGGGCATAGGTCATCGCCGGCTTCTGGCCGGTGATCTTGGCGATTTCAGCAACGGCATCCTCAACGGCCTGCTTGCGGTCGGGGTGCTTGCCCATGCACGTCGTCACCACGATCTTCTCGAGACGCGGAATCTGGTGCACGTTCTTGTAGTTGTGCTTCGCCTGGAGGGCCGGAACGACCTTCTCCTTGTAGTATGTAAGCAGTGTAGGTGTGCTCATAGTATTAGCGGGTCAGCTCTTGGGTTGATAGGTTGATGTTGATGGCTTAAGCGCGGAGTTGAAACCTTGCGGCATCAGCTCACTTTCTTCACATTGGAGATGTGGATGGGGCCGTCAATGACCTTGATACCGCCTTCGGGATCGGCCTCGCTGGGCTTCTGAGCCTTCATGAGGATGCGGGCACCCTCAACAACGACGGTCTGCTTCTTGGCGTTCACGGACAGAACGACACCTCGCTTGCCCTTGTTCTTGCCGGTGATGACAACGACGTCATCGCCTTTCTTCACGTGGGTCTTCATCGTGTGTGTTGTTGTTCGATTGTGATATCCACACTACACCTGTAGTGTGGGGCGAAAATATACACTTCTCTGCCCGACTCGTCAAGCAAAATTACAAATTTATGTCGTTCCCTTCACTTTTGCTGGCAATTCAGGCCCTGACAGACCCCGGCAGAGCACCCCGCGCTCCCCGCCGGAGCCCCTGCGGGGCACGCGCACCGGATGCCCTCCGAAGTCCCCGGCGCAGCGGCATCAGGGACTGCATCAAGGCTGCATCAAGGCTGCATCAAGGCTGCATCAGGAGCGCCGGAGGGGACTGCCGACGGGCGCGTCGAAGAGGCGGCGCCGCGTGTGCGCGAAGCGCGTGCTCAGGCAGACGGCGGCGATGGTGAGGCTGACGATGAAGCTCACCCAGGCACCGGCTGCCCCGAGAGCCGGGCAGATCCAATCCGTGCGAATGAGGATGCAGGCGAGCGGGAAACCGATGATCCAGTAGCAGAAGACGGTGACCCAGGTGATGATGGCCGTGTCCTGACAGCCGCGCAGCAGACCGCTCATGAGGGCTTGCGTCGCGTCGGGGAACTGGTAGGCGGCGCAGTAGATGAGCAGGGTGGATGCCAGCCCGATGATGGCGGGGTTATCGGTGTAGCAGGAGAGGATGGGGTGCCGCAGGCCGATGGTGCCGATGACAAAGAAGAGCACGAGCACGTACATCGTGACGAGCACGGTGCGCACCATGCCGTCGAAGGCCTCCTTGTTGCGCGAGCCGATGTGGTAGGCCGCGCGGATGGAGGCGGCGATGCCGAGGCTGAGCGGCAGCATGAAGATGATGGCCGAGACGTTGTGCGCCACCTGCTGCGCGCTCACGGGGATGGTGCCCAGCGGTGCGATGACGAGCGTGACGACGCAGAAGAAGCCGACTTCGCTCAGCGTGGCGATGCCCATGGGCAGGCCGAGGCGGAAGATGCGCCCGATGAGCGGGCGAACGGGCGCACGCAGCGCGGCGAGCTGAACGGCGTAGCGCCGGTGCGAGGTGGAGAAGCGCATGATGGAGTAGAGCCCCAGCAGGATGACCCACTGAATGATGGCGGTGGCCAGGCCGCAGCCGGCGCCGCCCATGGCGGGGATGGGGCCCCATCCGAAGACGAAGAGGAAGTTGAGCGGGATGTTGGTGAGCAGCGCGATGAAGGAGAGCACGAGGGTGGGGCGCGTCTGGCTGAAGCCCTCGAAGTGCCCCTGCACGGTGCGGGTGAGGATGGAGGCCGGGGCCCCCAGCATGATCATCCACACGTAGCGCCGCGCGGTCTCGGCGGCGGCGGGGTCGTCGCCGGCCAGCCCGGCAAAGATGAAGCTGCCGGCGAGAAGCGCCAGCTCGGCCACGACAATGAGACCGAACGCCAGTAGCTTCGCGTTGTTGAGCACGAGGCCGATGTGCTGGTACTGCCCCGAGCCGCGCAAGCGAGAGATCATGGGGCCGACGATGGTCAGCACGGCGCCGAGCGAGAACACGATGGGGTTGGTGACGGAGTTGCCGAGGGCAACGCCGGCCAGATCGCTGTCGCCGGCCTGCCCCGCGACGATGGTGTCAATCACGCCCATGCCCACGTACATCATATTGGCGATGTAGAGGGGAATCATCAGGGCCATGAGGCGGCGAAGCTCTATCGGGACGATCCAGCGCCTGAGGGTCTGCTTGAACGTGTTCATCGTGCTTGGGGGCTCGTGGTAATGCTAAAAAAGCCAAGCGCCCTCGGTTGAGGAAGCTTGGCTGAGCATCTGGAACGGGATTCGAACCCGTGTTGCCCGCGTGAAAGGCGGGTGTCCTAGGCCTCTAGACGATCCAGACTTTGCGATCACGTCAGTGACGCGACGACATCTTACACGAGAGACTCCGCTTTGGCAAGCATAATTTTCACTTTTTTTCAAAAAATCTGATGAAGCCTCCTTCGGCTCCCATCTCCCCTGCCCCGCTACCTCCCCGGCGCTGCATCGTCCCGGCCCCTCCTCGGCTTCGATCGAAACTCGACCGGCCCGCTAGCGCAAAAAAGACGCCGCCCTCTGCGCGAGGCAGAGAGCGGCGGAAGTTACCATGAGACCTTGAGGGCCGATCAGGGGTTGGCGAGACCGTCGTCCGGGAAGAGACTCGGAGCTGCGGTCGTCGACGGGGCGTCGCCCGTACCCTTGTCGCGCATGCGCGTCGGCTTGCCCGTCGGGTCGATCTTCTCCGCCGTCACAAAGACGATCATGTTCTTGCGGATGTGCGACTCGGCGTTGCTGCGGAAGAAGCGGCCGACGAGCGGCAGATCGCCGAAGACGGGCACGCTGTCCTCCACCTTCTGCACATTGTCCTCGATCAAACCGCCGATCGCGATGGTGTAGCCATCATAGATGCAGGGGTTCGAGTTGATGTAGCGGCGGCTGAACACCGGCATGTCGATGCGGTTTTCCGTCAGCGTGATGTGCTCGATCTTCGTCTGGTTCGTGATACCGGCGGTAATCGGCGAACCGTAGTTGATGAAGCCTTCGAAGTCCACCACCTTGATTTCGAACTGGTCGAACTGAATGATGTCGCTCTCTTCGCTGAGTTCAGCGACCTTGAAGCGCATCACGATACCGACTTCTTCAACGGCCCACTCGGAGGGGTTGGCCGGAGAGGCGATGGGCATGCCGCCGCCGCCGCCCCAGTTGTTGTTGTCGTTGTTACCACCCCAGTTGTTGTTGCCGCCGGCGTCAATCTCGGGCGGGTCGTAGTTCGAAGCGTAGATGAATCGACGCACCACCTCGATCTTGGCGCAGCCGTTGTCGCCGTTCTGGTCAGAGGCCAGCGGATCGGGCTCCGGCGTATAGTCGAGCTCACCGGGGCGGGCCACAAGGCTCGGGGCGGACATGACGTCCACACCCTTCTTCTGCGAGAGGCCTCGCATGATCATCTGATACGAGCCGCTGTCGAAGATGCCCGTCAGAGACAGGATGCCGGGAGCCGGCGAGGTGTTCGAAGCCGCATCGCGGGAGCCCGAGGTGAGCAGCGAATCAAGCTTACCGACGTTGAGCGCACCGCTGCCGGAGCGGTTACCTCCCGTCATCAGACCGGCGGTCGTGGGGGCATTGGCATCCGTCAGGCTGCCGGTGGTGCCGTTGCTGATGGGCCAGGAACCGTTACCATGGTAGTTGTTGCCGAAAGCACTGCCGCCCGAGGTGACGAAGTCGCTGTCCGTGCGGTTGGGCGAGGAGCCCTGACCGTTGACACCGCCGAGGTAGAGATTGCCCGAATTGTTGATGGAGAAGGGATTGACCACCCAGTCGAAGCTGAGCTCTTCTTCGTTGGTCTGCGAGACCTCGATGAACTTGGTGCTCACCTTGACCATCTGCGGCATCTTGCGGCGCCAGGCGGAGATGGCCTCCTCAACGGCGTCGAGGTTGTCCGGGGTGTTGTAGACGGTGAGCATGCCGGTGCTGGTGGAGTACTTGGCGTTGGCGTCGCCGCGGAAGTTCACGCCCGCATTCTGCAGGGTGGCCTTCGCATCGATGCGCTTGGCGCCGCCGCCGGAGCCGAGGCCGCCGTCCATATCTTCCTCCTCGTCCAAGTACTCATCTTCACCGCTCTCCGAGTCCACGAAGAAGCTGCGCGGCACCTTCCACTGGCGGCGGAACATCTTCTCGCCGGAGCCGGTCTGGTAGACGACGATGGCGTTGTCCTCGACGCGGTACTGGCAGCCGGAGACGTTGCACATCATCTCGAGCAGGTCCTTGGCGCTGATATCCTGCACCTTGAGCTCGGGGATGATGGCCTCCGTCGGCTGCTGCACCACGGCAACCTCATCGGCCGTCTCGGTGTCATCGATGGTGTCCTCATCCTCGGGCGACGTAGCCTGAGCGGCGGGAGCCGGGGTCTTCGGAGCCTCGAAGACGAAGTTGAGGGAAATGTTGTTCTTGCGAGCCTCACCGCGCAGGAAGTCGAGAGCCTCGGCCATGGGCACCTCCTGCAGGTTGACGGAGGAGATGCGCATATTCATCAGATTCTCGTTGTTGCGCAGCTGGTTGGGCGAGATCGTCTCGGCGACGCTGCCGCCCATCTCAATGGTGGGGGTCTCCTGAGGCAGGGGCTCCTCCCACAGGGCGTCCACCGCCGCGAGGGCCTGAGCGCGATAGCTGCTGTGAGCCGACTGGTAATACCGGCTTCTGCGCTGGCTGACCGCCTCCTGACCGCGGCGGGCGGCCGTGTTGTACGGATCGATGCGGAGAACCTGGTTGTAGGTCTGATAGGCCTCATCAAACTTGCCGAGGCCGAACTGCCCTTGGGCCAGCACGAGGAGGCGCTGCACCTCTTCCACGTTCTTGACGTGCTCGGGCGTCAGAGCAGGATTGTTGCGCACGGGGTCTCGAAGCTCTTCGAGGCGGCGCAGAGCGAGCTTGTTGTTCGGGTCGCGCTGCAGCACCTCCAGCAGAAGCTGCTCGGCCTCGTCGTAGCGGCCGATCTTGGCGTATTCCATCGAGACGGCGATGGAGGCGTCGCCGATGCACTCGACGATGTGCTCCTGCCACTTGACGGTAGCCGGGGCCTTGGGGATGCGCTTCCAGGCTTCCTGGAACTTCTCGAGGGCCATCTTGTATTTCTTGGCCTCGTAGGCGGTTCGTCCTTCCTGAAGGAGCATCTTGGCTTCATCCGTCATGGCCTTGCGGCGGGCCTTTTCACGAGTATCGATGCTGGCCTGAGCGCTCGTGCCGCCGTAGACGGCCGTGGGCCCGACCTCGCTCGTGCCTGCAGCGGTCGAGGTGCTCAAATAGCCTTCGGTGGCTGCCTGTGCAAAGGGGCAGCTCGCTGCGATGGCCATGAGTGTCAGCGTCCGCTTCGTGATGTTGAGAGGTGCGTGGTTCATGGTAATGGCTTATTTATGACAGAAATCTGCGCGCTTGTAAAGTCTACAGTTGTAAAAATGGGAATGTTTCGATGTTTTTATGGGGATGGGGCACGTTTAGGAGGCTTCGCCGTCGACGCGCGGGACGTTGACGGGGCTCTCGAGCCCGTCGATGGAGAGAGTGACGGAGTCCTGCTGCTCGTTGATTTCGCGGAGCACGCAGCCGGTGTCACAGCCGGGCACGCGGAAGGACTGGCCGAGGCGCACCTTGAACTCCTGCCCGCGTTGCTTGCCGGCGGTGATGCGGAAGGTGACGGTGGTGTCCTTGATGTCGAGGCCGCGGCGCAGCTGTTCGTGCTCGTTGGCGCGGGGTTTGCCGGCGCGCACGGTGATCTCACCGGCCTTGGGGTCGTAGTTGTCGGTGAGCAGCAGCACGCGCTCGGTTTCCTTGCTGCCGTAGGAGGTGTCGTAGGTCTTCTGGCCGAAGCCGGCGATGCGGTAGCGCTTGGACTCGGTGAGCACCTTCACGTCGTCGCCGACTTTGTAGTCCTTTTTCTCGACGACGGCGGTGGGCTCGCCCCTCTTGGTGAGCTTGGTGACGGTGATGCCGACTTTATCCGTCTCGTAGGTGGGGTCGGAGAACATGGCTTCGACCACGAGGGAGGCGCGCAGGCTTTCGACCTTGACGGCTTCAATCTTGACGATGCCCTCGGGGCTGATGAGGGAGGGGTAGGAGTCGGGGTCGACGGGGTTGGTCTTGCCGTTGTACTCTTCGCGGTTGGTGAAGCCGTCGCCGTCGTTGTCCATGTCGGCGGCGCCGGCCTTACCCATGTCGGCGATGAGGCCGTTGTTGATGAACCAGAGGTTGGGGATGCCCGGGTGGATGGTCGGGGAGGCTTCGTCGTAGATGTCGACGACGATGTTGCGGTCTCCCTGATTGATCTGCCAGAGTTGCGGGGCGAAGAAGAGGGGGGCGAGGCGCGGGGCTGCGCCGTTTTGACCGACCTTGGAGCGCACGTCGAGCGGGGCGGTGTCCACCAGCTTGGCGTCGAGGTTGTTGGTGGCTTCGACTTCATCCAGCGAGCGTCGCAGCTCGCTGATGTCGTCGCCGCTGAGGCGCGAGGCTCTGAAGCTCGGTTTTTCGGCCTTGCTGCCCATCAGCTCAACCGTGCCGAGGCCGATGCCGACGAGCCCCAGCACGATGCCGGTTGTCAGGAGGGTGACTTTGGCTTTGGAGTTGCTGTTTTCTGCCATAAGGGTGTCCGGGGGTTACTGGGCCAGGGGGTTGAAGTAGAGGATCTCGAGGTTGAGATGCACGCGCACGGTGTCATCGGGCCGCCCGGCCTTGATGACGGCGATGGCTTTGTCAGGCGCGACGGGGGCGGCGCTGCCGTCCTCAGTGGTGACGGGGGGCACCACGGCGTCGACGGGGTCGAGCGGGGATTCGTTGCGCACGGAGAGCCCGGTGATGGCGACGAAGTACTGCTTGTCGGTGACGAGGCGCTTGATGACGGCGGGCAGGACGCCGCGCGGCACGCGGATGTCGATTTCCGTGCGCAGCGGCTGGTACTTCCAGTCATTGTCCTCGCTCTCGCCGGCGGCATAGGTGCTCTCGGGCAGCGGGGCGTTGTAGATCATGTCCACGGCTTTGATGCCGTCGTTGATCATGCCGGTGAGCAGGTCGTGCAGGGCGCGGTGCTGGAAGGAGAGCACGTGCACCTTGGCGGCTTCGGGGAAGGAGTCGAAGGCTCGCTTGTCGAGGCCGTAGTCCGCGGCGTTGCCGTTGAGCTGGCAGCCTTTCTGCTGCGCGAGGGCCTGGAGCTCGCCGCGCTCCTTCATGATGGTTTTCTGGTAGTCGCCGGGTTCCTTTTTCTCACCGGTGGAGATGCAGTAGTTGCGGTAGGCGCGGAATTCGCTGCTGAGGGCTTTGCTCTCTTGCTCAACTTCGTTGCTGATTTTGCGGAGGGTTTTGAGGTTCTCCGCGCTCGGGGTGACGTCGGCTCGACCGATGCGCTTGTATTTGTCGGCGATGGAGAGGAGCTTCTCTTCTCCCTCAGAGGCTTCGCTGCTGCTGCTATACCCGACGTACATCAGGCCGCCGAAGGCGAGAAGAAAGAGAACGGAGATGCCGAACACGCGCTTGTTTTCGCTGATATTCATGTGGGGGATCGGTGTTGTTCGGGTTTAGTGCTCCCATTCGGGCACGGAAAGGACTTTGTCCTCCTTGAGGGGCAAGACCATGTGGAAGCGCTGCACGTAATCGGGCACGGCGGCGGCGCCGCGGGCGGCGTTCTTGCCGTCGGCCGCGTCAAACTGAACGTAGAGGCTGCTGTTGTTGCTCACGTCGGCCTTGGTGATGTCGAAGAAGGAGTCCAGGTAGCCCTCGCGGTCGAGGCGGTCGACGATGGCGTCGAGCACGGCGGCCTGGTGCGCGGCGCTGTTGCGGTCGCCGCCGGGGTCTCGCAGCACGTAGCCGGAGATGTAGATGGCGGTGACTTCGGGCGTCGCGGTGTCTTCACCCTCCTCAGCGCGAGGCTTGACGAGGCTGCTGCCGGCGACGCGCCCGGCGTTCTCGCGGATGAGACGGTGCGAGGCGATGGTCTGCGGGTTGACGGGCTGCACCTTGTAGTTGGTCAGCGGGCAGAACTCGGTGAGCCAGAACTTGTAGGAGGAGGTGCGATCGGCGAGCTGGCGCAGCAGGGCGGCGTAGACTTTGCGCTGCGCATTGAGGGCGTTGAGCTCTTCCACACGCTTCTCGGCGCTGCGGAAGCGCGAGAGGGAGCTGTCGGCCTCGCGCTTGATCTGGTCGACGCTGCGGCTGTCGCGCTCGGCTATGCTGAGTTCCTTCTGCACGCCGTCCAGATGGCTGTTCGCCGCATAGGCGTAGAGTCCGGCTCCGGCGACGGCGATGATGCCGGCGGCGACGGCCCAGGGGATGAGCTGCTTTTCTGCGCGCTCTTTGCCGACGCTCGTCGGCACGAGGTCGATGTTGAACTCGCCGCACTTGGCACCGGTGACGGCGGCGCCGGCGACGGGGCCGAGGCAGAGGGCGTCCATCTCCAGCGCTTCGGTGTCTACCTTGCTGCCGACGGAGAAGGCGGCCAGCGGGTTGAGGAATTCAACGGGCAGGTTGAGGGCGGACTGGAGGAATTCGACGGCGTAGGGGATGCGGGCGCCGCCGCCGCAGATGTAGGCCTTGACGGGGGGATTGCCCTTGTACTGCGCGCGGTAGTGGTTGATGGTGCGCTGAACTTCGGAGCTCAGGCGGTTCATCGCGGTGCGGATGACGGTGGCCAGAGCGGCGTCTTCCTCGCTCATGGAGTCGGTATGGCCGTTGCCCAGCGAGATTTGGCCGTGCTCGATCTTGAATTTTTCCGCATCGCGGAAGCTCATGCCGAACTCGCGCGAGATGGAGTTGGTGACGAAGGAGCCGGCGGCGGTGACGGAGCGGGTGAAGAAGCGGCCGTTCTCCGAGAAGATGATGTCGGTGGTCTTGGCGCCGATGTCGAGGATGACGACGGGATCGGTATCCTCGGGGTAGCTCACGCGGTAGGCGTTGTAGAGCGAGGTGATGGAGCAATCGACGCTGCGCGTGTGCAGGCTGTTGCTCTCCACCTGAGTGTTGAGGCTGTCGAGCACGTCCTTCTTGATGGCGACGAGCAGGACTTCATGCTCTCCCTCGCTGCTTTCGGAGAGCACTTGGTAGGAGTAGACGATGTCGTCGATGGGGAAGGGGATGTGCTGCTGGGCCTCGTAGCCGACCTGCTCGGAGAGGTCGTTCATGTCGAGGGCGGGCAGCTTGATGAAGCGCATGAAGACCTGCTGGCCCGAGACGACGTTGCGCACGTCGTGACCTCGCACCTTGAGTTCTTCCACCATTTCACCAATGGCGTTGCTGACGTAGTCGATGCGCATGCCCTCCTCCACGGGGTCGAGCAGCACATCGCGTCGGGCGTAGCGGGAGAGGGCGAAGCCCTTGCCGGCGGGGGTGAAGACCGCCATGCTCACGCTCTGCGCTCCGATTTCCAGGGCGACTGTTGTTTTGAAATCAGCCATATCGTATCTTCCGGATAGGGGGGGGTTAAGAAGCGGACTGTTCCGCGCCGTCAGGACTCCGCATCAGAGCTGTCATCTCCGGCGCTGTTGTTGCCGAAGACGGTTTCATCGGCGGCAGGGGCGCCGTAGATCGGGTTCGGGCGAGGGTAGGCGGCTCCGTAGAACGGAGCGAAGGGAGTCTCGGAGATGGCGTAGATCTTGGCCGAGCTGGCCTTGGAGGGGGTGCGCTTGTACCAGGTGGGCCTCAGCTTGAGGGAAGTGTCGTGCATCTCGGCCTTGCCGTCCTTGGGCAGGCTGCAGGCGGCGCCGTTGAAGGAGGCTTCGACGGCGTAGGCGACGACTTTGAGCTTGGCTTTCTCGCTGCCGGCCAGCATCTCATAGCTGCGCTGGGGCAGGAAGAGGCCGATATTGTAGCTGCCCTTGTAGACGCCCTTGTCACCGGAGGCGGTGCGCAGCTGCACGTCCGTGAGGGCAATGAGTTTGTTGAGGGTGACGGGTTTGCCGTCGCGCCCTTCGATGCGCAGGTGCAGGCGCAGCGTCACATCCGTCACCCAGGCGCTCTTTTCCTTGGAGCCGGCGGCAACGGTGCCGGTGAACTCGACGGGCACGTTGATCACGTACCATGAATCAACGACATCCCTGCGCTTGCCGGCGCTGAGACTTCCGGTCTGGGGAAGGCTGACGGGCTGGGGAGCGAGCGTCTTCGGCGCATTGTCCGCAAGGCCCACACGAAGCTTGACGATATCTTCAGCGTTGAGGAGGGTGGCACCGCAGAGCACGGCGGTCATGGCGGTCACAAAGATGTTTTTCATGGCAGAAAGTCAGATGTGTGGTACTTATATACCACAGGGGGGAGCCCTTTGGCGAGAAGAATCTTGCCGCAGGCTCATTTTTTTGAAAGGGTGGGCACTTTTGTTACGTATTCGCGTCCATGCGCGCGTACGCGCGCATCCGCCAACGCGCTCTATTCAGCCTCGTGTCGGCCTGCGCGGGCCTGGGCCGATGAGCCGAGAGGCCACCGGCCGAGCGGCGGGAGGGGAGGCGAGGCGGAGGTCGGGTGGCGGGAAGCCTCCCATTTTCGCCTTGCGGGAGCGGGCGGGCTGTGTTATAAGCTCTCGCGTCATGATTGCGCTTGCCACATACGTTCACAGTCTGAATCCGGTTCTGGTGGAGTTTCCCGGCACGCCGCTTTCCGTGCGCTGGTACGGGCTGGCCTACGTCTGCGGCTTTCTGCTGGGCTACTGGGCTCTGCTGCAGCTCTCGCGCCGCCGCCTTTACTGCGTGCCGGCGGACAAGCTCGGCGATTTCATCACCTGGGTCTGCCTGCTCGGGGTGCTCGTCGGCGGGCGCCTGGGCGAGTTTTTCTTTTACTGGCTCCCGGAGCAGGGGCTAAGCGGTTTTCTCGAGGACCCGACGTGGGTGTTCCGCGTGTGGGAGGGCGGCATGGCGTCGCACGGCGGCATGCTGGGGGTGCTGCTGGTGGCTCTGGTCTACGCCCGGCGCCACAAGCTTTCCTTCCCGGGGGTGCTTGACGGTCTGGCGATTGTGGCGCCCATCGGGCTTTTCTTCGGCCGTCTGGCCAATTTCATCAACGGCGAGCTCTTCGGCCGGGTGACTTCGCCGGACAATCCGCTGGCGATGAAGTTTCCGCAAGAGCTCTACTCGATGGATCTGCCGCAGCTGCGCGAGGCGGTGTTTGCCGCGCAGGCGTCGGGAGGCACGGATGCGCCGATCACGTCGACGAGCATGCTCATCGATCTCTGCCGCACGAACGAGACGGTGCGTGCTGCGGTGGAGCCCTTCCTGAGCTGCCGCTGGCCCAGCCAGCTCTTTGAGGCGGCGGGCGAGGGCCTCCTGCTCTTCCTCGTGCTCATCATCGTGCGCCTGAAGTGGAAGGATGCGCCGGCCGGCACCTTCTGCGCGATCTTCTGCTTTGTCTACGCAGCGGCGCGCATCGCGACGGAGTGCTTCAAGGAGCCCGATGCGGGTGTGTGGTTCGGAGTCACTCAGGGTCAGTTGCTTTCGCTGGGCCTCGTGCTGCTCGGCCTCGGCTTTGCCCGGGCTGCCTACGCCAACGCGAAGGCAAAAAAATCGCTTTCCGAGCAAAAAATGTAAAAAAAAGCTTGCAAAGCTCATCGGCGGCGTGTATAATGCCCCCGCACGCCACCCCGGTGGCCTGCAAAACAGAAATGGGTAGGTTCCCGAGCGGTCAAAGGGGGCAGACTGTAAATCTGCTAGCGTTTGCTTTCGATGGTTCGAATCCATCCCTGCCCATTCCCACAAGCGGAGGTAGCTCAGTTGGTAGAGCAACACCTTGACATGGTGGAGGTCGTAGGTTCGAGTCCTATCCCCCGTACGCTTGAAAGACGAGGCTCATCCCGGATGCGGGGTGAGCCTCGCGGCTTTTGCGGTTGCCGCTCACAATTTCTGCTTGCCAAACAGGTCGCCGCGCGCTAAAATGCAGCCGCAAAGGGTGTGCGCGGCACACTCAACATTTAACCCCATTCAGATCATGCCTGTACCAACTCAAGAACAGTACATCAAGATGCTCAACACGGCTAAGGAGCAGGGCTACGCCTATCCCGCCGTCAATGTCACCACGATCGAGGTCATCAACGGCGCGCTGAAGGCTTTCGCCGAGGCCAAGTCCGATGGCATCATTCAGATTTCTCTCGGTGGCGGCCAGTTCGCCTCCGGCACGGCGGTGAAGGATTCCGCCACGGGCGCTATCGTGCTGGCTGAGGCCGTGCATCGCCTCGCCGAGAAGTATGATGTGCTGGTTGCTCTGCACACCGACCACTGCCAGGCCGACAAGATCGACAGCTTCCTGCGCCCGCTCATCGCTGAGTCGAAGAAGCGCATCGCCGCCGGTCAGGGCCCGCTCTTCAACTCTCACATGCTCGACGCTTCGGCTCTGCCGATGGCTCAGAACCTCGAGATCTCCAAGCAGATGCTCAAGGAGTGCGCCGAGGTCGGTATCGTTCTCGAGATCGAGATCGGTGTTGTCGGCGGTGAGGAGGACGGTGTTGACAACTCCGGCCAGCACGCTGCCAAGCTCTACACCTCTCCGGAGGATATGCTGCGCACCTACGAGACGCTCAACGGCATCGGCGAGTTCATGCTGGCCGCTACCTTCGGCAATGTGCACGGCGTTTACAAGCCCGGTGCCGTGAAGCTGGAGCCCAAGATTCTCCGCGACGGCCAGAAGGCTGTGATGGACAAGTACGGCAAGGATATGCGCCTGGTCTTCCACGGCGGTTCCGGCTCCGACCTCTGCGACATCCGCGAGGCTATCTCCTACGGCGTGGTGAAGATGAACATCGACACGGATACGCAGTATGCGTTCTCGAAGCCGATCGTGATGCACATGTGCCAGAACATCGACGGCATGCTCAAGATCGACGGCGAGGTGGGCAACAAGAAGGTTTACGACCCGCGCTCCTATCTGAAGAAGGGTGAGCAGGGTATCTGCGATCGCCTCAAGATCGCTGCCTCCGATCTGCTCTCCGAGGGCAAGACCCTCTTCGGCAAGATCTGAGTTGCCGGGGCTCTTTGCCCCTCTTCTCTCTGATTTCCCGCAGTCAGGCGCGCGGCTACCGCAGGGTGGCCGCGCGCTTCAGTTTTACAGGATGGGCGCTCCCCTGCCCTGCCCGAGAGGGTCTCCATGCTGTGCTGTCGCCGCTGCCCTGTGGGGCCTGCCCCCGTCGCACGGCGAGCGTGACGTTCCCTTGCCACCTGCTGTCCCTTTGCTCTATGGGCTTGACATGGAGCGCTGAGATGGTATGATGCTGCCTATGCCATCCCGCAAGGCTTCTGAAAACTGGAACTCCAAGCTCGGCGTGATTCTCGCCGTGGCCGGCAGTGCCATCGGTTTCGGCAATTTCCTGCGCTTCCCGGGGCTGGCAGCACAGTACGGCGGCGGGGCGTTCATGATTGCCTATTTCACGGCTTTCCTGCTGCTGGGGATTCCGCTCTCGTGGGTGGAGTGGACGCTGGGGCGCCGCGGCGGTGTCTACGGTGCCCATTCGACGGCGTCGATTTTTTATCAGATCACGCATTCGCACGCGTGGAAGTACCTCGGCATTTTCGCGGTGCTGGCTCCGCTGAGCATCAGCATGTACTACATGTATCTGGAGGGCTGGACGCTGGGCTACGCCTACCACATGGCGGCGGGGGATCTGAATCTGAGCTCGACGGAGGAGTTCAGCGCGTTTTTCTCGCGCTTCGTGGGGGCGTCTCACAACGGGGCGGTGTTTGAGCCGGGGCAGAGCACGCTGCTGATTTTCTTTGCGCTGGCTCTGCTGCTCAATTTGTATTTGGTGTACCGCGGGGTGACGAAGGGGATTGAGTGGTTTTGCAAGTGGAGTATCCCGGTGCTGCTGCTCACGGCGATTATCGTGATGGTGCGCGTGCTGACGCTGGGCACGCCCGATGCGACGCACCCGGAGCGCAATGTGAATGAGGGGCTGGGCTATATGTGGAATCCGGCCAAGACGATGCTGGTGACGGTGTCTGAGCAGGACGGGGTGCGCATGGAGAAGACGGTGAATATGGTGCCGCACACGGCGACGCCGGAGCAGCGCCGCGAGATTATCGCGCGCACGCAGGAGGCGTATCCGCAGGCGCGCGTGGAGGAGCGCCGCATATCGCTCGGCCGCAGTCTCATGAATCCGCAGCTCTGGATTACGGCGGCGGGGCAGATCTTTTTCTCTCTTTCGATCGGGTTCGGCACGATTTGCACTTATGCGAGCTATGTGCCCCGCGGCCACGATATTGCGCTGGGTTCGCTGACGGCGAATGCGGCCAATGAGGTGGTGGAGGTGGGGATTGCGGGCATGATGATTGTGCCGGCGACGGTGTCGCTGCTGGGTGTGGCGGCGGCGGCCGGGGCGAGCACTTTTGGTCTGGGCTTCAATGTGCTGCCGCAGGTGTTTGCGGGGATGCCGGGCGGGCAGTTTTTCGGGACGCTGTTCTTTGCGCTGCTGTCGCTGGCGGCGGTTACGAGTTCGATTTCTCTGTTGCAGCCGGCGATGGCGTTCATGGAGGAGTTTTGGAATCTGCGCCGCACGCAGAGTACGACGCTGGTGGCGCTGCTGATGACGGGCGGTGCGCTGATTGTTTCTTGGTTCACGGGCGACGGGATGATGGCGCTCGATACGATGGATTTCTGGATCGGCACGATGTTCCTCTACATCATCACGACGATGTATCTGGTGATTTTCCGCTTCATCTGGGGGACGAAGAACGGGCTGCGCGAGTTGCAGCGCGGGGCTCTGCTGCCGATTCCGCGGGCGCTGGGCTTTGTGCTCAACTGGGTGACGCCGCTGATTCTCTTTGCGATTTTCGCGTCGTGGGTGTATCAGAATGCCTTTGTGACGCTCTGCCCGCAGATTCGCAATATTCTCAATGCCGAGCCGGGGGCTCTGGTTCCGCTGGCTTGGGTGTTTCTGACGGGGGTGTTCATGGCTTTCGTGGTGCGCACGTCGCGCTACCTGCACAAGCGCAAGCTTGAAAAACAATCTGACCGCATTCCGATTTCATGACTTTTGCCGGTATTGTTACGATGATTCTCTCCATCAGCACGGTTTGGGGGCTGATGATTGCCTGCCTGATTCGCCTCTGCAAGGAGGATACGGATCGGGTGGAGTGATGGGGTGCGCGGTTCTGCGCTTCTCGGCGCACCTGTTTTGGGTCTCGAGCTGTTTTGTTGAGCTACAGGAGGCCTTCGGCAA
>UMHM01083107.1_pt1 | contig 21898 bp, 21 predicted proteins | sample 1965501 | NCBI WGS metagenome assembly UMHM01 (sample SAMEA4836095, study PRJEB28245) | human gut metagenome | biome: gut microbiome; material: fecal sample | place: Denmark | collected 2008
GTAGATACAAGCATGTAGAAATAATAGAAGGACATTTGATGAGAGACCATGTACACATGCTGGTTATGATACCTCCATCATTATCTGTATCAGCATTTATGGGATATCTGAAAGGGAAGTCAGCATTAATGATGTTTGACAGACATGCAAATCTGAAATATAAGTTCGGGAACAGAGACATTTTTAGAGTGAAGGATATTATGTAAGTACTGTAGGGTTGAATGATGCAACAGTTGCAAAATATATTCGTGAGCAGGAAATGCATGATATCGCAATGGATAAAATGAGTGTAAAGGAGTATGCAAATCCATTCTCAGAAGCAGAGCAACAGGCATATAAACAAGAAAAAGCAAAGAAAAAGAAATAGTAAAAAAATGAAGCCCTTTGAGGGCTGGCGAGAGTCAAAAGCGATAGCTTGAACGAAGTGAAAGCAGCGCCTTGAGACGCGAGCTGGCAGTAAAGGCTTATAGCCGCAGAGAAAACCACGCCTTTTAGACGTGGTTTTTATATAGCATTAAAATTTATCTATTTCTTCCTTTAAACGAGCTACAATCTTATCTTGACCAATCTTTTCAATGATTTCACCCTTCTTGATCAATAAGCCTTCTTTTTTACCACCCGCAATGGCAATATCGGCATGTTTCGCTTCTCCAGGACCATTGACAGCACACCCCATGATTGCAACCGTAATTTCTTTATTTACTGTTTGAAGATAGCTTTCAATTTCATTTACTGCTGGCTCCATATCCCATTGTGTACGTCCACAAGTAGGACATGCGATTAAGTTAGGTACGTTATTGATTAGTTTACAATCTTTTAATAATTCTTTAACGATTGGAATTTCTTTTTCGGGCGCTCCATTTACACTGATACGAATGGTATTTCCAATGCCTTCATTTAATAAAGTTCCTAAAGCTAAACTCGATTTAATAGCACTTGTCATCATGGTTCCTGCTTCTGTTACACCTAGATGTAATGGATAGTCAAATGTCTTGGCAGCGAGTCGATAGGCTTCAATACATAGTAATGGATCACTGGATTTAAAAGAAAGCACAGTATCATAGAAGCCAAGATCTTCTAAAATTTGTACATGTCTTTGTGCACTTTCAATCATACCTTGAGCTGTTGGCCTTCCATATTTTTCATGAATGTCCTTTTCTAAAGAACCACCGTTGATTCCAATACGAATGGGAATGTGTTTTTCTTTACAGGCCTTCACCACTTTTTCAACATTTTCTCTTGAACCAATATTACCAGGATTTAAACGAATCTTATCAGCTCCTGCTTCAATACAAGCAAGGGCCAAGCGATAATCAAAATGAATATCGGCAACTAATGGAATATGAATCTGTTTTTTAATATCTGCGATGGCTTTTGCATCTAACATATCCATACAGCTGACACGAATCAATTCGCATCCCATTTTTTCAAGCGTTAAAATTTGTTTGGCAACCTCATCTGCCTTTTTTGTTTCTATGTTACACATAGACTGAATAATGACTCGATTATTATGTCCGATTTTAAGATTTCCAACTTTTACTTGACGTGTTTCTGTTCTGTTCATAGTAAACCTCCATACCTAAAGTATACGCCAATCCTTCTTTTTTTTCCATTTCATCTTGGAAACGTGTATAATATATATTGTTTCGTATAAAGGGGGATTCAATTGAAAAAGAGTAGAAAATCATTGAAAAGGGCAAATCAAAATATTTCTGTTGATCAAGTCATCTCCAATCGTATATTGGTTTTTACAATGGTGATTGCCATTTGTTTTTTGGTCATCTTTTTACGATTGTTCTATCTTCAAATTGTTTCATATAATGACTATACCGCAAAGCGAGAAGACTATACTTCCATTAAACAATATACTTCAGCTCCACGAGGACAGATTTATGATTGTAAAGGAAGAGTTTTAGCGAAAACGGTGGTCAGTCACAATATTATCTTTACTTCACCAAATAATTTTGATGGAGATGACTATGAGCTTTATGCCAAGCGTATTGTGAAAGTATTCAATGTCAGTGCCAAAGATTTTACAGATGAAGATAAAAAACAAGCATATATTACATATAAATCTTTTTTATCACCGACCGATTCTGAGTATGCAGCCAATCATTTAATGACAGCCAAAGAATTGAAACAATATAAGAGTGGTGCATGGGGAGACAATGCCGAAAGTAAAAGATATCAGATTCTAATGAATCGTATTGGTAAGAAACAAATTGGCGAAATGAGCCAAGCCAAATTAAAGATGTGTGTGATTTACCAAAGAATGGTAGCTAACCAAAGTACAGGTCAGGAAAATGTCATATTAGAAGATGTCAGCGATGATGATGTTGCTTATCTTGTTGAACATAAAACAGATTTTCCTGGTTTTGACGTTGATTTTGGAGGATGGAAACGAGAATATCCATATGGAGAATCTTTATCCGACATCCTAGGTAGTGTTACGACAAGTACACAAGGTCTTCCAAGTGAACTTGCCAGTTATTATCTTGCGAAAGGATACCAATACAATGCCAGTGTTGGTAAATCTGGCTTAGAATATCAATACAATGATTTGTTGGCAGGAACACCAGAAATTGCCAAGATTACGTATGATTCAAAAGGATTAGCTCAAAAAGATGTAATTCAGGAAGCCAAGAAAGGTTATGATATCCATTTATCGATTGATATCGAGCTTCAGCAGTCTTTGGATAAAATTATTAAGAATACTTTAAGTGAAAATGGAGGTACTACAAATCGTGAAAACTTCCAATCCTTATTTACAACGATTTTAAATGCACAAGATGGTTCTGTTTTAGCTATGTCTGGTTATCAAATGGATCTAGACTCAAAAGAGATGACATATTTTGCCTCAGGTAACTATATGTCTTTAGTAAACCCCGGATCTTGTATCAAGGGGGCTACTGTCTACATGGGGGAAAGTGAACATGTTATGAGTCCTGGAGAAGTGATTGTCGACCAAGTTATGAATATTGGTGGACAGGAATTTGCTTCTTATGAAGATCATGGACCTGTCAATGATGTTATGGCATTACAGGTAAGTAGTAACGTTTATATGTTCCATGTTGCCATTCGTTTAGCCGGTGCAACCTATGTTGAAAAAGAACCATTGAATGTATCCGATTTACAAGGCACATTAAATAAAATGCGGTCTTATTATTCCATGTTTGGTCTTGGAAATGCGACTGGTATTGATGCACCAAATGAATCTAAAGGGTATATGGGATATGGATCTGAACCAGGTATGTTATTAAACTATTCAATCGGGCAGTTTGATATGTATTCGCCATTACAGTTAGCTATCTATGGTGCAACAATCGCATCTGGTGGAAATTTGTATCAGCCACGCTTTATGACATATGCCACAGAGGTCAACTCAAGTGAAGTTGTTGTAGCGAATGAAAAGAAAATCAAATCGACTTTACCAGAAAAAAATGAAGAGTATCTAAAACGTGTACAAGAAGGATTTAGAGCTTGTGTATCCAGCGGTAACTGTGGAGAAGATTTGATGAATTACAGTGTAAAAGTATCGGCTAAAACGGGTACAGCTGAAGTAGAAGAGTGGACAAACGCTAACTTAGTCGGATATGCACCAAGTGAATCACCTACAATGGCCTTTGCGTGCTCAGCACCATTATCTTCACGAAATGATAAGAGCGTTGCACCAAACATTTGTACAACAGCGGTTATGCCTCAGGCTATTGATAAATACTTTGAACTATATCCTGCTGAATAAAAAAAGCGATATATATAGGGGCAAAGTTAAAATTTTGAAAATGACTTGAAATTGACTTGTAAGTTATGCTAGAATCAACTAGTAATTACTAATGTGAGGAGGACTGAACATGAGAGATCGTATTACATTTAAGTGCTCTGTTTGCGGTGAAGAAAATTATATTGGTACAAGAAATAAGAAAAAACATCCTGAACGTATGACTGTTAAAAAATATTGTCCAAAATGCAATCAGCAGACTGAACATAAGGAGAAAAAGTAAGAAAGGCCGTTTTATTCGGTCTTTTTTATGTATTAGACTATGAATGTGATGCAACAACCACTTGGACCTGTGCAGGCAAATTGTTATTTGGTCATGGAAGATCACCATGCTTTAATCATTGATCCTGCAGATGTGTTTCCAAATTTAAATTCTATCTTAGAAGAAAACGATTGTACTTTAGAAGCCGTTGTACTCACGCATGCGCATTTTGATCACATTTCAGGTGTGGATAAAATCGTGAATGCATTTGGCTGTGATGTATATTTAAATCCCAACGAATTTGATTTTCTTCAAGATCCAGATTTAAATTCATCTTCTGCCTTCTATATGGATGTGACTTGTAATGCCAAGTGTAAACCTATCGTGGAAGGAATGAATAAAATTGCAGGCTTTGAAGTGGAAGCGATGTATTGTCCAGGACATTCCATTGGTTCTACCGTATTAAAAATCGAGGATTGTTTATTTACGGGTGATGTATTATTTCAAGGTTCGATTGGAAGAATGGATCTTGTGACAGGATCGGTTTCAAGTATGAAACAGTCATTAAAAAAATTGTATCATTTAGAACAAGATTTTAAAGTCTATCCAGGACATGGTCCATCTACTACTTTATCGCAAGAGAAAAAATGGAACGAAAGTTTAAAATATGCAGAAATTTATTAAAATTTCTGCTTTTTTTTTCGTATTAGATAAGGGGTGGTAAAAATGGATGATTTATTAAGAGATCTCATCTTGTATGCGATTGAAAGAAAAGCGAGTGATATTCATTTTGTTTTACAGAATCAAAGACTTCAAATCAAACTGCGAAGCCAAAATGAAATGTTGGATGTGTATCAGGATATTTGGCAGCCGGCTTTTTTTGAGTATTTGAAATTCATTTCTAAAATGGATCTGACCAATCCATATGTACCACAAAGTGGACAGTTTAAAATTCGGATACATGATCATGATGTCTTTTGTCGCTTTAGCATGCTGTATAATCAAAATGTACAAACCGGTGTTATACGAATGTTGAATACGATGCATGCGATCGAATTAGACGCGTTATCTTTATGGAAAGAAGATACGGATTTTTTTCATTCGCTTATTCCTTTAAGACAAGGACTTGTGATTAGTGTGGGACCTACCAATAGTGGGAAAACAACAACGCTTCATGCTTTGCTTCATGAGATTGCCAAAGCTAGCAAACACAAAGTCGTGAGCTTAGAAGATCCGATTGAAATCGAAGACGATTCCTATTTGCAGCTGCAAATCAATGAAGGTATGGAATTTACCTATGATGTGGGAATCGAACAATTATTACGGCATGATCCGGATGTTATTTGTATTGGTGAAACGAGAAACAGTTATACTGCAAAAATGGTACTTAGAGCGAGTTTAACTGGTCACTTTGTCTTTACAAGCATTCATGCCAAAGATGGAAAGGAATGTATAAGTCGTCTTGAAGATCTAGGCGTATCCAGAAAGGATCTGGCAAGTGTATGTACAGCTATCATTTCGCAGCGCCTATATTCTAGAAAAGATAGTAAGGTATGTGTATATGAAATCATGGATCAAAGAACATTGGGGCACGTCATTCAATATGGAACGTATCCAAAAGAATTCAAAACTTTATCTAAAAAAATTACAGAGGGTATTGAAAAAGGATATATCATGGATGCCCAGGCAAAATACGACAGTCTTAGTTTATCGTGATGAAATTGAGCAGTTTTCGATTTTGATGAATAATGGAATGCCTTTGGATACATTGATTCATTTGATTTTTAAAAAAGATGAAGAAATCATTCGGCTTTTAAAAGAAGGACGAAGTTTAGTCGACATTTTTACATTGAACCAAAAGAAGTTGTATTTTAAATATCTTTTGATTTTATCAAAAAAGCTGAATCTGAAAGATTGTATTCTTTGTGTAAATCAAATTGAGAAAAGTTCCAATGCATTCTTTGAAAAGCTTTTAAAAAATAGTGCGTATCCTTTCTTTTTGTTGATCTTTGCGTTTTTTATGATTGTCTTTTTTTCGGACTATGTCTTGATTCAAATGAATGATTATATCTCAAATCAGAGTGTTTTTGTTTTTATACATTTATTAAAGAATCTGTTCGGACTTAGCATACTGTGTATTATTTTTTACTTTTTACTCTATTATGTTTTATTTTATCGCTTTCATAATAAGATGCATTGTCCGTTTCGCTTGATGAAGCAGATGGTTTCTTTACAATTTGTTTGTATGTATCAAGCTTTAGAAAAGACATATAGCTCAACACAGGAAATTCTAGAAACGCTTTCCTGTATGAACTTTAGTATTGCGGGCTCGATTGCCACTGAGATTTTGTCCTATCTTCAAAATGGAGCAAGTCTAGAAGAAAGCTTTATACAGATAAAAGTCTTTGATTCTACTTTCAAGAAGATGCTGGCATATGCCCTTGCGAGCAATCGTGTGCATGTGTTTTTTGATTTGTATATCAAGAAATGCAGTTTAGATTTAGAAAAGTCTGTTAAAAAGATTTCAATGGGAATTCAATTGTTTTCGTATATCAGTATTGGAATATTGGTTTTAATTGTATATCAGATTATGATGATGCCGTTAAATATGTTGAATCAGTTTTAAAAGGAGAAAAATATGGAAAAGAAAAATGGATTTACAATATTAGAAATGATGATTGTGATGTTGATTGTAGCCTTGCTTTTATTGATAACACTGCCGAATATTCAACAGAAAGAGAAGATCATTCGTAATAAGGGATGTGAAACTTTGCTTGAAATTGTGAATTCACAAATTATGTTGTATGAAATTGATCAGTTAGAAACACCATCTAGTGTGCAGGAACTCATTGATTTTGGTTATTTAAAAAAAGGACAAGATACATGTCCAGATCATAGTAAAGTGGTGATAGTGGATGGGCAGGCCGTATCCCAATAAGAATGGTTTTACATTGCTTGAAATGCTTATTGTTCTTCTAATTGTTTCCATGTTAAGCTTTGGACTCACAATCAAGATGCATTCATCTTTATATGTATTTATGAAAAGGCTGCAGACAATTTGTATAACAGCCCAAGAAAAGGCATATGTTGAGCATCGTAAAGTCTTTGTGGACGTGGGTCATACGATTCGAGTTGATGATATAGAATATGCGATCGATCATGATATTAAATGTGACAGTGTATCTTTTTACTATAATGCCAAGGGAAATATGTCTAAGGCACTATCACTTCATTGTCATAACACAAATGCGAAAATGAAACTTGTCTTTCAAGTAGGAGCAGGGAGGGTGCGTCTTGAAAAAGAATAATGGTTTTCTTTTAGAAGATGCTTTATTTGCCTTTTTCGTGATTTTGATTTGTGCAAGTCTATTGATTCATGGTGTATATACGTTATATTTTCAAAGGAATTTAAAAATAGATGAAAAAATCGAAAAGAAATGGTTTTACGCTGATTGAAGCTTTACTGGCCTTGTTTATCACCAGTCTAGTCAGTTTACTAAGCTGTATCATGATTGAGTGTGCTTTGAATTTTGCTCACATGGATATAGATACACAAAATCAGTTTGCGATATTGCAGTTAAGAAGAGAACTTGCCCAATCAAATCAAGTCAAAGTCAGTGAGAATTGTCTTGAATATATTTTGAATCATGAAAAGAGAATGTTGTATTTTGATAAGCAACGTATTGTGAAAAGTCCAGGCTATGAAATTTATATGGAACAGATTGAGGATGCTTATTTTTATAAAAAGGATAAAGGATATTATGTATGGTTTAAAAAGAAAAATAAAGTCTATACATTTGAACTCTATTAATGGTTATGCGAGTGGAATTAGCTTGGTTTGTTTATTTCTTGTTCTTCAAATTATTTCTTTATTAACTTTGAGTACCTTACAAAATGTATATTTATTAAAAGCCAATCGACAAAATGTGCTTGAACTATCGATCATCGATCATGCCAAACATATGGTGATGCATAATAATCGAATTCGTTTGTGTAATACAAAAGAAGAACTTATTAAGGAAAAAGAAGAAGTGATTCAAGATTTAACGGTACATTTTGAAGATTGCACAACTTTTATTGAATGCAGATACTTGGATGTAACAATGAAGATCTATTATGATGATAAAGCAATCGTGTCGGTAGATATTGACGAACTTTAAAAAAAAAGATAAAATTGATGCATAGCGATGAATTAGAGTAGTAGAAGGAAATGGCATTTTATAGAGAGCTAAAGATGGTGGAATTTAGCATTGTACAGCCTTTGAACTTGCTAAGGAGCTGATGAGTAATGTTATCCGTATACTCTGCGATAAAGAGTTTGAGGGGCACAATGAATATTGTGAACTAAGGTGGTACCGCGTACAAACGTCCTTAGATTTCAAGGGCGTTTTTTATTTTATAGGAGGCTATTTATGTACGATCATTTAGAAGTTGAAAAGAAATGGCACAAATATTGGGAAGATCATGAAACATTTAAAACGGATGTTTGGGATTTCTCTAAGCCAAAATTTTATGCATTAGATATGTTCCCATATCCAAGTGGTGTTGGTTTACATGCAGGACATCCAGAAGGATATACAGCTACAGATATTGTTTCACGTATGAAACGTATGCAAGGATATAATGTTCTTCACCCTATGGGATATGACTCATTTGGACTTCCTGCTGAGCAATATGCAGTTCAAACAGGAAACAATCCAAATGGATTTACACAGAAGAATATTAAAACATTTACGAAACAATTAAAAGAATTGGGATTTGATTATGACTGGTCAAAAATGATTGCGACTTCAGATCCAGATTTCTATCATTGGACACAATGGATTTTTAAACAATTATATAAAGATGGATATGCCAAATATGTAGATATGCCAGTCAACTGGTGTGAAGAATTGGGTACTGTTTTATCGAATGATGAAGTCATTGATGGTAAAAGTGAGCGTGGTGGATATCCAGTTATCCGTAAAAATATGAAACAGTTATGTATTGATCAGGCTGCTTTTGCGGAAAGATTGCTAGAAGGCTTAAATGAAATCGATTGGCCAGAATCAACAAAGGAAATGCAAAGAAACTGGATTGGTCGTTCAACAGGTGTTGAAGTTCAATTTGATATTGTTGGTGGTGGAAAATTCTCTATCTTTACAACATGTATTGAAACAATCTATGGTATTACATTCATGGTACTTGCACCAGATGGAGATTTAGTACAGGAATTGATGCCTAGAATCAAAAATCAGGAAGAAGTAAAGGCATATATTCAGGAAACTGTATCTAAATCGGAAATGGACCGTACAGAATTAAATAAAGGCAAATCTGGATGTCGTTTAGAGGGAATCAAAGCAATCAATCCAGTCAATGGAAAAGAAGTTGAAGTCTTTATTGGAGATTTTGTATTAGCTAACTATGGTACTGGTGCAGTAATGGCTGTTCCTAGTCATGATCAACGTGACTTTGAATATGCGATTGCCCATAATATTGATAGGATTCAAGTCATTGAAGGTCAAGATGTGAGCGAACATGCCTTTGAAAAACAGGATTATTTAGGAAAAGGATGTAAATTGATCAATTCGGAAGAATTTACAGGTTTGACTGTAGAAGAAGCAAAAGTAGCAATCACTAAAAAATTAGTGGATATGGGTATTGCCAAAGAAACAGTGAACTATCGTTTCCGTGAATGGATCTTTGCTCGTCAGCGTTATTGGGGAGAACCCGTTCCTATTGTTCATTTAGAGGATGGAACAGACTATGTTCTTCCAGATGAGGAATTGCCTTTGATCTTACCTGAACTTGAAGACTACAAGGGACACAATGGTAAGGCTCCACTTGAAAATGCGACAGAATGGAAACAATACAACAAGAATGGTGTAAAGGGTGTTCGTGAAACAAGTACAATGCCAGGATCTGCTGGATCTTCTTGGTATTATTTACGTTATATTGATCCACAAAATAAAGAACAATTAGGAAATCCAGAATTATTGAAACACTGGATGCCAGTTGATTTATATGTAGGTGGACCTGAACATGCGGTTGGACACTTGATGTATTCTCGTATTTGGAATAACTATTTGTATGATAAGGGTATTGTAGCATGTAAAGAACCATTCAAAAAATTAGTACACCAAGGTATGATTTTAGGTGAAAATGGAATCAAAATGGGGAAACGATTCCCAGAATATGTTGTCAATCCATCCGATATCGTAAAGAAATATGGTGCGGATACACTTCGTTTATATGAAATGTTCATGGGTCCATTAGAACAAAGCAAACCGTGGTCAATGGCTGGATGTGATGGTGCTAGAAGATGGCTTGATCGTGTTTATCGTTTGTTCATTGAATCTGGTAAGGTTACAGATACAAATGATGGTAAATTAGATAAAGTCTATAACCAGACAGTTAAAAAAGTTACAGAAGATTATGAATCATTAGGCTTCAATACAGCTATTTCGCAAATGATGATTTTTGTCAACGAAGCCTATAAAGCAGAAACTGTATATAAGCCATATGCAGAAGGAATTATTAAGATGTTATCTTGTATCACGCCTCACATTGGTGAAGAAATGTGGCAATTATTAGGCCACGAAGATACAATTGCATATGAGCCTTGGCCAAAATATGATGAAGCTAAATTAGTGGAAGATACAATTACTTGTGTCGTACAGGTAAATGGTAAGGTTCGTGGTAAATTTGAAGCAGCTGTGGGTTCTAGCAATGAAGAACTTGAAAAACAAGCGATGGAACTAGAAACGGTTCAACGCCAGCTTGAAGGCAAGACAATTCGTAAAGTCATCGTTGTTAAGGGTAAAGTTGTAAATATTGTTGCCAACTAAGAAGGTGTATTATGCAAATTAAAACAATAAGTATCCAAGAGTATCGTAATTATTTAGATACTCTTGATGCTGTTATCTTTCAACAATCGGATTTTCATGCAAGAAAGTTTATGCATGATGGCTGGCAAGTTGAATTTATTCAAGCAAGTGAACAAGGTAATGTATATGCAACTTGTATGCTTGCATATATACCTTTGATGAAAATCTTTAAGTATTGTTATATATCAAGAGGTTTTATTGCGAATTATAAAGATAAAAATAAGCTTGAAAGTTTTGTGTCAGAATTAAAAAAATATTTAAAAAATAAGAATGTTGTATATCTTGAAACTGATCCAGAAATCGATTTGCAACAAAGAGATAAAGATGGAAATATTGTTGAGGGTGGATTTAATAACTTTGATATAGTTGAGAATCTGAAGAGTACAGGCTTTATACAGCTTCCATTAACACAAGGATATAATTTGAATAAAGAATGTCGCTGGTGTTCAAGTTTAGATTTAAGAAACAAGACGGCTGATGAAATTTTTAAAGAGTTTTCTTATACAACAAGACAAGATGTGCGTAGTGCTCAAAAGTATTGTGTGAAAGTAAGAAAACTAGGAGTAGATGAATTACATATTCTCGATTCGATGGAACAGGAAACGAGCAAACGTCATAATTTCCATGGGTTTGATTTAAATTACTATAAAGAATTATATGAATTCTATGGCAATGATCATGTCGAAACGTGGTTGTCCTATTTGGATTTAGATCAGTATGCATTAAAGATTCAAGCTGAATTTGATAAAACACAAAAGGATATTGCGAAAACGAAGACTTTCTTAGAACAGAATCCGGGCAATGTAAAAAAAGAGAAACGTTTGAAAACGGATGAGGAATACTACAATTCATTAAAGAAAAAGTTGAATCAGATTTCAGATCTTAAAAATGAATATGGAAACACAGTCCCTTTGGCATGCTGTTTATTCTTGAAATATTCAAATCAGATTATATATTTAGTTGGTTCTAGTAACTACGATCAAAGAGTTTTCAGAGGTCCTTATGCAATCCATTGGCATATGATACAAGAAGCTATTGAAGAAGGATATGAACAATATAACTTCTATGGAATAAGCGGTTTGTTTAAACCGGAAGAAGAAGGATATGGGGTTTTTGATTTTAAACGAGGATTTAATGCCGTTGTACATGAATATATTGGTAATTTTATTCTTCCATGTAAACCTTTAATCTTTAAAATTTATAACAATTTAAAACATATATATTGAGTTTAGATTCTAGATTCGATATAATAAATTCGCTATGATAAGAAAGAGTACACAGATTATCTATTTCTTAGAGAGAAACTGGCTGGTGTAAAGTTTCAAATAGACCTGTGGAATACACCTTGGAGCTTCAATTTTGACGTATACCTGCGTTAAAGGTTTAAGTGCATACAATTATTTTTGTATGAAGTAAGGTGGTACCGCGATTCAATCGTCCTTATAGGGCGATTTTTTTTTATTTTCAAGGAGGACAAAATGGAATTATTTGAAGAATTGAAATGGCGTGGTTTAGTCGACAACGTTACAAGTGAAGAAGTAGAAGATGTAATCAACAACGGAAAAGTTACATTCTATATTGGTACAGATCCAACGGCAGATAGCTTACATATTGGACACTACTCATCTTTGTTGATGGCTAAACGTTTAGAAAAACATGGACATCATCCAATCATGTTGGTGGGTGGAGCCACTGGATTTATTGGAGATCCAAAGGCAACTGGAGAAAGAAGTATGTTGACTCCAGAAGTGTTAAAATCAAATTATGATGCGTTACATGCACAAATCTCTAAATTGTGGGGATTTGAAATGGTCAATAACTTAGACTGGACAAAAGACATCACAATTATTGATTTCTTGCGTGATTATGGAAAATTATTTAACGTAAACTACATGTTAAATAAAGAGACTGTTAAAAAACGTTTAGATTCAGGAATCAGTTATACAGAATTTTCATATATGATTCTTCAGTCATTGGACTTCTTAAATCTATACCAGACAAAAGGATGTACAATGCAGATTGGTGGTCAAGACCAATGGGGAAATATCACTTCTGGTTTAGAATTGATTCGTAAAAAGTGTGGCGCGGATGTGAAATGTTATGGTTTAACAATGCCATTAATCACGAAAGCGGATGGAACAAAATTTGGTAAGAGTGAAACGGGAACTGTTTGGTTGGATCCTAAAAAGACTTCACCTTATGAATTGTATCAATTCTTATTCAACACGGATGATTCAAAGGTCATTGAATACTTAAAGAAATTAACATTCTTAACAAAAGAAGAAATCGATGATTTAGAAGTGTCTTTAAAGGAAGATGCAGGAAGACGTGAAGCACAAAAGAAATTGGCTGAAGAAGTTGTACGTGATTTACATGGTGAAGAAGGGTTAGAATCTGCATTAAAAATCACAAACGCATTATTTAGAGGTCAACTCAATGATTTGGATGAACAACAACGTTTAGATGCGGTTAAAAACATGGACAAAGTAGACCAAGAAGCTGGAAAGACTTTAATCGATGTTTTAGTTGAGGCTAAGATTGCTTCAAGTCGTCGTGAAGCGAGAGAATGGATCAAAGGAAATTCCATTAGCTTAAACGGTGTCAAAGTCAATGATGAAGCTTTAGTTATTGATTCTACTCAAGCATATGTATCAAACTATGTAATCATTCGTCGTGGTAAGAAAAGATATTATTGTTTAAATTTGAAATAAAAATAAAAATAAAAATAAAAATACGTGGTTAGACATGTTTGCCTTGCCACGTATTTCTTTTTACCATTAATTTATCAATTTCATTTGTCACAATCGTTTTCTTGATTGTCCATTTTGGTTCAATTAAATCTTTCGTAATTCCATCACCTGTTAAACGTTCAATGATAACTTCCTGGGGTAATAACTCCAATTGATCGACTACAATATTGACATACTCTTCTAAAGTTAGAATATGAAACGGTTCTTTTACATATTCTTTAGCCATTTGTGTACCTTCAATTAAGTGCAGCATATGGATTTTGATCGCATCGACAGGATGTTTGGCAATCTGTTTGATAGTTTCTAACATGTCTTGTTTAGATTCGCCAGGAAGTCCATTGATAATATGAACACATGTTTTGATGTTTGTGTCTTTTAGTTTATCAAGCCAATCAAATACGATTTGTGTTGAATGTTTTCGATTGCATCTTTTCATTGTGCTTTCATGTACACTTTGAAGACCTAACTCTAACCAGACTTCCTTATTTTGACTATTTAAATAGTCTATGATTTCATCACTTAAACAATCGGCGCGTGTCGCAATCGCAACTCCAGGAATGTCTGGATCTTTAAAGAAAGGATCATATATTTTCTTCAAGATAGGGAGTGGAGCATAGGTATTGGAATAACTTTGAAAATACGCAAACCCAATACAATCAGGCCACTTATTTTGCATGCGCTTTAAGCCTTCTTGATATTGTTTTTGTAAAGAATCATCAAAACATAAAATACTATCACCTGAGCCCATGCTCGAACAGAATGTACATCCTCCTGTTCCTTTAAATCCATCACGATTTGGACAGGTAAAGCCTGCATTTAATGGAATCTTCGCTACTTTTTGATGGTATTTGTTGCGAAAATAATAATTAATTGTTTGATATCTTTTATTGTCATTTGAATATGGATAAGGATTATTCATTGTATCACCCAAAATATTCTAACATAAAAAGAAACCACATGTGCAGTTTCTTATAACTCTCTTCCAATAACTTTTGCGATGGCTTTTCCTTTTTCAACAAGATCGGCATAACGTTTTGGTTTTAAGCTTTGAGCACCATCACTCCAAGCATTTTCAGGATCGTCATGCACTTCAATGATCAATCCATCCGCTCCAGCAGCAATGGCAGCTAAAGATAAAGATTCAATTAGTTTATAGTCACCAGCCGCATGACTTGGATCAATAATAATAGGTAAGTGGGTTCTTTCCTTAATGATAGGGACAACACTTAAGTCTAATGTGTTACGTGTATAAGTTTCAAATGTACGAATACCGCGTTCACAGAAAATAACGTTTGGATTACCTTCTGACATTATATATTCGGCTGCCATAATCCATTCTTGAATCGTAGCACTCATACCGCGTTTTAATAAAATTGGTTTTTTCGTTTTTCCTACAGCTTTTAATAAATCAAAGTTTTGCATATTACGAGCACCAATCTGGATAATATCTACATTTTCAATGAATTCATCTAAATGTTCTGCACTCATTAACTCAGATACAATAGGAAGTCCTGTTTCGTTTCTAGCTTTAACCATGGCCATGACTCCAGCTGTACCCATTCCTTGGAAAGCATATGGACTTGTTCTTGGTTTATAGGCGCCACCTCTTAACATATCCGCTCCTGCAGCTTTTACTTCTTTGGCAATACGACAGATTTGATCTTCTCCCTCAACAGAACATGGACCGGCAATCATCGCTATTTTTTTACCGCCAATCTGAATACCATTTACATCAACAATTGTATCTTCGGGATGGAACATGCGATTTGCGAGTTTATACGGTTGTGCTACACGTTGTACGTTATATACGATAGGGTTAGCCATAACGCTTTTTTCATCTACAATACTTGTATCCCCAACAAGCCCAAAGACATTGTAGTTATCTCCTTGAATCATTGTGACTTGAAGATTCAAACCTTCGAATTTATGAATCAATTTGTCGACATCGTGTTTTGCTGCATTTTTCTTTAAAGTAATAATCATAATAATATCCTTCTTTCCATAAAAAGTGAGTAACAAAAAAGCATTAACATTTAAATTTGTTAATGCTCAAAAGGCCCTGATTAAAATACCATTCAATTGTGATGGTTTAATCAGGGCTATCTAAAGTAAAAGTAAAAATAAGTTGTATGACTGTTCATGTTAATCACCTGTTTTTACTATAGCGCAATCCATGAAAATGTGCAAGATGTTTTCTGAAAATATTTACATAGAAGAATGTCAAGACTCTTGGCAAAATTGGTTATATTTTTGTCATTTCTTGCCAAAAAGTGTAAAAGAAAATAAACGTGCTATAATCTAAGTAGAAATACAAATCATATAGGAGGTACATAATATGAAAGTCAATATTGTAGGAAAAAACATCACAGTTACAGAAGGAATCTCACAGAAGATTAATAAGAAATTGGATGTTTTAACAAAGTACTTCATTATTAGCGAGGATGATGTAGCGAATGTATTAGTTCGCACTTATCCAACAAAACAAAAAATTGAAGTTACAATCCCAACACGTTATGCGATTCTACGTGCAGAGGTTGTAGATGATGATTTATATGCAGCTATCGATCGTGCTGTAGATAAATTAGAGGATCAGATTCGTAGACAAAAAACACGCTTAACACGTAAAAATAAAGAATCACTTGCCGAAGCTTTTGTGGATCATGAATTATTTAATGATGAAGAAGTAGATGATGATGAAGTTGTTCGTACTAAATCTATCGTTCCAAAGGAAATGAGTTTGGATGAAGCCATTATGAAAATGGAATTATTAGGACATGATTTCTTCATTTATACAGATGATGAAACAAACAAAATTGCTGTTTGCTACAAACGTCATGATGGTGGATACGGATTGATTGAGACGGAATAAAAAGGGTTCAAGGCATGTCAAAAAGGCATGCCTTTCATTTCGTTAGGAAAATCGAAATATCGGTTTGATTAAGTTAGTCTTTGTGCTATAATATTGTTCGTTAAGGAGGTTTTTCCCATGGGATTTATGGATAAAGTAAAAGACTTCGTTGCTCCAATCGAAGAAGAAGACGATTATCAAGAAGCACCACAAGCTGAAAAGGTAGAAGAAGTAGAACCTCAAAGTCGCTACGAGAGACCAAAAACTCGTACGAATACAACTTCTTTGAATTCAAATACAAAAATGGTATTGTTTGAACCAAGAAGCTTTGGAGAAGCTGAAGAAGTAGGACAACGTTTAAAAGAAGGTCGTGCTGTTGTAGTAAATTTACACAAGCTAGATCGTGACTATGCACAACGTACAATTGATTTCTTAACAGGTGTCGTATATGCACTTGATGGAAAGATTCAAAAAATTGGTCAGAATGTAATTTTATGTTCTCCAGCTGAAATTGGTGTACAAGGAACTATTTCATTAGGAAGTCCTGATGACTTCGAAGATGAAGACTAATATTTACTATTTATGAGCTCATTTATGGTAGGTCATGAAGTGTTTATTTCGCAGATGAAAGATCAGATTCGTATTTTTCAAAAACAAAATAGGCCCATCATGACCTATTTTTTATCGGTATCTGAACAAAGTATTCTTAAAAGCATGGTACCAAAAAATATATGTTTGGTTTTTGATGGCGGATATGATCAAGCTGAAAGAAAAATAGCTTGTTTTATACCTGAAGGGTATGAAGGTTTTAGTGATTGTGTCTGTCTTCATGCAACATACAATGCAAAATTTAAAACATTGACTCATTCGGATCTTTTAGGATGCTTGATGCATTCGGGTATTGAACGTAGTGTCATTGGTGATTTGATTGTCCAAGACGAAGATTTATATATTTTCTGCAAGGAAAAGATTTCAAAATATATCATAGACAATTGTACTTCAATCGGAAGGTGCAATGTTTGTTTTGAAGAATGTCTAGACTATGTCATCAAAAAAAATAACACAAAAGAAATTCGTATTATGTGTAGTAGTTTAAGGCTTGATAGCATAGTTGCACAATTATCACATTGTTCAAGAAGTGAAGCTTTGAAAAAGATTCATGCAGGTTTTGTGAAAGTTAATGATGTGGTACTTGAACAAAATTTACAATTGTGTAATAATGATTTCGTGTCAATCCGAAAGACAGGCCGTTTTCAATTTAAAGAAGTCATTTCGACGACAAAAAAAGGAAGACTTGTTTTGAATTTTGATCAATATATTTAGCAATGAAAAAGACACGCCTTTATTCGTTAGGATTTTAGAGAGCAATGAAATTTTGGTGAAACATTGTATGAATAAGAATTAAGGTATCCCTTTTGAGCTGATCTTACGAAATAGTAGTAGTTTGATCCGGTTGAACCGTTATCTCAAATAAGTGCATAGTGAAAACTATGAATTAAGGTGGTACCGCGTGTTTATTACGTCCTTTTATAAGGGCGTTTTTTTATTTGGAAAAGGAGATAAAGTATGGACTACAAAGAAACTCTTCATATGCCTAAAACGGCATTTGAAATGCGTGGAAATTTGACTAAAAAAGAACCAGGTTTCCAAAAGCGCTGGCAAGACGAAAAATTGTATGAAAAGATGTTAGAAAAAAGAGAGGGAGCTACACCATTTGTGTTGCATGATGGTCCTCCTTATGCGAATGGTGACATTCACTTGGGTCATGCCTTAAATAAGGTATTAAAGGATGTTATTGTAAAATCTCATTTTATGGAAGGATACAACACACCATATATTCCTGGATGGGATACACATGGTTTACCAATCGAAACGGCAGTTACAAAATTGGGATATGACCGTAAAAAGATGGGTATTGCTGAATTTAGAAAAATCTGTTACGACTATGCCTTAAAACAAGTCGCAAACCAAAAAGCAGGATTCTTGAGTTTGGGATCAATTGGAGATTATGATCATCCATATATCACTCTTCAAAAAGGTTTTGAAAAACACCAAATCGAAATCTTTGGAAAGATGGCTATGAAAGGATTGATCTATAAGGGATTAAAACCAGTTTATTGGTCACCAAGTAGTGAATCTGCTTTAGCGGAAGCTGAAGTTGAATATAAAGATGTAAAGAGTCCAACAATCTATGTTAAATTTGCCGTTAAAGACGGAAAAGGCGTATTGGATACAGACTGCAACTTTGTAATTTGGACAACAACACCTTGGACTATTCCTGCAAACTTAGGAATTAGTGTAAACCCTGATTTTGATTATTCATTAGTGGATACAGAAAAAGGAAAATTGATTATGCTTTCAAGCATGGTTGAAGAATTGTGTGATAAGTTTGAAGTTGAAAAACGTGATGTATTAAAGACTTTTAAAGGTAAAGAATTTGAATATATTACATGTACACATCCATTATATCCAGAAAGAGAAAGTCTATTGATGTGTGGAGATCATGTTACAGCGGATGCAGGTACTGGATGTGTTCATACAGCTCCTGGTTTTGGTGTTGACGACTTCAATATTGGTATGAAATATGGTTTACCGGTATATTGTAATGTAGATGCACAAGGATGCATGATGGATGATGTTGGCGAGTGGCTTGCTGGTCAATATGTTGAAGATGCAAACAAGACAGTCACTCAAAAATTAGATGAATTAGGTGTCTTATTAAAGCTTCAATTTATTACCCACTCTTATCCACATGACTGGCGTACAAAAAAACCAATTATTTTCCGTGCAACAACACAATGGTTTGCGTCAATTGATCAGATTCGTGATGAATTACTTGAACAAATTCACTCAGTATCTTGGATTCCTTCATGGGGTGAACAACGTATGCACAACATGATTGCCGATCGTAATGACTGGTGTATTTCTCGTCAACGTGCATGGGGTGTACCAATTCCAATTGTTTATGGTGAAGATGATACACCAATTATGGATCAAGCTATCTTTGATCATGTTGCTGAATTGGTTGGCGAATATGGATCGAATGTTTGGTTCGAAAGAGATGTAAAAGATCTACTTCCAGAAGGATATACAAATGAACATTCTCCAAATGGTATCTTCCGTAAAGAAACAGATACAATGGATGTTTGGTTTGACTCTGGATCAAGCCATACAGGTGCTATGATGGATCGTGGCTTAGGCTATCCAGCAGACTTATATTTTGAAGGTAGTGACCAATATCGTGGTTGGTTCAACTCAAGTTTGATTGTTGGAACAGCTGTTCATGGTAAGGCTCCATACAAACAAGTTCTATCTCATGGTTTTGTCATGGATGAAAAGGGCGTTAAAATGTCTAAATCACAATGGAATGCCGTAGCTCCTAGTGAAATCACTAAGAAATATGGTGCCGATATCTTACGTTTATGGGCATGTAGTGTAGACTATCAGGCCGATGTTTCAATGGGTCAAAAGATTTTGAAACAAGTTAGTGAAAACTACCGTAAGGTACGTAATACATTACGTTTCTTGATGGCGAACTTAGATGATCAAAAATTTACAGCTAAAGATTGTGTAAACTTCAATGAACTAAGTGAATTGGATCAATATATCTTAACTGAATTAAAAGATGCTGTAGATTTCTGCCGTAAGGCATATAATGAATATCGTTTCTCTGATGTTGTTACATATTTGACAAACTTAATGACAAACGAACTTTCTGCTTACTATTTAGATTATACAAAAGATATTTTATATATCGAAAAAGAAAATGCACCTGTTCGTCGTCAAGTTCAAACTGTTCTATATAATGCAGTTGAAGTGTTGACTAAATTGTGGGCTCCAATCTTGTGTCACACTTGTGAAGAAGTCAATGATTATATGCATTTTGATGAAGAAAGTATTCACTTAACTACATTTAAAGATTTAGAATTAGACTTTGATGTAGAAAAAATCAAAGTGGATATGGAAGAATTATTCAAAGTTCGTAAAGATGTATTCAAAGCATTAGAAAATGCTCGTGCTCAAGGTTTAATTGGTAAGTCATTAGAAGCACATGTAGTATTACATGTCAGTGATGCACAAAAAGAAATCATGGACCGTGTATTAGAAAATGCAGCACAATGGTTCATCGTTTCGAAAGTAACATTCACAAATGATGAATTAGAACAATTTGAAGTTTGTCAGGTTAAAGTAGAAAAAGCTACTGGTCACGTATGTCCTCGTTGCTGGAACTACACTGAATCTGATAATGAAGATGGATTGTGTGATCGTTGTAACCACGTATTACATGACTAATATGTAAATGAAAAGAGTAACTCTAATCGACAAGAGTTACTCTGTTTTTTATTTTATCGGTTGTGATGATTTTATAATCTTTTGTTTCAAGATTGGCTTTAATATCTGTATCTTTATCTACGATCCATATCGCTTGGACGTCATAGTCTAGTGTTGAAAGATATTTTTTTCCATCTTCAACACTCATACAGAACAATGTCGTACTTAAGGCATCCGCTTTACCTGAATCTTTTGTGATGACGGTTACACTTCGAACATAGTTTGCAGGATAGCCTGTTTGTGGATCAATAATATGGGAATACTTTTTATTCTTATATGTAAAATATCTTTGGTAATCTCCACTTGTAACTAAGCAAGTGGCTTTTTTTGTTTGGAATTGAACCAATGCATCATTTGAATCTGGAGACTGAATTCCAATGTTCCAATTCGTATTATCTTCTTTTTCTCCAAGTAAGACAACATTTCCACCGGCATTGATATATCCGTTTGTAAGACCTGCTTTGTTTAATGCTTCTTTGGCAAGCTGAGCCGTATATCCTTTGGCAATGGCACCTAGATCAATGGATAATTGTGAATCTAAATAAGAAACTTCATGACCAGATATTTGAATGCTATCTAGGTCTATATGATTTAAAGCTTCTTGAATCTTTTCATCACTTGGAGGTACCTGTGTGTTTTCTCTAGCATCATGCCATAGGTTTAATAGAGCACCTTGACTGATATCAAATTGCGAGTTTTCTGATTGCATCTTCATGGCTAGTTTTAAACAATCTATAAAGGTTTCATCCATTTGAATCGGATGATCATAAGCTTCATGATTCAAAGTATATAGGTTATTCATATTTTTATATGCATGGTATTGGTCGAATCGTTTGTTGTTTTCTTTAAATGTCTTTCGTAAGATCTTTGTATATTTCGCAAAATCTGCTTGTGAACATGAGCAATTTAGTGTAATGGGTGTGTCAAATCCAACATCTGTTAATGTAACATTTAGGTTTTCTGTTGTTTCATTACCTTTATTTTGTACAAAAAATACAACAGAACTAATGAAGATTAGAAAACAGATCGATAGGACAAGCCATGATAATATAGACTTATTTTTTTGCATAAAGGTATTATAGAATGAATTTCATTTAATGTAAATGTAAGTACTTACCTGAA
>UMHM01005045.1_pt1 | contig 21893 bp, 25 predicted proteins | sample 1965501 | NCBI WGS metagenome assembly UMHM01 (sample SAMEA4836095, study PRJEB28245) | human gut metagenome | biome: gut microbiome; material: fecal sample | place: Denmark | collected 2008
AAATGAAAATATTAATTTATGGGATGGGTAACATTGGAAAGACAACAGTAGGTGAATTGTTGGCAGAAAAGATAGGTTACGATTTTATCGATATGGATGCGAAAATCAAAGAAAAATATGGTACCATGCTTGGGTTTCAAGATGAATATAATGATCAATATGAACGTGATGAATTGCGAGCAGAAATGATTTCATCTTGGATCAAAGAAAAGAAAAATGTAGTCATTGCCCTAAGTCCTATTGCGTATTTGGATGCGTATGAAGATTTCTTTGAAAATTCAGACATCATTTGTTTCGACTTAACAGATCGAGCCGAAAATATTTTTAAACGCTTGGAATTTACCGATGATAATGATAATCTTTTGCACATTCCTCAATCGTATTTAAATAAGCATAAGGCGTATTATATACGTGAAATACAGGCGGATTTGGATTATTTCCATGGCTTGTATGCGACTAGAATGGATTCGATTTTAATGGATGGTAAAAGCTTAGATAGAATTATCGATGATATCTGCAAGAAATATAAATTAGTCTAAGATTGTGATATAATCTATGGGCAAGTAAAAACATACATGACAGGGGTGCAATTGCTGAGAAAAACCCTCATTACCTGATCTGGTTAATTCTAGCGTAGGGAGTCATATCGATTGATAGTGGCACTCTAGGGTGCTATTTTATTTTGGAAGGAGGCAATGAATGAAGAAAAATCGTAGAATTGTCATGCCGTTGCTTGTATTTATTTTAGTGATTGGTGGCTGGGAACTATATGTACGTGTATTTGATATTTCACTTTATATATTGCCAAGTCCATCAAAAATCATTAGTGCTCTCATTGAAAATTTTGATATTCTGATGCAGCATTCACTTGTTACATTAGAGGAATCTGTATTAGGTTTGTTGATTAGTACTTTCTTTGCGGTTTTGATCTCGATTGGTATGGATTTATCGAAAACATTTAAGACAAGTATTTATCCGTATTTGATTGTGACACAAACGGTTCCTATTATGGTTTTAGGCCCGTTGTTTTCAATTTGGTTTGGATTTGATTTATTGCCTAAAGTTTTGATTGTCATATTTATGTGCTTTTTTCCGATAGCAATATCCTTTACAGATGCCTTATCGCAAGTGAGTGAAAAGGAAATCAATTTATTAAAAAGCTTTGGAGCTAATCTATTTCAAATCTATAAAATTGTAAAGATTCCTTCTGGAGCTATTGGCTTGTTTTCCGGATTAAAGGTAGCGGCAACCTATTGTGTGGGTGGAGCTATTGTAGGAGAGTGGCTTTCAAGTAGAGCAGGACTTGGTTATTATATGCTTCGAGTTAAGAATGGCTATATGCTAGATAAAGTTTTTGCGTGTGTACTGATGATTATATTTTGGAGCATCCTTTTAAATGTAGGGGTGACATTGTTGGAAAAATTATTGTTTCCACATTTACGAAAAGGAGAAAGAAAATGAAATTTTTAAAAGCTATGTGTGCAGCGGCTGTTGCGTTAAGTTTAGTTGGCTGTGCTCAAACATCAAGTTCAGATGAAAATTTGACTAAGGTTACATTAATGTTGGATTATACTCCAAACACAAACCACACTGGTTTTTATGTAGCTAAGAACAAAGGATATTATAAAGATGCTGGTTTAGATGTAGATATCATTGAACCAGGCGATAATGCGACAACTTCAATGGTTGCAGCAGGAAAAGCAGATTTTGGTGTTTCTTATCAAGAAGATGTTACGTATGCTCTAACTAGTGAAGATCCTCTTCCAATTAAAACAATTGCGACAATTATGCAACATAACACTTCTGGATTTGTTTCTTTGAAGAGTGCAAACATCAATTCTGTAAAGGATTTTGAAGGAAAAACATATGCAGGATGGGGTGCTCCAAGTGAAGAAGCTGTAATTAAAGCGGTTATGAATGAGGCAGGAGCTGATTTTAATAAGTTAACGATTGTTGGGTCTGATGGATCTGGTATTGCTGGTTTATCCGATGAAGTTGGAAAAAATAAAGTGAACCTTGGATGGGAGTTCTACGGATGGGCTATTATTAAAGCTATGCAAGATGGATATGATGTAAATTATATGCCATTAGCGGATTTAGACAGTCGTTTGGATTACTATACTCCAGTTATCATTACAAACAATAAGATGATCAAAAAGAATTCGGATACAGTTAAGAAATTTATGGAAGCAACTAAAAGGGGTTATGAATATGCCATTGATCATCCAAATAAAGCAGCTGAAATCTTACATGATAATGCTTTAAAAGATACAGATATGAAATTCCTTAAAGAAAGTCAAAAATATTTAAGCAGCCAATATGCTAAAGATGCAGATTCTTGGGGTGTAATGAAAGATTCTGTATGGAACAATTATACAGATTTCATGTATGAAACAGGATTGATCAATAAAAAGATTGACGCGAAAGATCAATACACAAACGAGTTTGTGAAATAATGAAGTTAGAGGTTGAAAAACTAAATCTTGAATTTTCCGGAAAAGAAATATTGCATGATATTTCTTTTTCTGTTCAAGAAAGAGAATTTGTTTCGATTCTAGGACCTAGTGGCTGTGGAAAATCAACGATTTTAAATGTATTAGCTGGATTGCTTGGCAATTATTCTGGAAATGTATTTATGGATAATGAATCTATTCATGGGGTTAGCTCTCATTTTGCATATATGCCACAAAACGATTTATTACTTGAATGGAGAACGATTTTAGATAATGTTTGTTTATATGGGGAAATCAATCATGATAAATCCATTAAACAAAGAGCGTTAAAGGAATTTGATACTTTTGGTCTTTCTGGTTATGAAAATGCATATCCTTCTAGTCTTTCAGGAGGAATGCGACAAAGAGCAGCTTTTTTAAGAACATCATTGTGCAAAGCTGATATTCTTTTGTTAGATGAACCATTTGGAGCATTAGACGTAATTACTCGAAATGATATGCAAGATTGGTTGTTGGAATTAAGAGAGAATTATGATCGAACGACTTTATTGGTCACACATGATATAGATGAGGCCTTATATTTATCGGATCGCATTTTGATTTTGTCGAATAAGCCAAGTCATATTTTGCAGGAAATTGATTTATCTAAAGAAAATAAATCGAGAGATTGGTTATTTTCACAAAGTGATTTAAAAAAACAAATCTATGAATTGTTGAAGGGTGAGAATCATGCATGATGCGCATTATCATTATTCAAAACAAATAATGGTGTTACAAAATGAATATGGAATTTCTGGTATTTGTAATGTAGCAAATAAAAATGAACAAGCTATTATTGATGAAAATAAATTATTCTATTCTTGTGGTGTGCATCCTTGGAATGCAAGCTTAGATACATTAGAATCTATGCTTCCGTTATTAAAACAAGCACCTATTATTGGTGAAATTGGTATGGATAGTATATGGTGTGATGTGGATTTGCATATTCAAAAAGAAGTGTTTGAGAAACAGCTTCAGTTTGCGAAAGAGTGGAATAAGCCTGTCATTTTACATACAAAAGGACAGGAAAAAACAATACTGGATTTGATTCGCAAATATCCAAATACGTACATTGTACATTGGTACGGATGTATGGATTATGTGAATGAATATGATGAAGTGGTATCTTATTTCACGATTGGGCCTTCGATTGGAAAAGAAGTGGAAGTAACTCGTTTGGTTGAACAAGTATCTATTGATAAATTACTTATGGAATCCGATGGTATTGAAGCTGTAAAGTGGGCTATTGATAGTGATAATTATGTAGCTGCTTTACAAAATGAAATTGCGCAGGTTGCTAAGTTAAAGGATAAATCGCATTTTGAGGTTGAAAGAATTTTGGATCAAAACTTTTCGAAGTTAATAAAAAAATAGGAGAATTTCTTCTCCTAAGCAAGACAGTCATTGAACTGTCTTTTTATTTGTTCTTCATCCATATTCTTTCCAATAAAGACTAATTGATTGATTCGATCTCCATACTCTTCATCCCAGTTTTGAGCCAATTGTGGATTGGCTTTTAATAAATCAATTTGATCTTGTTTAGGTGCCGAAGCAATCCATAAGGAATCTTCAGAAAGCGATTTTAATTGACCTGCTTGTTCAAATATGTAAGCTGAATCAGGTTGATTGTCAAACCATATATAGCCTTTGGTACGAATGACATTTGGATAGTTGTTTAATAGATTTGTGAATTTCTTTAAATCCAATGGTTTTCTTGTTTGCCATACAAAAGTAGAAATGCCATATTCCAAGGCTTCACCCTCATGCTCATGATGATGTTCATGTTCTTCGATTTCGTGGATCCATCCAATGTTATTTTGCGCTTTTTCATAATCAAAGTTATGCGTATTTAAAAGCTCTTCTAAATTTACTTGGCCAAAGCTTGCCTCAATAATGCCGGCTTCTTTGCATAATTTACGGATTACAGCTTTGATTTCATTCTTTTCTTCTTCATTTACAGTTTCCGCTTTATTTAAAATGACGGTATTACAGAATTCTAATTGTTGCATCAATAAAGAGTCTAAAGAATCTTCATCTTCAACAGGTTCTAATAAGTGTTTACCACAATTGAATTCGTTTGATAATCTGGCGGCATCCGCTACACAGATGATATTGTCTAAGTGGAATAGTTCGGGTAATCCTCTTGAATAAAGTGTTTCGTTAGCTGCTGTAATTGTTTGTGCGATAGGGATGGGTTCACAAATGCCGCTCGCTTCGATAATAATATAGTCGAACTTATTGGATGAAGCTAAAGCAGATAACTGTTGTAATAAATCAAGCTTTAATGTGCAGCAAATACAGCCGTTTGTAAGCCCAACAACATCTGTATCTTCTTTTTGGATTTGTGCATTTTTATCAATTAATTTCTGATCAACATTGATTTCACCAATATCATTGACGATAATAGCGACTTTATATCCTTCTTGATTCTTTAGAATGTGATTTAATAAAGTGGTTTTGCCAGCTCCTAAGTATCCGGTTAATAATAAAATAGGTATTGATTTTCTTTTCATTTTTAAAACCTCCTTTACTTATTGTATAATATTTGCGATAAAAAGGAGTAGATTTTATGACAATTTTATATACATCCTTCCATATATTGGATTTAGATAATGATATGGTGCAAAGAAAAGAGATGCCAGAAGAGTTTCAAAACTTTGTGAAAGAATATATAGAATATGCGAATTCAAATGAAAAAAATAAATTTTATACCATTCATGACGAGCAAACACAGGTTGTTTCATGTATTCGCCAAATGGCTTTAAATCAAGATAAGTGTGATGTGCTTTCGGATAGTATTGCAGATAAATTGTTGTCGAGTGAAAAAATAGCACAAGCTAAAATTTATCGTATGGGGTCAAATGTGAAAAAGGGAAGTCTGATTCAGACTTTAATTCAAAATAGTAGTGATGAATTCTTATATATAGTTGCTAAAGTGGAACATTCAAAATGGTATGATGGGAATGATTTATCACGCAAGTATGGTTTTTCGGGGGACAAGAAATCATTGTGGAAGTCGGCTGTATTTTCTATGTATGAAATTAATTCGCACATTGTATTTAAAGATATAAAAGTATATTCGGATACAATGGCTAAATATTGGACGGTTTCTTTTTTAGAGTTGGAAGAAGCTAGAGATGACGCTAAAAATACGTATTCTGCATTTAAAGCGGTTGATAATGAATTAAAAAGTGCGATAGAACCAGTTTCAAGAAAAGATTATGTGAAGTTATCGAGTGAATTACAAAATGTAATGAATACACCTCAACAATTGAATTATAGTCAATGTATTGATAATTTAATTGATTCTTATTCATTTAGTGAAGAAGAAATTGAAAAGGATGTAATCAAAGATTGTTTGATGGCACTTCCTGAACGAAAAAATTTTGATACGGAGTTTAAGGTGGTACCAGAAAGTTTAAATAATAAGCGAACAAAAAAATTCCAGCTTTCACAAGGAATTGAATTAACGATTCGTTCAGATGCATTAGAATATCCAAATAAAATTGTATCAACTGTTGTGGATGGAAAGCGTGTGATTCAAATTGTTTGTGAAGATGATGATACATATGAGGCTTTTGCTTAAAATAGTCTGAAAGAATTCAATTTGTATAAATTCAAAAATAGTGGTTTAATTAAGTCATTATTTAAAAGGGGGTATCACAAATGAAGAATAAAAATGGATTAACAATTTTGTTATATGTCTTTGCCATTTTATCTTTGGCTTATACATGTTATGCAGGTCTGCAGGCATATAATACTTTTGTTTCATATTACAGTACAAACCTAAATGTATTGAACTTGGTTATGTATATGATTTCAACATGTTATCAATCTTTGTGCTTTAGTGTGCTTTTTTATGCCTTAGGCGTATTTAGTGAGACTTTTAAAAAGTCGGAAGTGACAAAAAAAATTGAAGTTAAAGAAGAGAATGAAGAGAAATAGTGTTTATACTGTTTCTTTTTTTTTAGAGGATGATTATGAAGAAAGATTTTATTGAGGGAGCCAAAGCTGCAATCCCAATTGTTTTAGGCTATATTCCAGTTGGCATAGCGTATGGAATGATGGCAAAAGCTACGGGCTCACATTTTTTAAGGCGTTGAGTTTTTCCTTGTTTGTGTATACTGGTGCTGGACAGATGGCTGCAGTGACGATGTTAGCTCAAAATACGGCCTATATTACGATTGTATTTACAGTTTTCATTTTAAATTTGCGTCATATTATTATGAGTACGTGTATTATGGAAAAGATGGAAAAAACAAGCCTACCCATGCGTTTACTGTTGTCTTTTGGTATTACGGATGAAGTGTTTGCGATGAGTATGACCGATAAGAAAATTAATAAGTTAACACCAGCTTTTTGCAGGTCTAGCCTTGTTTTCATATTTTTCATGGAATGTAGGTTCTGCCTTAGGCATATTATTTTCAAGTATATTGCCGAGCATTGTATCTAAAAGTCTAGGGGTTTCTTTATATGCGATGTTTATTGGCTTGTTGGTGCCAAACATGAAGAAATCCATTCGTTTATTATATGTGGTGGGTTTGACAATGCTTGTAAATTGGGGGCTAAATCAATTTTTATCCAGTTCATTATCCATATTGATATCCACGTTTGGTTGTGCATTGATTGGAATGTGTTTCATTTCTAGAAAGGATTTACAATGAAATTTGTTGTATTGATTATCTTTCTTTGTTTATCGACATATATACCAAGAATGATACCTGCATTGTTTATGGATAAAATTCAGGTATCAGGTAGATTTGCTACTTTCTTGCAGTTAATTCCATATACGACGATGGCTTCACTTGTTTTTCCGGCAATATTATATGTTGATGACAATATGTGGGTTGGTATTATTGCAGGTAGTGTTGCGGCAATTGCTGCATTGAAAAAATTACCAATTATTGGCGTAGTATTATTGAGTGTAATAACGTGTTTGTTGTTATATTTAGTTTCATGAAAATGTAAAATATTTACAATCGTATTGAAAACACTTGTAAATGATGGTATAATTTATTTGGCTTCGAAAGGAAGTTTTAAGAAGTTTTGCGTCAATAGAAATCTTATTTTGCTCCTTCCTCAAGTTCACTGATGATTTCAAAGTTGACGTAATAGATTAGGCCTGAGTGAATCCGGGCCTTTTTGTATGTTACAATGTTTTAGGTGATATTATGGAACGAATTGAAAAACAAATGCAGTTTATTTTGGAAATTGATAAAGAGAAACAGATAAAAAGAAAAACACTCCAAAGTAATGGAAAAGATTTTGAGGATGATGCTCAGCATGCTTGGCATATGGCTATAATGACACTATTATTAAGTGAATATGCCAATGAAGAAATTGACGTATTAAAAACTATTTCCATGTTGTTGATTCATGATTTAGTGGAAATTGATGCAGGGGATACCTATGCATATGATGATCTAGGTTTGAAAACACAAAGTGAAAGAGAAAATTTAGCAGCGAATCGTATTTTTAATTTATTGCCAGACGATCAGGCTAAGAAAGTGTTTAATTTATGGAATGAGTTTGAAGAAAGAAAAACACCAGAAGCTAAGTTTGCCAGAGGGATGGATAATTTTCAGCCTGTTATGTTAAATGCGGCAACGGATGGAAGAATGTGGGCTGAAAATGGTGTTCATCTTGAAAAGATATTAAAGCGAAATGAAAAAACACATGAGGGTAGTGAAGTGTTGTGGAAGTATATGTATGAGCATTTTATTCTACCAAATGTTGAGAAGGGAAGAATTAAAGAATAATTCTTCTTTTTTTAGAGCATACTACTGTACAAAGCAAGGTAGTGGTGATAAACTGGTAGTGAAAGAGGTGATTCGATGAAAAAAGGACTCATTATATTATTTATTTTTATTCTTGTTTGTGTAGCAGGAGGTAGCTTTCTTGCGATTCATTTGATTCGTAATATAGAAGTAAATGAAACATCGATTGTGAAAGAACCATTGAATTATGAGGGGATAGAGAATTTTACTTCTGTCAATTTAGATTTGACAAGTATGGATGTTAAAATTGAAAAATCAAGTGAGAATGCCATTTCTTATCGTTTGCAAGATGCGAAGAAACAAAAACTAGATTATTCTGTTGATAATGAAGTTTTAAATGTAAAAGAAATGATTTCAGATAAACATTTTGTAGGACATGACGATAATGAAGTAATTATTTATACGACAAATGATTCATTGGTTGTGAATGGAAATTTAGTTGCGGGAGATGTCGAATTAAAAGATGTAGCAATGAAAAATTCTAGGATTACGACTGTGTCTGGTGATATTTCTATACAAAATGGAAATCTTTCAAATTGTACTTTGATTAGTACAAGTGGAGATATAGAACTAGATGGTCATCAAATAATTTCTGGAGATAATACATTGAATTCTACTTCTGGTGATATTAGTGTAGAAAATATTAATGATGTGTCCATTAATGCTTCTACAACAAGTGGTGATATTGAGATTGGTGAAGATGAATTGACAGGTTCTGTGAATCGAGTGTTAGGAACAAATAATGCAACGTTGACATTAAATTCAACAAGTGGTGATATCGAGGTGAATTAAAAAATAGGCAAGCGAAATTAATCGTTTGCCTTTAATAATTCTTCTAGAATTTGGACTGCATTTGTAGCGGCACCCTTGCGAATTTGATCTCCACAGCAGAATAAGGATAATGTATGGTTTGTTTCATCTGTAATGTCTTTACGAATTCTTCCAACATAAACTAAATCTTGATTTGTCGTATCTTTTGGCATTGGATAGATTTGGTTTTGTGGATCATCCTTTAATAAAACGCCATCGGCATGAGCTAATAATTCTCTTGCTTCATTGACATCGACTTCATTTTCACATTCAATTGTGATACTTTCTGAATGGGAACGCCAAATTGGAACACGAACACAGGTACAATTAACTTTTAATGCATCATTATGCCACATTTTACGAGCTTCATTTTGCATTTTCCATTCTTCTTTGGAAATGCCTAAATCATCAAAATCACCGATTTGAGGAATTAAGTTGAACGCAATTTGATAAGGAAATGCTTTTGATGGAATCGTTTCGTCTTCAATTTGGTTTTTTAAATCTTCAATTCCTTGCACACCAGCTCCAGATACGGCTTGGAATGTTGTTACAATCATACGTTTGATGTGATATTTTTTGTGTAGAGCATGTAGTGCAACTAGAGCAATGATTGTTGCGCAGTTTGGATTGGCAATTAGGCCATGATGTTTTTTAATGTCTTCTTTGTTGACTTCTGGAATCACTAATGGAACATCTTTTTCTAAACGAAAAGCACTAGAATTATCAACAACGATACATCCGGCTTTTTTAGCCCATGGCATCCACATTTTTGTGATGTCATTTCCTGTTGCACCTAAAACGTAATCCACTCCTTGAAAACTTTCTTCTGTTAGTTCTTCAACGATATGTCCATCGATTTCTTTTCCTTTTGATCTTGCACTAGCTAATAATTTAAGATCAGCTTGAATGTTTCTTTCTTTTAAGCATTCTAACATTTGCTGGCCTACAGCACCTGTAGCTCCTGCGATTGCGATTGTTGTCATTGTTCATTTCCTCCTACAAAAGTATCATAAATAACTTGTACAGTTTTAGTGAAGTCTTTTTTCTTTACTCCCACTGTGATATTGATTTCATCACTACCTTGGGCAATCATAACGATATTGATATTGTTTTTACCTAAAGCACCAAATAATTTTCCACTTGTACCTGGTTTATCTGTCATGTTTTTACCAACTGTAGAAATTAGAGCTAAGTCGTCTTGTACGGTTAATTTATCTGGTTTTAATTCTTCTTTAAAATGAGCTAAAATTTCATACAGACTTTCTTCAATTTCTTTCTTTTCTACAACAATGTTAAAGGAGTCAATACCACTTGGTATATGTTCGATACTGATGTGATATCTTTCTAAAATGGATAGGGCTTTTCGGATGATACCTACTTCATTTGACATATGTTTTTTATAAATATAAATAGACATGAAATCTTTTTTGCCCGCAATACCTGTGATTGGATAACCACTCTTGATTTTTGAATGCTCTTGGATGATGGTTCCGGCATCTTGAGGACGATTTGTATTTAAAATGTGGATTGGAATGTTGGCTTCTTTAACTGGGAATATTGCTTCTTCATGAAGAACACTAGCTCCCATATAAGATAGTTCTCTTAATTCTGAATAAGTAATGTGGGTAATTCCTTTGGGATTCTTTACGATTGTTGGGTCAGCCATTAAGAATCCAGAAACATCTGTCCAGTTTTCATATACATCAGCATGTAGACATTTTGCTAAGATAGCACCTGTGATATCCCCTCCGCCACGTGGGAAGACTTGAATGTGTCCATTAGCGCTAGTGCCATAGAATCCAGGGAAAACAAAGTGGTCATATTGTGCATATTTAGCTTGAAGCTTTGCACTGGTAGCTTCCCAGTCAATGGATTTATCTAATTTAAAACGAATGATATCTTTGGCATCGACAAAGGCATATCCTAAATATTCAGCCATTAATTTAGCACAGAAGTATTCACCGCGACTGACAATTACAGCTTGGGACATTTGGTTTAGGTTTGTATAGAATGCATCAAGTTCTTTTTCAATAGGTTGTGTTAAGCCAAGTTCATTTTTGATTTCTACAAATCGATTTTTGATGAGTTCAAATACGCTAGAAGCATCCACATGGTATTTTCTGTGAGCATCTAATAAATAAAGTAGATCGGTGATTTTGTTGTCGGCAGAAAAACGTTTTCCAGGCGCAGATACAACAATATATCTACGTGTTGGATCTTGTTCGATGATATTTTTGATTTTTTTAAATTGTTGCGCATTTGCAACGCTGGATCCTCCAAATTTTGTGATTTTTAACATATGATTTACCTCCATAAAGCGATAAAGCTATTTTTATCCAATTCTTTTACTTTTTGAATGATTGACATATCCTGGTCTTCGATCCAGTAATAATTTGCTTCTTTTTTCGAGATTGAATAGTAATTCTCTAAAGGTACATCCGTTCGTACGAGCCAAGTTTCTTTTAATAAATGAGTATCGAATTCTTTAGGTGTTGAATATATGATTTTTCTTTCTCTGTTTTCTAGTGTATCTAATGCATTTTGCATCATAGCCTGTGCTGTAGGCAATTGACCGGCGCCTTGACCATAATAGCCTAATGTATCAAAACTGTTAGAAAGAATTTTTTGTGCGTTGTAGTTATTTGGAACATTGGCAAGAAAATCATTTTCATCCATGCAGCAAGGGGCAATGATAGAAATGATTTTATCTCCAATTTGTCTAGAAATAGATAAGTGGCGAATTACTTTATTATTCATTTTGATGAATTTTATATCTAGCATTTTAATTGTTCGGATTCCTGCATAATATGGAATATCAACAACTGGTGTATTGAAGGCCAGGCTATTAGAAATCTTTGTCTTATAATATACGTCAACACCATCAATATCGTTAGATGGATCTTTTTCAGCGTATCCTTTTATTTGAGCATCCTTTAGAACATCTTCAAAATCTAGATTGTTTTTTTGCATGGAATCCAAGATGTAGTTGCTTGTGCCATTAAAGATTCCTTCATAGCCTTGTAAAGGTTCTAGTCTTTTTAATTTTAATAAAGCATCAATAAATGGAATACCCCCAGCAACGCAGGCTTCCACTTGAATAGATCCACCGTATTCTTTTTCTAATTCTAAATACGTATCTAGATAAGTGGCAATGACCGCTTTATTTGAACTGATAACATGTTTACCTTTCTTTAACGCTTTTTGGATGAGTGTATTGGCTGGTTCTAATCCGTTTAAACATTCAAAAACGATATCTATATCATCTTGAATAACGATATCCTCATTGTTTGTGAAATAAGGTAAATTCTCTTTTTCCTTACGCACATATACATACTTAATGTTTATACTGTTTAATGACTTTGAAAGGATTTCGATTCCTTTTCCAACGACGCCGTAGCCTAAAATAACTGCATTCATAAAGTTCCTCCTGTTTCTTTTTAGAAAACACTTGTTTTTAAAGTGTGAACATTGTATCATATGGAATATAGATTTTCAAGGAGGATTATACATGAACAATTATATTTCCACTCGAAATGCACACCAAAGCGTTTCAAGCAAACAAGCGATATTGAATGGTATTAGTCCAGATGGCGGGTTGTACGTATTACCTGGTCTGGATCAAATTCATTTAGATCTTTCTTTAATATGTTCACAGTCTTATAAAGAAAATGCTGTATATATTCTTTCGCATTTATTGACAGATTATAGTATAGATGAATTAAAGATGTGTGTAGAAAATGCATATTCAAATTCTTTTTCTAAAGATGCAATTACACCAGTTAAAAAAGTAGATGATGTGTATGTTCTTGAACTTTTTCATGGACCCACATGTGCTTTTAAGGATGTGGCATTAACTTTATTACCACAATTAATGTCATGTGCTTTAAAGAGTACAAATAAAATGGCTTTAATTTTAACAGCTACGAGTGGCGATACAGGAAAAGCTGCTTTGTCAGGCTTTTGTGATGTAGACAATATTGGTATCAATGTTTTCTATCCAGATCAGAAAGTGAGTGCCATTCAATATCGTCAGATGGTGACACAAAAAGGTAAGAATGTGAAAGTGTTTGGCATTCAGGGGAACTTTGATGATGCTCAAAGCCAAGTCAAACGTTTGTTTCTGGATGAAGAATTAAATGCATATTGCGCAAAACAAAATGTGATGTTGACAAGTGCAAATTCGATTAATGTGGGGCGTTTGGTTCCTCAAATTGTTTATTATTTTGATAGTTATAAACAATTGGTCCAAAAAGGCATAATTCGATTGGGCGATAAAGTTTCATTCAGCGTGCCAACTGGAAACTTTGGAGATGTTTTAGCTGGATATTATGCATACTTAATGGGACTTCCAGTAGAAAAATTTTATGTTGCGAGCAATGCCAATCGTGTATTAACTGATTTTTTAACTACAGGTATTTATGATCGCAATCGTGATTTTATTCAAACTATTTCTCCAAGTATGGATATTTTAATTAGCTCAAACCTTGAAAGATTGTTGTATTATGCTTCAAATAAAGATGTGCAAAAGGTGTCAGGCTGGATGAAAAACCTTAATGAAAAAGGGCGTTACCAGATTGACAATGAGACATTTAATAATATTAAGAATTTATTTGCGTGTGGAAGTGTGGATGATAAAAATACAAGTTGGGAAATTAAAACGGTTTATGACAAGACACAATATGTGTTAGATCCTCACTCTGCGATTGCGTATAAAGTTGCAAAAGAATGTACAGATCGTCCAATTCTTTCTTTAGCTACGGCTTCACCATATAAATTTAGCCAAGACGTTTTAAAGGCGTTGGGTTATAAGGAAGATAATGAGTGGAAGGCTATGAATATGTTATCTGAATATTGTCAGGATGAAATCCCTGTACAATTAAAGGAACTTAAAGAGTTAGATGTCTTACATGATAGAGTAATTGACGTAGCTTCTATGAAAGATGCAGTATGTAAAAGTATAAATGAGGTATTCCATGATTAGTGTATATGTCCCAGCAACGAGTGCAAACTGTTGTGTGGGATTTGATTGCTTGGGATTGGCTGTAGACTGGTGGGCACATTTTACTTTTGAAGAAAGCGATACCTTGGTTGTAGAAGGGTGTCCAGATGCGTTTAAAGGGGAAAATAATTTAGTTGTACAGTCTTTTTATACAACGTGCGATTATTTGCATGTTGCATATCCAACTTTTAAGCTTGCAATTCATACCGATATTCCTTTTGCCAGAGGCTTAGGTTCAAGTTCGACATGTGTGGTTGCAGGAATCTTAGCTTGTGATGCGTGGTTTAAAAAGGGTATGGATAAAATGGAGATATTAAAAATTGCTACTCAAATTGAGGGCCATCCTGATAATGTTGCACCTGCTATTTTTGGGCAGGCAACTGCGTGTTTCATGGAAAAAGAAGATGTGAAAATGAGTCTGGTTCCTTGTGCAGATTACCATTGCATGGCTATTGTCCCTAGCTATGAAGTGAAAACGTCTCAGGCAAGGAAAGTCTTACCTCAAGGTATGACATTTAAAGATTGTGTAAGTCAAGTGTCGCATGCTCTTGTATTTGTGCAAGCATTACAACAGGGGAATGAAAAACTTTTGGCGAGTGCATGCAAGGATCTTCTTCATGAACCATATCGTAAGCAATTTATAAAAGAATATGATACGATAAAGAAGTATTGTGGTTACAATAACATTCCTATGTGGATTTCAGGTAGCGGTTCAACAATGATGGTTGTTTCATTAGAACAAAATCGTTTAATTGAATTATCTAAATTTTTTGAACAAAATTCGATTGAATTAAATTATAGATTTTTAACCATTGCCAAAAAGGGGGCATTTATTAAATATGAGTAAATTTTATGTCGTGAGTGGCGATATTTTACCAGATGTATTAGAACAAGTTATGCAGGCGCGTATTTTATTGCAGTCTGGAAAGGCTAAAAGAATTAGTGAAGCTGTTAAAATGGTAGGTATCTCTAGAGGTACTTATTATAAATATAAGGATGCGGTTTTTGCTTTTAATGCAGAACAGTCGAATCGTAAAGCTATAATTTCGATGATTTTAAGAAATGAAAAGGGCACCCTTTCCAAGGTATTATCTTTGGTCTCAGTGAAACAAGTGAACGTTTTAGCGATTAACCAGACAATACCAATTAATGGTATTGCCAATGTAGCCTTGACTCTAGATATTAGTGATTTAGAAATTAGTATTCAGTCTTTAGTCAGCTTGCTTGAGTCTATGCCTATGGTAGAAAAGGCAGATCTGGTGGCTGTTGAATAATGAAGCGGGTTTTAAGTTTTATTTTCGGCTGGTGCTTTATTATTGTTTGTGTTGTTTTCAGTATAAAAAGTACAGCATTAAATCCGAATTTTTATATTCCAAAATATGAAGAAATGAATCTAGCCCATGATATTGGGGTATCAAAAAAGGATTTGAATCAGAGTATTCGTTTATTATTAGATTATTTGGATGATAAACGTGAAGATATCAAAGGGACAATCACTTGGTATGGTCATTTGCAGGAAACATTCAATGAACGAGAAACAAGTCATATGGTGGATGTCAAGGTGTTGTATCAGAATGCTTTAGGGGTCGCAAAAGTAGCTGTTTTAGTTTTAATATTGATTGTTCTATATTTTTACTGGAATGAAAAGGAAAAGATGTTCGCGTATTTAAGTAAAGGCTTTTTAGGTGCATTATTTACTTTGATTATTATGCTTGTTTTTTTTGGATTCTGGATTATAACCGATTTTACAAGTTTTTGGACATGGTTTCATACAATATTCTTTTCAAATCAACTATGGTTGTTAGATCCAAATACGGATTTTATGATATGTATGCTGCCTGAAACGATATTCTATCAGCTTGTTTTATCTTGTGTGATCAAAGTGGTTTGTTTCATGATTCCTGCAAGTTTATTATCAATATACTATATGGTGAAAAAGGCACCGATTGGATTTGAAAAATGATTGTACTAGCTTCAAAATCTCCTAGAAGAAAGGAGATATTAAAATCTTTGGGATATGATTTTATAATTTGTCCTGCTCAAAAGGATGAAGTATTTGATTTGAATCTGACATTGGATGATGCACTTGAAAAGGTGGCTTTATCCAAGGCGAAAGAGATTCAATATCAATATTCAGATGCAACTATTTTATCGGCAGATACAATTGTTTGTCTGGATCATAAGATCTTAGGAAAGCCTAAGTCGAAAACAGATGCTTTTGAAACTTTGAAAGTATTATCTAACCGTAAGCATCAAGTGAAAACTGGGGTTTGTCTGATTTATAAAAACCAAATTTATTCACATGTAGAAACAACGGATGTATATTTTAGAGAGCTGTCCGAAAAAGATATTCAAACATATGTAGATAGTGGAAAATGTATGGATAAAGCAGGCTCATATGGTATTCAAGAATGTGATTTTGTAGATCATATTGAGGGAAGTTATACGAATGTAGTTGGCTTACCAAAACATGTCGTTGAATCGATGATGAAATGCGTTGCACTATGGAAAGAGAAATGATAAAATAACCGGGTAATTATTAGAGGAGGAACATATAAATGTCTAATGTTATTAATAAAAAGGATTTAGCTGAAAAATTAGCTGAAGAATTTGGTTGTTCAAAAAAAGACGCAACTGCTTATGTTCAGTTCGTATTCGATACAGTAGCTGACACTTTGAAAAACGATGGTACTGTGGATGTATTCGGATTCGGTAAATTCTCAATTAGTGAAAGAGCAGCTCGTACAGGTATTAATCCTGCTACAAAAGAAAAGATTGAAATTGCTGCAAGTAAATCAGTAAAATTTAAAGCAAGTAAATCTTTGAAAGACGCTGTTAAGTAAGAAGATTCTATAATGAATCTTCTTTTTTTTCGTGATATAATATTGAATACAAAATTAGGATAATTGAGAGGAGAATTCGATGAGTTTACCAATTTATGTTATTGGACATAAAAATCCCGATACAGATTCAATTTGTTCAGCACTTGCACTTGCAGAGTTAAAAAGACAAATGGGAATTAATGCGATGGCTGCTCGTTTGGGGACATTAAATCCAGAAACTAAATTTATATTAGATAAATTACATGTAGATATGCCAGTGCTATTGACAACAGCACGTTCCACTTTGGAAGAAATCGAAATTGATGATGCAGTAACAATTGAAGAAGGGGAAACAATTCGGCATGCATGGGATCTATGCTTAGAGCATCATGTAAAAACATTGTATGTAGTCGATAAGAATAACGAATACAAAGGCATGGTTACATTAGGCGATGTTTCTAAGATTCAGATGCAGGATCTAAATATTACGAGTGAATTGTTAAAAGAAACTCCATTGGAAAATTTAGTTGCTAGTGTGAAAGGTTCTTTTATATTAAAGGGGAATCTTGAAAGAAGTGGCTTTGTTCGTATTGCGGATAAACGTTTGATGGAACGAGATCTTGAGGGGGCTATCATGGTTTTAAATGATCATGAGGATAGCATGATCAAGAGTATGGCAAAGGGTTGTGCAGTTATTGTTGTTGCAGAAAATTTTGTTCCAAACAGTTATATAATCGAAATGGCCAAACAAATGGGAGTTACTTTGATTAGTACCCCTTATAATATTATGAAAATCATTCAAATGATTTATCGATCAATTCCTGTTGAATTGATTATGACTCCAGCGAATAAAGTGATTCGCTTTAATAAGAGTGAATATGTCGAAGATGTTGAACGAGAAATGTTGAAGACGCGTCACTCTTCTTATCCAGTTGTATTCCAAAAGAAAATTTTGGGTTCTGTCGCAAGATACAACTTATTGAAGGCGGAAAAGAAACAATTTATTTTGGTTGATCATAATGAGAAGAAACAAAGTATTAGTGATATTGAAACAGCAGATATTGTAGAGATTGTGGATCACCATCGCATAGGTGATATTGAAACAGATCGTCCAATCGTATTTAGAAATATGATCGTAGGAAGTTCATGTACAATTGTTGGTTTGATGTATGCAGAATATGGTGTTAAGATGCCAGAATTGATTGCAAAATTGATTGCGTACGGAATGATAAGTGATACGATGAATTTCAATTCACCTACATGTACACCAATTGATCGCAATTTAGCTCAGCGTTTATCTTCTGAATATAATCTTGATTTTGATGCGATGGCAAAAGAATTGTTTGAAAATACAGCTACGATTCGTGGAAAAGAATTTAAAAATATTCTTTATAACGATGTAAAGGAATATATGTTAAGTGGATATCACATTGCAGTCAGTCAGGTTTTCACTTTCGACTTAAGTATTGTGGATGAAATCAAACAAGATTTCTTAAAATATATGGAAGAACAAAATAAAGTTCATGAATTTGATTTGATGTTGATGGTGATTACAAATGTAGAAGGCCGTGGCTCACGATTCTTGTATGTTGGTAAATTGTCTCAATTTGTTCGTGATGTTGTTGAAGAATTTAAAGATCAGGGATTTGTTTCTCGTAAAAAACAAATTGTGCCTCGTTTGGCACAGGAACTGGCATAAAAGGGGGATAAATATGGCAGTAGAAAAAAGATTAATGCATTATGCATCATTTGACACACAGTCAAGTGAAGAAAGTACGAGTGCACCAAGCACAGAAAAGCAATTAGTTTTAGCTCGTGAATTGGAAAAGGAATGTGAATCGTTAGGTTTTGATTCTGTTGAATTAACAGATACAGGTATTGTATATGCTAGCTTAAATGCTAATACAGATAAGGAAATGGATCGTATTGGATTTATTGCTCATATGGATACGGCAAGTGAAATTACAGGGGCAAACGTTAAGTGCAGGGTTATTTCTAACTATGATGGAAATACAATTCACTTGAATGAGGAGTATTCAATGTCTAAAGAGGAATTTCCAGCTTTGGCTAATTGCATTGGAGATGATTTGATTGTAACGGATGGAACTACATTGTTGGGGGCTGATGATAAAGCAGGAATTGCGATTATTTTAGAGGCCATGGAACAATTGATTCAATCCAAAAAAGAGCATGGTTTTATTGCGGTAGCCTTTACGCCGGATGAAGAAGTGGGTCGTGGAGTAGAAAACTTTGAATTGGATAAATTCCCAGTTGATTATGCATTTACAATTGATGGTGATCGTATTGATTCTGTTGACTATGAAACATTTAATGCAGCACAGGCTGTAGTTACATTTGAAGGTACAAGTATTCATCCAGGAGATGCCAAAGATCGTATGGTCAATGCGAGTCTTTTAGCGATGGAATATGCTTCAAGTCTGCCAAAGAAACAAACACCTTCACATACACAAGGACGTCAAGGTTTCTATCATTTAGTTGGTATGGAAGGGATTTGTGAAGATGCGAAATTGACTTATATTATTCGTAATCACAGTAAACAGAGTTTTATTGCACAAAAACAAAAGATGCAGGCTGTGGCAGATAAGATGAATGAAAAATATGGAAATCGTGTGCATATTTCAATTCGTGACCAATATGAAAATATGCGTCAATATATGCATGGAGACATGCGCAGTGTGAATAAAGCTAAATATGCCTTACGTCAATGTGATGTAACACCAATTAGTACACCAATTCGTGGCGGAACAGATGGTGCGATGTTAACAACTAGGGGACTTATTTGTCCTAATTTAGGTACGGGTTCATTTAATCATCATGGTCGTTTTGAATTTGCGAGTATTCAAAAGATGGAAAAGATGGTTGATATCGTATTAAAAATTGTAGAGTAGGAGGATTTCATGGATTACGCAAAGGAAGCTTTAAGATTACATGCGCAGTGGAATGGTAAATTGGAAACTGTTCCTAAAATGAAGATTGAAAATAAAGATGATTTATCAATTGCTTATACACCTGGTGTTGCAGCACCTTGTTTAGAAATTGAAAAAGATAAAAAGAATAGCTATATCTATACTGGTAGAGCTCATACGGTTGCCGTTATTAGTGATGGAAGTGCGGTTTTAGGTTTAGGTAATATTGGGCCTGAAGCCGGTATGCCTGTAATGGAAGGCAAGTGTGTGTTGTTTAAGGCATTAGGAAATGTAGATGCTGTTCCTTTATGTTTAAATACGCAAGATACAGATGAGTTGGTTCAAATTATTTCAAGCTTAGAACCAAGTTTTGGTGGTATCAACTTAGAAGATATTGCCGCTCCTCGTTGTTTTGAAGTCGAAAAAAGATTACAGGAAAAAATGAATATTCCGGTTTTTCATGATGATCAGCATGGTACAGCAATTGTTGTATGTGCTGCTTTAGTCAATGCTTTAAAATTAGCTGAAAAACAAAATCCAACAATTGTTATCAATGGTGCGGGTAGTGCAGGCGTTGCAATTGCAACTTTAATTTTAAAGATTGGTTTAGGTAATGTGATCTTGGTGGATAAACAAGGTATTTTAACAGCCGATATGGATTTAACAAGCGGTCAAAGAGGATTGATTGATAAGTTAAACAAAGAAGCTAAAACAGGAACTTTAAAAGATGCGCTACAAGGTGCTGATGTATTTATTGGTGTAAGTGCAGGCCATATCGTATCGAAAGATATGGTTGCGTTAATGAATGAAAAAGCAATTGTATTCCCTATGGCGAATCCAGTGCCTGAAATTGAGCCAGAAGATGCTAAAGAAGCAGGTGCATATATTGTGGGTACAGGTCGTAGTGATCATCCTAACCAAATTAACAATGTCTTGGCTTTCCCTGGTATTTTCAAAGGAGCATTGAAGGCGGGCGCAACTTGCATTAATGATGCGATGAAAGAAGCAGCTGTTTATGCAATTAGCTCAATGGTAACAGAAGATATGTTAGATAGTGAACATATCATTGTTTCTGCATTAGATTCAAGGGTTGCGGATGTCGTGGCTCAAGCTGTTGCGGATGCTGCAAAAGAAAGTGGTGCAGTGCGTGAGTAGAGTTGGTATTGTTGCAGAAGGCGGTGGAACTAAGGCTGCATATTCTGCAGGAGTATTGAAATGTTTACTCGAACACGACATAATTCTTCCCTATTGTGTAGGAATCAGTGCTGGTACAGAAATATTATTAAGTTATGTTTCAAAACAAGTAGATCGTTTGGAAGTGACAGGTATCGATGCGCCTTGTCAAAAGGGGGTAGTCGGTTTAAGACCATTTTTAAAAGAAGGTTCTATTTTTGGAATTGAAGCTACGTATGATTTTATTGAGTCTAGAGTTCCGTTAGATCTTGATCAGTTTCAAAAGAGTGAAACGCAGATGGAAGTAGGTATCTATAATCTAAAAACACATGAAGTAGAGTATTTTGACAAGAGTTATATTGATAAGGAAGAAACTTTGATCAAGGCAAGCTGTGCTCTGTTGCTTTTGGCAAAGCCTTATAAATTTAATGGGGAAATGTGGATGGATGCCGGTCTTGTAGATATGATTAGTATCGAACAAAGCATTCGTGCTGGAAATGATAAGCATATTATTATTTCTACAAAAGAGGAAGGCTATGTGCGTAAACCAGCTCCAAAATGGCAATTATGGCTTTCAAATCTAGTATATAAAGATAAACGAATTACAGAGGATTTAAGAAATCGTCATCTTCGTTATAAAGAACAATGGGATAAAATTGCTGAATTAGAAAAGCAAGGAAAAGCCTTGGTTTTACGTCCCCATAAAGATCTTGGTGTTACTCGATATACAACGGATCCAGAAAAATTGGGGCCTTGGTTTCAGTTGGGGTATGATGAAACTTTAGAGCGTTTAGATCAAATTAAAGAATTTATAATGTAATCTAAGAACACTCGTGATTTTAGTCATGAGATAATTAGATGTGCATATGTTAGATAAATAATTTAAAAATATA
>UMHM01055996.1_pt1 | contig 21868 bp, 20 predicted proteins | sample 1965501 | NCBI WGS metagenome assembly UMHM01 (sample SAMEA4836095, study PRJEB28245) | human gut metagenome | biome: gut microbiome; material: fecal sample | place: Denmark | collected 2008
CAAGTTAAAATGAGCCTTCTGCCTCTTTTTTTCATCCCCCCAATTTAAAAACTTTTGAAATTACCTCAATGATACTTCTCCCAGCAGCTGAGGTTACGGAATTGCCAGCGACACATAAGTCACTGCGCTCGTGCGCTGTGCGGTATTCCGGTAGGCGCAGGTATTCTTCCCGCCATTGACATGTCCGGTCGAGAGAGAGGCCGAATCGATCAGAGCCTGCGGACCGGTCGCAGCGGCATGTCCATCGACAAAACCCAGATTGATGCGACCGCTCTGATGAATCTCAACCGGCAGAGAATCAATGCCGAATTCCGGAAACACCGTGGCAATCCGGTTACTGAAGCCGGTCGTAGGAGAACAGGTGTCAGCCAGAATCAGCACCTTCGATGCCGCCTTGATCCTCGGAATCATAATGTGCTGTGACGACGGATGTTGACTGGGTTCGCTGATCGCGGTTTTATAGGGAAAATCATGGTACTGATAGAAAATGCCGTATACCTTGTTGAACGGATAGGTTGTTTCTGCAGTAAGTTCTTCCAGCGCAGGACACCTCAACACCCGATACAGATTATCATCCGGCAGATACCTGCCTTCACAGAGAAGCTGAGAATAGTTTTTGTAACTAACCCGGTTGTACGTAGTGACAATCCCGGCGTAATCATTGGAGTACAAAGCGAGCCCATGCCCAACCTGCTTCAGATTGGAAAGACACTTGATGCTTCTTGCCTTTTCCCGTGCCTTATTCAACGCCGGCAGCAACATCGCCGCAAGAATGGCGATGATCGCGATCACAATGAGCAATTCAATGAGAGTGAATATCCGCGCTCTTCGGCGACTCCGGAAAGCGGGGATAGCGGCATAAGACGAAGCTGCGGCGAAAACGGCGGGCAAATGCAAACCGATCATCATGAACTCCATTGTTGATTTTTCCTGTTTTTCAACGAAACCGTGCGGTATATTCTTCTGCTTCTACAATAACATGTTTCCAAGAAAACTCCTTGAATTTTTTCTGGAAAAATCTTGAAAAATCACAGATTTTCCATGAAGCCGGAAGTCTGAAACCGCTTCCGGTAAACGGTGGGGGCGCAGCCGGTCAGTTTTTTGAAGACGCTGCAGAAGTAGTTGCTGTCGGGGAATCCGCAACCGGCGGCAATACTCTGAATCGATTCCTCCACATGAAGCTGAATCCGCAGCTTCGCCTCGTGGATCCGGCGTTCGTTGAGCAGCTGCCGGAAGGTTTTCCCGCCGGCCCGCTTCAGGATTCCGCCCAGATAGTTCGGATTCATCCGCAGCTGTTCCGCCAAGTCGGTCAGCCCGATCGGAAGATTGTAATTCTGATCGATAAAGTGCCGAGCCAGAGCGAGATAAGATGCCTCATCCCCGCGCACCGGCCAGGAGTCGCGGTTGCGTTCGAGTTCGATCCGGATGAACTCGGCGATGAAATTTCCCAGCCGCAGCAGCTCCCGCTTCCGCGCCTCCGTCACCGCCGTGCGGGGAAACCCCTGCGGATAAAGTTCCGGCCGCGGCCGCCCGGCGAAGCCGCCCAGATAGAGCACACCAGTCAGTTCTCCCCGCCAGAGGATCGGCAGAGCGAGGTCCCAGATACCGCAGGGACAACATCCGGAAAATGCCCGCCCCCGCCGGGCGATTTCGATGCTTCTCGCCTTGTTGCGCGAGCACTCCCCCAGCCCCTGATGGGTCTTGTGATAGCAGCAGAACGCTCCATGATGGAGAAACTGATCCGGTGCGAGTTTGAGCGGAGAGTCGCCGACAAAGGCGCAATGCAGCGGCTCAAGACAGATGACCGCGCCGCTTTTCCGCTCGCCGAACCGCATCAGTTCTGCCAGATTCATGGCATCTCCTCCGTTTTCCTTGCCGGAAGATAATGTAGCACCGAATCCGAAAATGTCGACACGGAAATTGAGCTCCATTCCCGGAAACACGTTCCCCTCTTCCGCGGAACATCGAAACATCCGTTTCCGCTTCCCCGGTTCCGGGCGATTCCAGAAAATCGGAAAAAATCGCACTCCTTCCTGCATTTTCATTTTGCTTCAAGTATAATAGTAAAATAAACTGGAAATATTTCCATTCTTTTGATGAGAGCGAACAGAAAATGTCTGCAAACGGAAATCTGACCATCAAAGATATTGCAAGAGCTTGCGGCGTGGGGCTTGGCACCGTGTCGCGGGCAATCAACGGGAAGCCCGGCGTCAAACAGGAAGTCCGCAAAAAGATTCTCAACTATGTTCATGAAATGGGCTGGCGCAGCAATAACATCGCAGGGAAGCTGAATTCCGCCCGCAAAGGGAAGCTGGTGATTTTTCTCACCTCGCTCTACGGACTTTTTGACCGAATGAACGACAACGACATCACGGGGCTTCTGCTGGAGTCCTGCGCCCGGGAGGGATATGAGACACTGCTGCTGACCGGACACCGCGGCGAATGTCTGGAGCAGAGTCTGCAACTCCGCCCGCATGCCGTGATTGAAATAGGTTCCGTAGACCGGACCGGAGAGAGTGAGCTGAAACTTGTGGAAGCGGGAATCCGGCTTATCACTCTCGGAGAAAATCAGACATGGCTTGGCGCACTGCTCCACCCGGATCACACCGATGTCGGCAGGCGCCAGGTACAGCTGCTCCGCCGGTACGGCCACCGGAAGATCGGCGTCGTCTGCTGCTTCGGTGAAGCGCGGAAACTCCACTCCATCGATGAAATGCCGTTCCTCCGTCTTCAGCGCTACCTCCGGGGAATTCAGTCAGCGCATCCCGAACTGAATCTGGAAAACGACGTCATCGGCGACAATTACGGAGATCCCGCTCCGCTTCTCGCGGCGCTGCGGCGCAGCGGGCATACGGCGTGGATCTGCGACGAACAGCGTTCCTGCCAGCAATTGATCTACTGTGCGCATCAGCTGAATCTGAGGATTCCGGAAGATATTTCTATTGTGACCCTCGCTCCAGCCACTCCCTGTTTTCTTTTCCCGATGGATGTGACCCGATTCTGCCCGGACAACAAGGCAAGAGCCGCCCAAGCGATGGAACTTATCGACGCGCCGGAAAACCGGTGCCATCAGCTGGAGATCGTTTTCACCAAACGCTACCACAAAGGGGTGACGGTGAGAAAACTCAACGGCACGGCGAAGAGCTGAATCAACGCAATGCGGTTTTCTCCGGGCACCCCCCGGAAACTGCGTCCGCCCGGTGATCATTTTCCGGCGGCGGATTCCGTCTGATTGAGGCGAAACCCTTCCCGCAGGATCCGTTTGCGGTCGGAGTCGGGATCCGGCTTCAAATCATCGATTGCACTCCCGCCGTACTCGAGATCCCACATTCTGGCTTCCCGGAAGGCATGGTAACACCACTCCCAGTTGCACTCCTCGAAAAATCGGATGCAGCAGGCGAGATATTCCGCCGCGCCGGAAGCATATGCCTTATGGAAATTTTTCCATTTTTTCCAACAGAAGAGCTTGCAGGCCTATTTCACTTCCGATGTTCCTGGCGGCGGAAGCTGCATGCGGCGAAGGGAAAACCGGTTTCCGCGGTGAAATTACGGAAACCGGTTGAAAGGGGAAAAAAACGCCAGAGGATCAATACGGCATCAGGCGAATATCCTCCACCTCGAAGAACACTTTCGGCTGCTCCCAGGCAAAGAAATTCAACGAAGCGCTCTTCACCCCTTCCGGCACCGTCAGGACCATCGAGAACTCCTGCCAGTCACTCTTCAGCGCAGTGCGTTTCAGCAGGTTGATCCGCTGTTTGTTCGCGAAGCAGACCACCTCGATCCGCGCCGTGCCGCGCGCCCGGAACGTGAGCCGGCAGGAGGCGTTCGGCAGAAGATTTCCCACGCTCACCGACACCCCGGCAGCATCCCGGTCGCCGATCGCACCGGCATCGACGCGACAGCCGTTCTTCCGCATGGCAAGACGCTGGTCGGCTTTGGCCCGGAACGGACGGAACCGGCAGCCCTTCAGCAGATTGCGCGGACTCTGCCACACCGTAAGATCTCCGTATTCCGTCGGACTCTTCGCGCCGCCGATGCCGCTCGCCCACTCCCGGTAGTACGCCCGGCCATTGCCGTCGTTGTTGTTCACCAGCAGTGAGAAACGAACCGTTCCATTCTGCGGAATCGTGAGCGGATACAGCTCCGAAACCGGCATCCGCAGCCGGTAGACCGTCCGGCCGTTCCGCCGCTCCCCGGCGACCGTCACGGTCTGCATCGGCTCATTCGCCGCCGTATACCGCCCCGGCAGGTCGCCGCCGACCGGCGCAGCGAAGTTCTTCACCAGCCGGGCGCGCCCCTCACGGTCGAGCGTCAGCGTAAACTCGATCCGGTCGTTCGCCACCCCCCGGCCGCCGCCGTCGAAGGCGAACTGGACACTGTCGCCTTCCCACGGCTGTTTTCCCGGCAGCGGGTGGTGCACCGCATCCTTCACCTCGACATACAGTTCGAAATTCTCCCGGTCCAGCGCCGCCGAGAAAAAGCCGGAAATCTCACCGGCTCTGGCCGCCGGATCGATGACCGCCTTCTCCCGCAGCGCCATCCGGGGTGCACGCCGCCCGGCGGCGGTGAGTTGGAGATTTGCGTCGAAGAGCTTTCCCGGCAGGTAGTTCCCGCACACCTCGTGCGACAGCGGCAACGCCTTGCTCTGCGGAATCAGCACCTCCGCGCCCCGGCCTTTCACCGCGGCGAGCAGTTTCCGGTCCGGATTGCGGGCGATGTAGTAGAACTCCGGCACAAGCGTCATCTCCGCCGGAAGGGCGACGGGACGGCCGTCCGCCTCGCAGACGGTGGACGCGGCGACGATCTTCGCAAGCTCGCCGTCGATCCGGACCGGGTTCTCCCCTCCGTTCCAGAAGATCAGCAACTCCCCGGCGTCGCTCGAAAGAGCAACTGCACACTGCCCCGCCCTAAAGCAGAATCCCTCCCCAACAGACAACTTTCCCTTCACCAGATCGGAGAGCACGTGCCACGCGACCGCCTGGTAGCGCGGTGCCGGAAACGGCGTCTTGCGGAAGAGTCCGGAGACGTGGCTTGCGCTGCCCGGATTGAACTTCTTCATCCACGGCAGACACTCCTTTTCAAAATTCTGCGCGTTGACGATGCAGAAAAAATCCACCTCCTCCGCTCCCTGCCGCACCTGATTGAGGAAGTCGCAGAGCATGTTCCGCGTCAGCATCGGTTCGCTCGGCCACGGGAAGGAGGCGCGCAGCAGCATCGCGTGCCACTCGCTGCTCAGCCACGGCTTGCTCTTCCGGCCGAACTCCTTCTCCATCCGGCGGAAGGGCGCCATCTGCACCCAGCTGCCGTGCATCGGCAGCACATCGTAGTAGCGGTCACCGCCGAGCTTCAGTAGTTCCCGGTAGAACGGAAGATAGCGCATGCCGATGCCGCCGAGGTGCACGATCGCCTCCGGATTTTCCGCCTTGACGGTTTCGTAACCGGCCTTCAGCAGGGCGACGAAATTCTCCACGCTGTCGCTCCAGAAGCAGGAGTAGCCGATGAGATGCGGTTCATTCCAGAGCTCGTACTTCTTCACGCCGGGGTAGCGGCGCATCACCATGCGGATGAAGTTTTTCCAGTCCTCCATCTGCTTCGGAATCAGCGTCTTGTACTCCTGAATGCAGATATTGATCCAGGTCGCTTCCGGCCGAGTGGAGGCCCAGCGGGGAATTCCCATCAGATTGAGCGTGATGTCCGAGTCGGAGTAGCCGTTCTTCCGGGCAAGCTTCATGAACTCATCGAGCGCCTTCCAGTTCCATACCCCCTTTTCCTTCTCCAGTTTCGCCCAGTCGATGTAGTGCACCCGGATTCCCCGGAACCCCACCAGCCGGGAAAGCGGCAGAAAATCCCGGTAGCGGCTGAAGTGGGGCGACATGCCGAACACCGGCGAGATCTCCGCCACCGGCCGGGTGGGAGTCGCCACGGCGAACGGATGCTTCGTCACCGGGATTTGCGTATCCCCGGCGAGGGAATATTTTTTAGTCTTCCGGTCCTGTTTGTAAACCCGGAACCGGTAACTTTCTGCGACAGTGCCGTCCACGCTGCCGCCGCGGGAAAACTCCGCCTCGTAGTATCCCGGCGACGGCGGCTGCCAGCACCACCCTTTTTCGTTGAACTCCCGGCCGCCGACCTCGCCGGTATAGAGCGTCGCCCCGGTGACGTCGTTCACCTTCACCCGGATGCGGTCATTCTCCGGAATCGGCTGATTTCCCTTGAAACAGACAGTCTCCCCGGTGCGCCACCAGTTGGCGAATGCGGTGCCGCGAATTTTAAGCGGTCCGGCGCCGGATGCCGCCAGCACGGCGGCCGAAGCCAGAACCGATGCAATCATCTTTCTCAGCATGAAAACCCTCTGTCCTCTTTACTATACCATCATTTTTTCAGTTGTAAAACTGTTCGTGGACAACCGCCTCTTCTGCCGGCACCCAATTCTGCCCGGATCAGTCGACGGTTTCGTAGTAGAATCCGGTCCAGAAAATTCCCCGATATCCGCCAAGGAACATCTTCCCGGCCGGTGTGGTGGCTGCGTGGCCGTCGAGATAAGCGACGTTCAACGCCATTCCGCCGTGCCGGGTGATCCACGGGTTCGTAACCGCCGATATCTCACAGCGGGCCGCATTCAATCCCTGGATCGTCAGCAGCCGGCCGATCTCGCCACGGGAGGAATAAGCGAATTTGCCGCTGTCATCAATCATCAGAAAGGTCCGGGAAGGATATTTGGTGAAACCGGTCTTCCGGCGTTCCTGATTCGCCGCGGTGGGCGCGGTCTTGATATCCTTCTTCATATTGACGCTCCAGTTCATACTGTACCCGCTGTAACGGTTGGGTTCCACTTTGAACCCCGGGCAGATGAAGGAATTTGCGCCGGAGGAATACAGATTCGTCACGATGTTTGAGGAAGTGGTCTTGTCGCCGGGATGCGCATATCGCCACAGCAGCGGAATCCACGACGGCCCCCAGGTGAAGGATTCGCCGGGATTGTTGGTGGCCAGCGGAATGTAATCCTCGTATTCCATCGAATACATGCTGCAATACTGCCCGAGCTGCTTGACGTTGCCGAGGCAGCGGGCCGTCATGCCCCGTTCCCGCGCCTTGTTCAGCGCCGGAAGAAGCATCGCCGCCAGAATGGCGATGATTGCGATTACAACCAGGAGTTCAATCAAAGTAAAAAAAATCCACACCTTCTTCGAATTTTTCTTCCGTATGCTCATCGTTATCCTCCTGTCCGTTTTTCACGACCGTCTCCTGCCGCACCGTGCCCGCTGGACTCCGGCCGGACGGAGGGGAACTCCGCGCGGCCGGATATTGCAAAACTACCGGGTGCCGAACACGTTCCGAATCGCTTCAAGATACCCGTAGCCGAACCGGGTATCCGGCTCCAGATAAGCTCCTTCGGTCCATTCGTTCCAGCAGGCGATCTGGATCATTTCGCTTTTGGAGATTCCCTGATCGCAAAGGGATTTCATAGCCTGCAGCGCCTCCTGAAAGAGCTCCGGCGTGTTGTCCACCACAATCGGTCGGAATGGATAACCGCGGGAGAGATCGTAGATGTCGGACTGCACCGTGCGCGGACTGGAATCCCATCCCTGCGCGACCAGCGGGGAACAGGGCAGCGAGAACCAGCGGCAGAACTCCTCCTGACGCGGCAGCGCCTGGCGCATCCAGCTGAGATAGTCCACCTTCAACTGCTGTTCCCACCCGGGGAACCCCCATCCGTAGTTCGAAATGGAGTTGAATCCCACCCGTTTCAGCACGGCCTCGTGCTCCGCCAGAATCTCCGGAGCGTGCCCCGGCGCCGTGCAGTGTGCGTTGAGATTGAGTTCCCCCAGCCCGGCGTTCTCTACTTTCGCCCGGAATTCCCGGAAAAGCTCCGCGGTCGCCTCTTCGCCGCCGAAACCGGCGATCAGCTTGAGCGGCTGCCAGAAGGAGAAGTACAACCCGCCGTCCACCCGCAGGTAGTTGGGCTGGCGGAAATAGTGTTCGATATAGAAATCGCACCAGGTGCGGAAGGTTTCCGGCGTGATGGTCTCGCCGTCCCAGTTCTTCTCGGCCGGTTTCCAGTAGTTCCCCGGATGCGCATAGATCGGATTGTGGTTGCACCACATCAGGGCGAACTGCACGTCGCCGCAGTTCGGAGCCTTCAGAAATCCCTCGTCCAGCGCGCGGGTCCGGTAAGGGCCGTCGTTGAAACAGTACCAGTCGAAGATGAACGCATCCACCCCATACTGTTTTGCCGCGGCGATCTTCTGCCCCATCACCTCCGGTCGCGATTCATCCTGATACCCCCACAGCGGGATCCGCGGCTGCTCATGGCCGGGGAAACGGGGCGTAGCGTACTCGGCGACCCGCCATTCGGTCCATCCCTTCCCATGCAGCGCTTCGATGCGCGGATCAGAATGCCAGTTCGGGAAATAGTAGGCGGCGACAATCGGTCTTTTCTTCATGATTCATCCATTCTCTTTTTTTGCGTTTTCAGCGCTCTATCCTCTATTATATGCTGAAAACGGGAAAAAGCATGGATAATATTTCCATTTCATTCCGCAGATGGAAACAAGATCAATCAGAGCCATTTTTTCGAAAGGCGAGCGGTGTCATTCCCGTTTGCCGATGGAAATTCCGGAAGAAGCAGGAGAGGTCGCGGAAACCGCATTTGTAACAGACTTCGGTGACGGCGAGATCCGTTTCCCGCAACATCCGCTGTGCCTCCTTCAGCCGCAGGCGGTTCAGTTCGGACATGATGGTCGAACCGCTTTCCCGGCGATACAGACGGCAGAGGTGGCTTTTGGAAACGCCGAACTTCTCCGCCGTCTCATCCAGTGAAAACGGCTCGGTGCAATGCTCCTCGATCTGCTGTTTCAGGGTGTTGTAAATATCCCCCGACTTGAATTTCAGCATTCCCTTCTGCGCATTCCGGGAGAGTTGAATCAAAAGATCGGTAAGAAGCAGTTCGAGAGTAACGTGGTAGTTCTCCTCGCACACCCGGTACTCGGCCAGCATGCGGAGAAACAGCTTCTCCAATTCCTTTACGCAGGGGAACACGTAGAGGCCGCTCATCGTGGGTTCCGCCTCGTTGAAGATGGAGAAAAATCCGCTGCGGTTCTTCAACTTCGCCAGATTCTCCCGGATGAACTCCGGCAGGAACAGGATGTTGCAGACATCCAGCGAGGCTCCGAGAATTCGATAGGTCGTTTCAAAGCGCGGATGAGCCAGAATCACCGTTCCGGGTTGAATCGGATAACACCTGCCGTCGACCAGATACTCCCCCTCTCCATGAAAAAAATAGACGATCTTGTAGAATTCGCGCACATGGTACTGATCCGGCGGGAAATCGCCCGGGCGGTGGCAATGCCGCCCGATGGAGAACGGAAACTTCCGCTTTAAATATACGGAACGTGGATACACGATCGGCTGCTGATTCTTCATATCGCCCCCCGTTTTTGCCGAATTCCCCGGACAACAGGCGTACCCTCCCGTGCGAAAAGGGATCCCATTCTCACACCATTCCCGGGAGCCGGCCGCATCAGGCTCCGTTTCACCATCCGTTTCTTCCCCCGTCTCATTCGTCGGAAATGCGGAGGAGCTCCTCCGGAATCTCCTCCGCGCCCTCCTCCCGGCAAACCGTGCAGTTGCGCAGCTCGATCCGCTCCCCGTTGCGAATGCACCAGACCGCCTGCGGGGCGTGATCGGTGCGTTCGGTAAAATCATACCCCGGCTCCTCCCATACGGTTCCGGGGGCTTTCCCGGTCCAGCGCAGAGCAATCCGGTCGAAACAGAGATCCCTGATGTCTCCGGGTTCATACGCATCGATCAGATTGCCGACGCTCACAGTGCCGCGGATCTGCGAAAAAGTGATTCCCCGGATCTGCCGGGAAACCTTTCCGGCGGTACGCCCCCAGGCGTTGCTGTGGATCGAAAACGGTCGCTCCGCCTCGATGAACAGCTGCGAGAAAATACACTCCTCTATCTGCAGCGACGCTCCGGTCCAGTATTGGATCGCCATACAGATTCCGGTGCGGGAACCGACGATGGAACAGTTGTTCATCAAAATACGGCGTATCGTTCCGGTGCCGACGCCGATCCGGACCGCATTGCAGACCGTCGTCAGAACGCAGTTGGTGATGGTGATGTTTTCACAGACCGGCTCGGCAATGCCGTGGTCGGCGCTGGCACGGATTGCGATGCAGTCGTCGCCGGTTTCGATGATACAGTCGCTGACGGTCACTCTGCGGCAGGAATCCAGATCCAGCCCGTCGCCGTTCGGCGTAGCCATCGGATTGACGATGCGCACTCCATGTATCCGGACCTCTTCGCAGCCGTAGAGGAAGCAGTTCCAGTAAGGGGAATTGATCAGCTCGACATCGGTGATCGTCACGTTCCGGCAGCGGCGCAGAAAGAGCATCTGCCCGGGACGCCAGGTGATCGTCTCATAGGAGCAGACCAGGTCGGCGGGCAGTTCATAAAATGCACTCCGATTGCCGTCGATCCGGCCGCCGCCCCGGATGGTGATGTTGCAACAGCCGTCCGCAATCAGGAGATGGGCGCCGGAAACCGCCTCGGTCGGGTAGACGTGATTCGCCGGAGCAAAATCATCCGGATTGTAATCCCCGCGGTCCGGACTGGCTAAGAGAACGGCACCCGGTTCCAGTTCCAGCGTCGTGAAATCCCGAAGATAGAGAGTTCCACATCGATAGGTCCCGGCGGGGAAGCGGGTGATGCCTCCGGCATCGATGGCACGCTGAACCGCGGCGGTATCATCGGCACTGCCGTTTCCTGCGGCTCCGAACGTTCTCACATCTGACATTTCGGCAACTCCTTCTGCCGCGGGAAATAAAATTTCATCAATCATCCTCTTCTCCACTGTTCCTGCAACCGCGCGGAGAAAGTCGGCCGGGTCCCGCCCCCAGCCGTCATGGTACGCCGTCATATCATACCACAGTTTTTCCCCGGTGTCAAGGCCGGAAGTGCGCCGCAACTCGCCGGCCCGGCGGAAAAGCTCCCGCCGGGAGCGCGCGTCCCCCCATGACCTTCAGACGCGATGATTTTCCGGCAGTTTGCCGCATTCGGGAGTTGCTTTTTCGCCGGACGGCAATTATAGTAAGAAAACGTTTTTCCCTGAATACGACCTCCTATTACAAACATCGCAAACACATCCGGTCCCTGGCATGAATTTTCCCTATCCGCTGAACAACCGTGTTTTCAACAGGAAACTTCTGGCGCTGGCCTTTCCGATCACCCTGCAGAACCTGATGCTCGCGCTGGTCGCGGCGGCGGACGCGGTGATGCTGGGCAGAGTCAGCCAGAACGCCATGGCGGCAGTCTCGCTCGCCACTCAGATTCAGTTCGTTCAGAACATGCTGCTCGGCGCAATCGTCTGTGGAGTCGGAATCCTCGGCGCCCAGTATTGGGGCAGGAAAGATGTAAAGATGCTTGAGAAGATCTTCGGCCTGAGCATCCACGAATCGCTGCTGGTCTCGATCGCGTTCTTCATCGGCTGCCGCTGGTTTCCGGAAAAGCTCATGCTGCTTTTCGCCCACGATCCGGAACTGGTCAGAATCGGCGCGGAATATCTGCGGGTCGCCAGCTGGTCCTACCTGCTCACCGGCCTGTCCCAATGCTACCTGGCGATCATGCGCGTCAGTGAACACGCCTCCCGTTCGGCCTGGATCAGTTCCGGAGCGGTCATCCTGAACATCATTCTGAATTCCATCTTTATCTTCGGCCTCTGCGGCGCTCCGGCAATGGGAGTGAAAGGCGCGGCGCTGGCAACCGTTCTCGCCCGGGTCATCGAACTCGGCTGGTGCATTTCATCCAGTTTGGAGAAGAGCTTCATTCCGCTGAAGCTCCGGGCGGTCTTCACCTTCAGCAGACCGCTTTTTCTGGACTTCTGGCGCTATACGCTTCCGGTGCTGGGCAGTTTTCTGCTCTGGGGGATCGGCTTCACCTCCTACACGGCAATCATGGGTCATATGGGAGCGGATGCGGCCGCGGCCAACGCAGTGGCCGCCGTGGTCCGGGACATCATGTGCTGCCTCTGCAACGGGATTGCCGCCGGTGCCGGAATCCTGATCGGCAATGAGCTCGGCGCCGGCAATCTCCTCCGCGGCAAAAAGTACGGCGACCGGGCAATGATCCTCTCGTTTCTGATTGGACTGCTCTCGACCTTCGTGATTCTCTGCACCATTCCCCTGGTGTCGCATTACATGAAGCTGACCGAGCAGGCACACCACTACATGGTGGGGATGTTCGTCATTCTCTCCGTCTACATGATCGGACGCTGCGTCTGCACCGTCGTAATCAACGGAATCTTCTCCTCCGGCGGCGATACTCTGTTCGATGTGTACAGTCTGGCGGTCTGCATGTGGGGAATCGCCCTGCCCTGCGCCTTTCTCGGCGCGTTCTGGTTCCACCTGCCGGTTCTGGTGGTCTACGCCTGCACCTGCCTGGATGAGGTCGGCAAAGTTCCCTGGGTCATGTTGCATTATCGCAAGTACAGGTGGGTCAAGAACATCACCCGGGGATGACCCGTCCGGAGACGGCAGCCGGACCGGACGACAATTTGACGCTTTGTTTGCAGAACGGATCTTGACTTTTTCCGAACAACGTATATATTGATTGCAGCGCAAAATTTTATCGTCAAGGGGAGTCTAGTATGCGAAATATCACCAGAAAACATGCTGTGATGATGGAATACGTCATCATCGCCGTCCTGATCGCCGCCGCAGTCGTCGTCGCAGTCATCATGTTCGGCAAGAATGTCTCCAAGGAGATGAACGTCGCGACCCAGGCCATGAGTGACGCCAGGGGTGCGGAAGACTCTCAGAAAGAGGTGGAGACCGGGACCTCTCAGGACATCAAGAAGGCCAATGAGCACGAAAAGGCCATGCACAACTACGGCAACAAGTAATTTTCACAAGGGAAACGAAGCGTGAAAAAAGTCGTCAGGAAACATGCCGTGATGATGGAGTATGTGATCATTGCGGTTCTGATCGCGGCCGCGGTTGTCGTCGCAGTCATCATGTTCGGCAAAAACGTCTCCCATGAGATGAACGTGGCGACCAAGGCGATGAGTGACGCAAAAGGAGCGGAAAACTATCAATCCGAACTGGAAAAGAATTCAGTTCAGGACATCAAAAAAGCCAACGAGCACGAAAAGGCGATGCATAATTACGACAGGTAATTTCCTGTTTCAGCGGCAAATCCTGGACGGATGCTCGTTTGTCGGGTATCCGTCTTTTTTATGGAACGGATTGTGGATGGACCATCTGACTCTCGGAAAAATCATTCTGGCCACCCCCTGGCTGATCTGGCTTTCGGTATATGATTTCCGGAAACACCAGCTTCCGAATGCGTGGGTGTTCGGGGGAGTCCTGGTGGCGGCGGCGATCGCGCTGGGGGTTGGGGTGAACTACCTCTTCGCCTCTCTGGTCACCGCGTTCCTCTCGTCGCTGTTTCTGCTGCTGCCGTTCTTTCTGCGGGCGGCGGGAGCCGGGGATGTCAAGATGCTCTTCGCCGCCGGACTGATTGCCGGTCCGGGCAACACGCTCAATCTGATTCTGCTGGTTTCGATGGCGGGGCTGCTTCTCGCCCTGTTCATGCTGTTGTTCCGCAAGGTGAATCCGGCAAGGGTGAAGCACTACTGCCGCACCCTCTTCGACTTCCGCTATGACCGCGCCGAGGGCAGAAAAAATCTGCCGCCGCCGGAAACCGAGAGCTGCCGGGTTCCGTTCGGCGCCGCCATCGCCGCCGGACTCTTCCTCAATCTGTTCATTCAGCTGCTCTATTCGCTGGAGGAGGGGAAATGAGCCGGAGACGGTCATTGTGGAAAGATTCCCGGGGGGCGGCGCTGCTGGAATTCGTCTTCTGCTTCCCGATTCTCTTTGTGCTGTTCCTCTTTGCGATGCAGTTCGCCTACATCATGATCACCTGGCAGGTGGTGCACTACTCCGCCTACATGGGAGCGCGTTCGGCCATGACCGTCAACAACCTCCAGCGCAAGAGCCGGGCGGAAACCGTGGTGAAGCGGATTCTCGCGGTCGTCTCCGCGTCGCCGTCGGACTCCAGCGATGCAAAGAATCGCGCCGACGACAAGTACATCAAGCTCGACGGCTGGGGCCGGCTCCCGAACACCAAATACCTCGACGACCAGGTGAAGGTGGAGATTCCGCTGACCGACCTCGATCCCCGCGGTCTCCAATGCACGGTCAAGTTCAAGATGTTTCTGCTGGTGCCGGTCGCAGGCCGGATCATCAGCTTCTTCGCCAAAGATAACAAGGACGAAGAGGAGAGCAAGTGGAGCGAAAAGCTCGACCAGCAGTCCTACGCGCTCAACCCCGCGTTGCTGGCTCAGTACGCCAATGAGATGGAGGTCAAAGGCTCCGATAAGAAGGAGAAGCTGAAATATCCGTATATCACGCTCACCTCGACCAGTGTGATCGCGATTCCGTATGCAACGAAATTCTATCCGGTGACCCGATGAGCAGCGCATATCCGACCATATTCACCGTCTTTGCCGGCAAATGCAGGGAGCTGGCCACCGACACCCGGGGGGCGGCACTGGCGATTACGCTCGCCTTCGTGATGCCGGTCTATCTGCTGGTGATCGGAATCTACGGCATCGGCGAGGTGGTGCGCAACAAGATCGAACTGCAGAATGCGGCGGATGCGGCAGCTTATTCCGCCGCAGTGGTGCAGGCGGACTACCTCAGCCGGATGGCGACCGTCAACAAGGCGATGGCATGGACCTACGTCGACCTGCAGAAACGCTCGCTCGACCTGGCGATGGACCTCTTCTGCAATTATATCTTTATCCAGTTCCAGAAAGATCTCAACACGGCGCGACAGCGGAACACTCCGTGCCACATGCATGTGCCGGGGCTCCATTACAATTGCGGTACCGACATCCTGGTGAACAGTTTATTTCTGGAAATTGCCGGCACCGGAGCCGGGATTCCTGAACTGGCGAAAAAATTCAATGGTCAGTCACTCACTCAACGTTTTCTACTGTTGCAAGCTTTCCATACCCTCAGCGCGCAGTTCAAGGGAAAAGGCTCCGTCACCAATACGCCGAAAGTGGCGGAATACAGTCTGAACATCACCAAAATGATGGCAAAACTCAACAAACTGCGGCAGGAGTATCCGAAGATGGTCAAACAGACCGCGCAGCAGATCGCCATCGCCAACATGATGGAGTGCAAAGACGACTATTTTGTCAACGTCTCCATGGGCAACACCGACACCGGGTTCCTCACGATGATGGGCACGGAGGAGAACGAGAAAACCTTCATCTCCTTTGCCGATCCCACCTTGAAGGATTTCTCGCCGAAGAAGGTGTTCGGCCCGGGGACGGACGACTGGATCGTCCGCAAAACGATTCCCGGTTTCTGGCGCGTCTACAGGCAGACGAAAACCCACCTGTATGCGAAATGGGACTGGTTCTGGACCCGCTGGGTCCATGTCAATCTGGGGGAGATCCAGCTGCATCTTCCGCCGATATTCGGCGGCGCCATCGGTCAGGGACACCCGGAGTATCACGGATACGACAGCTTTTTTCCGCTGATTAAAAAAGATCTGCCGATCGGTCTGGCGGTGCCTCCGGCGATTCCGCTGACCTTGACGCCGCTGTTCTTCGGCAAGGCCGGTTCGATCACGGTGGCGATCGCCCGCAGGACGAGCAATCCGTTCTCGGTGTTCAGCTGGAGCGGCCGCTCGCTCACCGCGCCGTCGATCCTCTCGGCCTTCAATCCGAGCGTCGCGGGGGGAAACCGGCCGGAGTACATGTGCGCCATCGCCTCCGCCCGTGCCGGATACAAGCTCTACGAGAAGGACAAGCAGAAGAAATTCAAAAGCGCCGACTACAACCTCGGCTACACCCTCTCCAGCGGTGAAAAGGAGTGGAATCTGGTGGAAACCGACTGGGACGGCGTCATGCTGCCGGTCAAAAACGCCTGGGATCTCTGCGCCGGAGCGGGCCAGCTTCAGGCGTTCACTATCGGCAGCGGTAACATTCTCAAGGAGATCATGCTCGACAAAAAGAACTGGGTCGATGCGAAAGGGAAGAAGGTCGAAGAGAAGAACCTGCCCGACTGGGAGAAACTCAAGCCGCCCGCCGGCCTCATCACCGACAAGGAGGACAAGGACGGCAAACTCAAATGGGAGAAACTCCGGGACTATCTGGGACACTGAAGAATGAAAGAGACGTGCGACAACCTGTTCCGTTCCCGCCGGGGCTCCGTGCTGATGGAGTTCGTCCTGGTTCTGCCGGTGTACATGGCGACATTGGGCGGCATCCTCTGGCTGGGGATGAAATCCCTCGACGCGATCAATCTCCGCGCCGCGGACCACTGGGGGGTCTGGATGGCGGGCAATCGCTTTTCGACGCGGACGCCGGCGATTCTGGCGCTGCAGTCGATGTTTCCGCGCTCGACGGTCATCACCACGTCGCAGAAGCGCGCCCTGACCGGGGAACACTCGTATCTGCAGTTTATCGGCTCCAAGACCACGCTGTACGAAACCCGCCCCGGGTTTCTGGACAACTGGATCAACATGCCGTACACCATGTCGGGGGAATCCAAACCGTTATCGATTCCGGAGTTTCAGATCACCTCCTCCCGTTACGGCAACGAGTATACGCAGTGCATCGTCATGCGGAGCAAAGGCTCCAGCACCGCGAAACGGCACTGGGATCCCAGTCTCGTCGCCAAAAACAAGATCTGGAAATTCGACGCGAAGGAGGATGAATATCCCAAGGAGTGGAAGCTCGACCTGCTGAAGGATCCCAAGTACAGTGACGACACGAAGGAGCAGGGAAAAGAGCCGTCAAAGATCAAATTCTACGAACGGTTCCCCAAATACGAAGAGTGGAGCACGCCGAAGTGAAGAATCTCCCGCTTTTCACCGCCGTCTTTCTGCTGGTGTTTCTCGGCGGCCTGGGGCTGGTGCTGCTGCTCCACAAACCGGAGGAAAAGAGGAGCCGTCCCGCCGCGCCGCCGCCCGCGGCGCGCAAGACAGCCGGGGCGCCGCGCGGCCTGCCTCCCCTGGAACTGCCGCGCGGCGCAAAAACGTGGCCCTGCCCGGAGAACAGCTGGGAGTACACCGGAGAAATTGCGGCGAACTTCGTCTCTGCCCGCGGCCGGCTGAGTTCCTGGCTCCAGAACCGCTCCTGGCTTCCGGAAAAACGGATCACGCTGGATGCAAGCTTGAAGCCGCAGATGATCCTGACCTTTTCCAACCGCGAATACGAATTGACGCTGCTGATCTGGAAGATCAAAACGAATCTGACCGGATTTTCCTATCGGCGGGATAAAAAAACAGAGCTGCAAGGAGAGATGATTCCATGAATGACAACGCCTCGTTTCTGGTGCTGTTTCTGGCGCCGGTCAAAGAGTACCTGGCGGACGACCAGGTGTCGGAAATCCTGATCAACGGCCCCTCTCAAATCTATGTCGAGCGAAACGGCCGGCTGGAGGAGACCGGCGCCAGCTTCGCCGGAGAAGCACAGCTGAAAGCCGCCGCGGTCAACATCGCCAAATCGGTCGATCGTCAACTCGACGAGATGCATCCGGATCTGGATGCCCGGCTGCCGGACGGCTCCCGGGTTCACGCCACCATTCCGCCGATCAGCCGGAACGGGACGATCCTCTCCATCCGCAAATTCAAGAAGGAAATGCTCACGATGGAGAAGCTTGAGGAGTTCGGCAGCATTCCACCGAAGGGCGTTCTGCTGCTGAACGCGATCGTGAAGCTGCGGAAAAACGTGATCGTCTCCGGCGGCACCTCGTCGGGCAAAACCTCGGTGCTCAACGCCTTGAGCGGACTCATTCCGGCCAAGGACCGCATCCTCGTGCTGGAGGATGCCAGCGAACTTCAGCTTCAGCAGAAGCACTGCGTCTACTTCGAAACCCGCAAGCCGGACAAGAACGGCCAGGGGGAATTTTCGATCCGCGACCTGGTGATCGCCTCGCTGCGGCTCCGGCCGGACCGGCTGGTCATCGGGGAGATTCGCGGTGGTGAAGCGCTCGACCTGCTCCAGGCGATGAATACCGGTCACTCCGGTTCGATGTCCACCATCCATGCGAACAGTCCGCTCGACGCGCTCAGCCGTATGGAGACCTGCGCGATCATGAGCGGCGTCAACCTGCCGCTCTCCGCGATCCGGATGCAGGTTGCTTCGGCCATCCACTGCCTCGTACACACCATGCGCCTGCCCGACGGCTCCCGCAAGATCGTCGAGATCGCGGAGGTTCTGCCGCTGGAGCAGGGTGAGTACCGCCTCCGTCCCCTGCTGAAGTGGCACACCGAATCGGTGGGGCCGGACGGCCAAGTCTCCGGACGTTTCATCCTAGGAGAAGTGCCTGGCTTCCGGGAGAATGCGGCGCTGATGCATCTGGAACTGCCGGAATATCCATGAGGCGAGAAGAGACCACTTCATTTTTTTTCGTGGGGGAACAACTCGCCGGTCTGCAGCTGCTCCGTCCGTTGCGAATCCGCGCTCTTTCGGAAATCTGGTATGCGGCGCGCCTGGACTCCGGCGCCCCGGTCGCGATTAAATTTTTACGGCAGGATAACCCGCGACGGGACCGGTTCGACGACATCGCGGCTCTTCTGCAGCGACGGGAATCGCCGTTTCTGATCCATGTGTTCGAACACGGAGAAATTCCCCCGGGGATGCCGTACGCCGTAATGGAATACGCCGACGGCGGAACGCTCCGGCGGCGGCTGGAGCATGGAATCTTTCCGTTCAGCCAGGCGATACATCTGCTGCGAAGCATGCTGCTGGCGCTGACGGAGCTGCACCATCATGGAGTCGTACACCGCGACATCAAACCGGACAACATCTGGTTCGTTTCCGACGGCGGCATCCGGTTGGGGGACTTCGGCCTGGCGAAACTTCCCGGGTTCCCCGAGGAGCCGGGCGGCGTGTTCGGAACCACCTCCTACATGTCGCCGGAACAGGCGCGGGATTCGACCGCAGTCGACTGCCGGAGCGATCTCTACAGCCTCGCGCTGGTGCTCTTCGAGGTGCTGACCGGACGCCGCTTCCGCGAAAAAGCCGACTTCACGGTCATGCTCAAACGCATCCTCTCCGACCGTTCGGAGCCGCCGATCGATCTTCTGCGGGCGGCGGCGACCGAAAAGCTCGCACAGCTGCTGGGGCGGATGATGGAATACTCCCCCGCTCTCCGTCCCGGCAGCCCGGCCGAAGCACTGGCGGAACTGGACGCCATGGAGCTTCCCGGCGGAGAATCGCCTTTCAATTCTCACCCGTCCGTCAGCGGAAACCGTTCCTGAAAGAGACGCCAGCGGAATGAGACAGCGGCCTTTTTCCGAATCTTCTCCGGACTCTCTCCCGCCGTCTCGGCAATCTCACAGTCGGAAAGCCGCAGCAGCACCGGCAGCGGCTCCAGCCCGGCCCGGCGCAGCGCCGCCGCCGCCCGGCACAGCCGCCGCCGAAGCAGACTCTCCCGCAATACGACCAGCAGCGGCAGCAGAAGCGGCATTGGCCAGAAGGGAATTTCCGCCGCGGCCAGAATCGGTGTCGCAGCGAAACCGCCGAAGAAAAACAGGGCGAGATACCACCTCCGAAACAGACTTCCGACGCACCGGCGGAACGCGGAGCAACTCATCCGGCAGGCGAAATACTCCTCGTAAACCGAGGGTGGGAACGCGGTCCTGACCGCGTGAACCAGTTCATGCGCCATGGTTTCCGCCGCATCGTACCCCATGCGGCGGGCACATCGGGAAAACGCGCTGTGCAGAAAGAGCAGCGGCACTTTCCGATCGACCTCCAGCAGAATTCCAGCCGAAAGGAATCCGGTCTGCCGCGAGGAATACCAGGCGGGGACCCACTCCGCCTGAAATCGGAAGGTTTCCCGGGTGAGCTCGGAGGCCCGATCGCGAAGCGCACCGGAGACCGGTGAAGCATCCGCAATCAGCGCCAGCAGATCGGAGGAGCCCCTCTGAAGCGCCTCCAGTTCGCGACGCAGTTGCTTCAGCCGGTCGAGAAACCGCTCCAAACTCTCTCCGGGAACGGGAAACAATCCGGCGGCGTCCAGCTTCGCCGACAGAGCGGGCAGCTCTTCCGGCCGGACGTCATCACACACCAGATTCCAGACCGCGGTCTCCATCGTTACGGGACCGGCAGAGAGATGATGGTCACAATCCGCTGGTAAAGCGCGACGATTCCCCTGCCGATCGGCCCGAACGAGCCGCCGGAGAGAGAATAGACCGAAGCGGATGCGGCAAAGACCAGCGGCAGAATCGAACAGACCAGAAGCGAATACTCCAGAAGCACGCTCCGCTTCCTCACGATGTGCCGCTTCCCGCTCATTTCTGACTCCAGACCCAGTTGACCACCGGATCGCCCGGGATGCCGTTCGCCAGAATCTTCTCATCCATCTGCGCAGTTGTCTGCGGCTTCAGAGGATCATACTCCGCCAGAATTCGCTGCTGGGACTGGCGGAATGTCTTCCACGCCGCAGCGTATTGCTCCATCTCCTGCCGGGGGATCGAAGAAGCGGGCGAAAAGTAAAAATACGCCGCCCGTGCGACAAAATAGACCCGGGTGCCGGGCGCCGCCTTCGCCATCCGGTCAAGCTCGGCGAGCAAGGCACCGCGCTGTTTCAACACGGTTTCGCACGTCTCGCGCAGCTGTTTCGCCTTGCCGCGAAGCATCCAGCGGTTCCCGGGATGTGAAAGCCAGAGGTTCGTCTCCTCCACCGCGCGATAGAGCGAATTGAGGGCGATGCATTCCGGCTGAAACTCCAGACTGGGTATGATGTCCCCGGAATAGAGATTGGTCGGCTGCATCGCCGACTGCTGGATGATCTCGTAGAAGAACCGGATGCCGAACATCCGATCATATTCATCCACCGGCGTATTCCGGCGTGCATTCGGCATTTTTCCCCGGAGACACTCGAAGCGCAGCGCCTGCGCCAGCCGCCCGCCGGATGCAAACTTTTCGATGAGACCCGGAATCTTCCCCCCGCTCACCCCGACGGCTCTCAACCGGTTCAGCAGATACCGCAGCTCCTCGACACTGCGGAGCAGCGTTTCCTGCCGAACCGCGAGCTGATTGCGTTTGCGGATCGCCCGGGAGCTGATCATGCACTCGTCAAGGGAAACAAAGGAAATCTCCCGGTTGATGTCGTCAAACCGCATCTCCTCCATCGCAGCCTGATTGGCGGCGACCGCATTCTGATTTTCCTCCAGACGCTTCAGCAGGTCCGCGAGATCCTGAGCCCTGACCCGCACACTGCCGGATGAGGAGCGGCCGAATTTTTCCAGCGCGGCGATCAGTTGTCGGAAATCGCTCTTTTCCGACTCCAGTTGATTCAACGCCGCGTTCATTTTCTCCAGAATCGCGCAGTTGTTTTCCAGCTCCGCAACCAGTCTGCCGATCTCCGCGCGCAACGGCAGAAGCCACTCCGGCTCCTTCTTTTCGGCGGCGAGAAGCGGATCCTTTTTCACTTCGGCCAGCAGCTTCGGCTGCAAAGTCGGTTCCGAATCCATCGAAGAGAGCTGCGCGCGCAGTTTGAACAGCAGATCCAGCAGGGATTTGGAGTGGCGCACCAGCGCCATGCGCTCATCGACGGTGGCATCTTCCCAGTTCCAGGCGAAACGATTGTCGATCTCCAGGCGACCGAAACATTTCGCGGCATCATCCCAGTCGGAATCCTTCAGATGCTTGCGGAACTCATTCCACGACGCGAGCGTCTTTTCGTAACGGGCGATATTCCGGAGATGCTCCTGGTGGTGTTTTTCATATTTCTGATAGTCGCGCGCCTCCGGCATTCGATCGAGCATCCGGCGGGCGGCGGGGAAGTCCGCGCGGCGGATGTAGAACTCCGCCGCATTCAGCACTTCAGACGCC
>UMHM01078352.1_pt1 | contig 21790 bp, 9 predicted proteins | sample 1965501 | NCBI WGS metagenome assembly UMHM01 (sample SAMEA4836095, study PRJEB28245) | human gut metagenome | biome: gut microbiome; material: fecal sample | place: Denmark | collected 2008
GTTATTGTCGTTGTTTGCACTTCCGGGATATTCCTGGCAAAAATCCTTTCCCGAAAAAGATTATGTAGCTTATTTGTTCACTTATTTCACTGGGAATAGTGGCGATGAAGAAGCTGTGCGCTATGCTGTAAGCATGGACGGTTATACCTACTGGGCATTGAATGATAATGAACCGGTAATCGACTCGAAAGTCATCAGCTCCACCGGGGGAGTCCGCGACCCGCATATCCTTCGTTGCGAGGATGGCAAGACTTTCTATATGGTAGTGACAGATATGGTTTCAGCCAATGGATGGAGTTCCAACCGTGCCATGGTTTTGCTGAAATCTACCGACTTGGTCAACTGGTCCCACTCCGTTATCAATATACAGAAACGTTATTCAGGTCAGGAGGATTTGAAGCGTGTATGGGCTCCGCAGACTATCTACGACCCGGAGGCGGGAAAGTACATGGTGTATTGGTCCATGCTGCATGGCGATGGAGCCGATGTCATATATTATGCTTATGCCAATGCGGAGTTTACGGATTTGGAAGGAGAGCCCAAGCCATTGTTTCTGCCGGAGAACGGGAAATCGTGCATCGATGGAGACATTGTCTATAAGGATGGTGTTTTCCACCTTTTCTATAAGACGGAAGGGCATGGAAACGGCATAAAGGTGGCCACCACCCGTTCCCTGACCTCCGGGGCATGGACGGAAGAACCCGATTACAAGCAACAGACTAAGGAAGCCGTAGAGGGTGCGGGCACTTTCAAACTGATAGGGCAGGATAAGTATATCCTGATGTACGACGTCTATATGAAAGGAAGCTATCAGTTTACGGAAACCACTGACTTGAAGAATTTTAAGGTGATAGACAGCGAGGTGAAGATGAACTTCCATCCCCGTCATGGGACCATTATCCCCATTACCCGCCATGAGCTGTTGCGCATTACCGATGAATGGGGCAAGCCGACAGAACTGGGCGCATTGCCCAACAATCCCGTATTGCCGGGTTTCCATGCCGACCCGGAAATCCTTTATTCCCATCAGACCCAAAAGTATTACATCTATTCTACTACGGACGGACAGCCGGGTTGGGGAGGCTGGTATTTCACCGTATTCTCCTCCACGGATTTGAAGACCTGGCAGGATGAAGGCGTCATGCTGGACTTGCAGTCGGAGCAAGTGCCCTGGGCAGATGGCAATGCTTGGGCGCCTTGCATTGAAGAGAAAAAAGTGGACGGTAAGTATAAATACTTCTTCTATTACAGTGGAAACCCCAAGAATGGCGGCGGCAAGCAGATTGGAGTGGCTACGAGCGATTCTCCTGCCGGCCCTTTCACCGATTTGGGACGCCCTGTCGTTACTGCCTCACCCGTCGGTGGCGGGCAACAGATTGATGTGGATGTGTTTACAGACCCTGTTTCGGGCAAATCCTATCTTTACTGGGGCAACGGCTACATGGCAGGTGCCGAGCTGAACGACGATATGGTGTCCATCAAGGAAAATACCGTTACGGTGATGACACCGGCGGGAGGCACCTTGCAGGACTATGCTTTCCGCGAAGCAGCCTATGTCTTTTATCGCAACGGGCTCTACTATTTCATGTGGTCGGTAGACGATACCGGTTCGCCCAATTACCATGTGGCATACGGTACATCCAAGTCGCCGCTCGGTCCTATCGAAGTTGCCAAGCAACCCGTTGTGCTGATTCAGAATCCGGAAAAGGAAATTTACGGTCCGGCACACAACGCTGTATTGCAGATTCCCGGTACAGATGAGTGGAGAATCGTTTACCACCGTATCAATAAATGGTACTTGAAAGATGGTCCCGGCGTTCATCGTGAAGTCTGCATAGACCGGATGGAGTTCAATGAAGACGGAACCATCAGGCCGGTGGTACCTACCTTTTGATTTAATGATGTAACATAATAATTTAATACCATGAAGAATAGATTGAAATTACTGGTTTGGTTGTTTGCCCTCTCAGGTCCGCTGGCAGCACAGAGTGTATCTGTCAATGGTCCGGATGGAAAATTGCAGCTTACGGTATCTTGCCCGTCAGCCAATGGCGAAGTGTCTTACGCCGTCACCTACAATGGAAAGCAAATGCTGGAATCTTCTCCCTTGGGGATGGAGACCAATGTGGGTGATTTCTATAGAGGATTGCAGTTGAAGGAACATAAAGTCACAGCTCTCGATACGGTTTATGAACAATCCCGAATCAAAGCTTCGCGCATCCATTACCGGGCAAACGAATTGCTTTGTTCATTCGTCAACGGTGAGGGGAAGAATGTGCAGATAACTTTCCGCATCAGCAACAATGACGTGGCCTTCCGTTACACCCTGCCGAGGGAGCAGGGAAAAGGAAGTGTCACGGTGAACAGCGAACGGACCGGCTTCCGCTTCCCGTCGCAGACCACCACTTTCCTTTGTCCGCAGAGCGACGCCATGATAGGGTGGAAGCGTACCAAACCCAGTTACGAAGAAGAATATAAGGCAGATGCCCCGATGAATGAGCGTTCGGGCTATGGACACGGATATACATTTCCCTGCTTGTTCAAGGTGGGGGATGACGGCTGGGTACTGCTCAGTGAAACCGGAGTGGACAGCCGTTATTGTGGCTCGCGTTTGAGCGATTGGGACAACGGCGTGTATCGCATTGCTTTCCCCATGCCGGAAGAGAACAACGGCAACGGAACGGTATCGCCTGCCTTTGCCCTGCCGGGCTCCACACCGTGGCGTACTGTGACGGTGGGCGAAACCTTGAAGCCGATTGTGGAAACCACCGTCCCCTGGGATGTAGTGGAACCACGCTATACCACCACCCATGATTACAAGCCGGGCCGTGGCACCTGGAGCTGGATTCTCTGGCAGGACGGCAGCATCAACTACGACGACCAGGTGCGCTATGTTGACTTGGCGGCTGCCATGGGATACGAATATGTATTGATTGACAACTGGTGGGATAACAACATCGGTCGCGACCGCATGGAACAGTTTGTCAAGTATGCCCGCAGCAAGGGTGTGGAGGTATTCTTGTGGTATAGCTCCAGTGGTTACTGGAACGATATAGAGCAGAGTCCCGTCAACCGGATGGATAACTCCATTGCCCGCAAGCAAGAGATGCGCTGGTTGCAAAGTCTGGGTGTGAAGGGTATCAAAGTAGACTTCTTCGGCGGTGACAAGCAGGAGACCCTGCGTTTGTACGAGGAGATTCTGAGCGATGCCGACGACCACGGTCTGATGGTTATCTTCCACGGCTGTACCTTGCCTCGCGGCTGGGAACGGATGTATCCCAATTACGTAGGCAGCGAGGCGGTGCTGGCTTCCGAGAATCTGGTATTTAGCCAACATTTCTGTGATAACGAGGCCTTCAATGCCACGCTGCACCCTTTCATCCGCAATGCTGTGGGATGCATGGAGTTTGGCGGTGTGTTCCTGAACAAGCGTTTGAACCGCAGCAACGATGGTGGAACTATTCGCCGCACCACGGACATCTTTCAGCTGGCAACGGCAGTGCTGTTTCAAAATCCTATCCAGAACTTCGCCTTGGCACCTAATAACCTGACGGATGCTCCGCAAATCTGCCTCGACTTTATGAAACAAGTGCCCACTACTTGGGACGAGACCCGTTTCATTGACGGCTATCCGGGGAGATATATTGTTCTTGCCCGCCGTCATGGAAACACGTGGTACATAGCCGCTGCCAATGCAACGGTGGAACCGTTGAAACTGAAACTTGACCTTCCTATGCTGGCAGGACAAGAGGTGTCTCTGTATAGTGATGACAAGAAGATGCAGCCTCAATTAAAGCTACAGAGGATAAAGGCTGACGGCTCTCTGCAACTCACGGTTCAGCCGCAGGGAGGGGCGGTAATCGTGGAATAAAGAAGGCATGGAGCAACCCTTGTTTTATAATGATATATCATAACGGATTACTCCTTTTGCAAATCTTTGATTATCAGAGGTCTATAATTGTCCTGATTCAGTCGTATACTGAATGGCATTCACTATACGACTGAACCCTATTCACTATACGACTGAATGGCATTCAGAATACGGCTGATTGTGACTATCGAACTAAATGTAAATGATTAATACCGACTTAATACCATGAATGGATTCTTGAAATTATTGTCCTTGTGTCTGTTCTTGACACTGACCGTTCCTTTGCAGGCTATAACGAATGGAGTGGCGAATGAACCCGATTCAGTCTATCTCTTTTCCTACTCCCATGCCGACGGCAGTGGCGGTCTGAAACTAGCCTGGAGTCCCAATGGCAACCGATGGTTCAGCGTGGCAGAGGGCAGCTCCTTTGTCAACTCGGACTTCGGCCCCTGGGGGCAAATGAAGCGGATGCTGAAACCGCACTTGATGCAGACCCGTGCCGACGACCGTTGGCACTGTATCTGGGAACTGACGGAAAGCGGAAACTCCCTTGTATACGTCGAGTCTCCCGACTTGCTGCAATGGAAAGCGCAGAAATACTTTGACCGTTCTCGCCTTGCCGAATACCGGCCGGCGGAGGTCTATCCTAACGTGCGGAAGGAGGTTCTGCTGAACGGTACCGTACAGCAGGGTTGGATGCAGCGTGTACCGTATGCCACGGTGCAGCGTGTCATCTCCTTTGCAGAGCATAAGAAGTACCGCCAGGCACTCCATGCCGAACGTACCGAGCAAGACCCCGTACGTTTTGCCGGACTGAAACCGGTGGAGGCGACTATCGAAGTGGAGACGGAATGTGCAAAAACCATCAGCAAGCATCTGATAGGTATTTTCTTCGAAGACATCAACTATGCTGCGGATGGAGGACTGTATGCCGAGCTGGTACAGAACCGCGACTTCGAGTATTCGTCTAAGGACGGTTCACACCAAGGTTGGGACGGCACATATGCCTGGGCGGTGAAAGAGGGGAATACTTCGGCTGCCGTTACCATTGCCGCTGCCGACCCCATTCATCCCAATAACCCTCATTATGCCGTATTGGAGGCGCGTCCCGGAGTGACATTGCAGAACGACGGTTTCGACGGCATCAGCTTGAAGAAAGGGGAGAAGTACGATTTCTCTCTCTTCGCCCGCGTGGCACCGGGCAGCAAGGGAGGCAAGGTGGTTGTTTGCCTGCTCGACCAGACGGGCCGTGAGATTGCCCGCTCTTCCGTCAATGTGTCCTCCAAAGAGTGGAAGAAACAGCAGACGGTGCTGACGGCAAACGCCGATGTGCGTGCCGCCGTGCTCTCGCTTCAGCCGCAGACGGTGGGGACACTGCATCTCGATATGATTTCCCTTTTTCCGCAAAATACATTCAAGGGCCATAAGAACGGCTTGCGTGCCGACCTGGCGCAGACGCTTGCCGACCTGCATCCACGCTTCGTCCGCTTCCCCGGCGGCTGCGTGGCTCATGGCGACGGCATTGATAATATCTATGACTGGAAAGGCTCTATCGGACCGCTCGAAGCGCGTAAGCCGTTGCGCAATCTGTGGGGGTATCATCAGACACGCGGACTGGGCTACTTCGAGTACTTCCGATTCTGCGAAGATATAGGTGCCGAACCTCTGCCGGTATTGGCAGCGGGCGTGCCGTGCCAGAATTCGGGCACACACTCGCACTATGCCGACAACTGTCCGCAGGGGGCCAACAAGGAACTGATGCGCTACGGCCAGCAGGGTGGCATCCCGATGGAAGAGATGCCTGCCTATATCCAGGATGTGCTCGACTTGATAGAGTATGCCAACGGCGATGCACGCCGCACCGTGTGGGGCAGGAAGCGTGCTGAGGCAGGCCATCCCAAGCCTTTCAATCTGAAGTATATCGGCATCGGCAACGAGGATATGATTACCGAAGTGTTTGAGGAGCGCTTTGCCATGATATACAAGGCTGTCAGGGAGAAGCATCCCGAAATTACGGTTGTCGGCACTGTAGGTCCCTTCTACGAAGGCGCGGACTATGCGGAGGGCTGGCGCCTTGCCACGGAACTGGGCGTGCCCATGGTGGACGAACACTATTACGTGGATCCGGGCTGGATGATTCACAACCAGGACTACTACGACCGTTATGACCGTACCAAGTCCAAGGTCTATCTGGGCGAATATGCCGCCCACCTGCCCGGACGTCCCAACAACATAGAGACAGCGTTGGCAGAAGCTCTCTATCTGACTTCGGTGGAACGTAATGCCGATGTGGTGGAGATGACCTCGTACGCCCCGTTGCTGGCGAAGGAAGGCCATACGCAGTGGAATCCCGACTTGATTTATTTCAATAACACGGAAGTGAAGCCTACCGTGGGCTACTACACACAGCAGATGTACGGACAGAATGCGGGTACGCAGTACATCACCTCGCACGTCACACTGAATAATGGGCAAGAGGCTGTCCGTAAGCGCGTCGGTGTTTCGGTGGTAAAGGATGAGGCCACGGGTGACCATATTGTAAAGCTGGTGAACCTGCTTCCGGTGGAGGTTTCCTCTACAGTGAAGCTGAAGGGCATCGACTTGCAGAATCCCTCGGCAGTGAAGACGCTCCTGACGGGTGACCCGAAAGACAAGCAGGCACGTTCCGTGACTTCCGCCTTCGACATCGGCGGTACGGAATTCCCTTATACCTTGCCTGCCTATTCGTTTACGGTGATACGTATCCATGAGAATAAGGGGAAATAGGGATAAATCCGTGTAATTCCGTGCGTGAGAACTTAAGAACTTAAAAACTTAAGAACTTAAGAACTTAAAAACTTAAAAGATATGAAACGATTATTGACTTTGGCACTTGTTGCAGCCATGACCGGCAGTGTGTCGGCACAAAAGCAACGGACTTTGCATTCCGGTTATCCCATCGACCCGGTTCCTTTCACTTCAGTGAAGGTGACGGACAGTTTCTGGGGACAACGCTTGAAGGCAAGCCGCGAGGTAACCATCCCGTTGGCTTTCAGTAAGTGTGAGGAAACCGGACGTTATGAAAACTTTGTGAAAGCTACTCATCCCAGTGATGAGTATAAGGTGGGAGGCTTCTCCTTTGACGATACGGATGTCTATAAGACGATTGAAGGTGCAAGTTACTCCTTGCAGACTTACCCGGACAAGAAACTGGAAGAATATATCGACAGCGTATTGGTCATAGTGGCCGCCGCCCAAGAACCGGACGGGTATCTTTACACCGCACGTACCATGAACCCCAAGCATCCGCACGATTGGTCGGGGCCGGAACGCTGGTCGGAGGTGGAGAATTTGAGCCACGAGTTCTATAATCTGGGTCACATGGTGGAAGGGGCTGTGGCTTATTATCAAGCTACAGGCAAGCGGAACTTCCTGGATATAGCCATCCGTTATGCCGACTGCGTATGCAAGAATATCGGTGAAGGCCCCGGACAGAAGCGTGTGATTCCCGGACATCAGATTGCCGAAATGGCATTGGTACGCCTCTATACCGTGACAGGAGATAAGAAATACCTCGACCAGGCCAAGTTCTTCCTCGACGCGCGCGGCACTACGGCACGCAAGGACATCTATTTGCAGTCGCACAAGCCTGTACTGGAGCAGGAAGAGGCAGTGGGACATGCCGTACGTGCCGGTTACATGTATTCCGGTATGGCTGATGTGGCTGCCATTACGGGTGACAGCTCCTACATCAAGGCCATCGACAAGATATGGGAGAATATCGTCGGCAAGAAGATATATATTACCGGCGGTATCGGTGCGCGTCATGCGGGCGAAGCTTTCGGTGATAACTATGAGTTGCCGAATCTGACTGCCTACAATGAGACCTGTGCCGCCATCGGCAATGTTTACATGAATTACCGCCTCTTCCTGCTGCATGGCGATTCCAAGTATTTCGACGTGCTGGAACGTACGCTTTACAACGGATTAATCTCCGGCGTTTCATTGGACGGAGGCAAGTTCTTCTATCCCAATCCGTTGTCTTGCGATGGTAAGTATCACTTTAATGCCGACCATACGATTACACGCCAGCCGTGGTTTGGTTGTGCCTGCTGTCCCAGCAACATCAGCCGGTTCATTCCTTCTTTGCCGGGATATGTGTATGCCGTGAAAGACAATCAGGTGTACGTCAACCTTTTCTTGTCCAACCGTGCCGAGCTGAAGTTGAATGAAAAGAAAGTGGTGCTGGAGCAGGAAACCGGATACCCCTGGAACGGAGATATTCGTGTGAAGGTGGCTCAGGGCAACCTGCCGTTTACGATGAATATCCGTATTCCGGGTTGGGTGCGCGGCAGTGTACTTCCGAGTGACCTTTATTCGTATGCCGACGACCTGAAGTTGGGCTATCGTGTATTGGTGAATGGCGAGGAGGTGACCGGTGAACTTCGTAAAGGCTATCTCCGGATAGACCGGAAGTGGAAGAAAGGGGATGTGGTAGAGGTGCATTTCGACATGCACCCCCGTGTGGTGAAAGCCAATGAAAAAGTGGTTGCCGACCGTGGACGGGTGGCCGTTGAGCGTGGTCCTATCGTTTATTGTGCCGAGTGGGCCGATAATGATTTTAATATACAGAATATCATCCTGAACCGTCATCCGAAATTCCAGGTGACGGAGAAGCCCGAACTGCTGTATGGCGTCAACGAAATTACCACAGAAGTGCAGGCTCTTGGTTTTGATGCTGCCGGAAAGTTGGCAACCAGAGATGTGACGCTGACCCTGATACCTTATTATGCATGGGCACACCGGGGTGAGGGCAAGATGGATGTATGGTTGCCGGTAAATAGGATTGATGTAGAATAGGTAAGTATGTCGTCATAATTTAGCTTATGCTATCGTTATAAACAGATTAAAACCATGAAAAGACTTTTATTTCTATTGACATTGTTCGTTGTTCTTGGCATGCAGGCGCAACAGCATGTGATGACTGTTGATGTATCAAAACCGACGGCTCGGATAAATCCTGCCATGTATGGAATCTTCTTCGAAGACATTAATTTCGGTGCGGACGGTGGTTTGTATGCCGAACTGGTAAAGAACCGCTCTTTTGAGTTCCCGCAGCCGCTGGTGGGGTGGATACCTTTCGGCGAGGTGACGGTACAGGACGAGCGGCCCTGCTTCGACCGCAATCCGCATTATGTGCGCATTACCAATGACGGCTGTCTTTTGCGTGCCGGACTGGATAATGAAGGTTATCGTGGCATCGGCCTGAAAAAAGGAGAAGATTACCGTTTCTCCGCCTATGTCCGTACGCCGGATACCAAACCAATGAAGCTTTCCGTCGAACTGGTGAATTCCAACGGAGAGAATCTCCTGAAGAAGGAACTGGAAGTGAAAGGCAGTGAATGGCAGAAGCTGACGGCTGTGCTGAAAGCTCCTTTTACCGATGTTCGCTCGCGTCTGCGTGTTGTGTTGCAGACGGAGGGTACGGTAGATATGGACCACATCTCTCTCTTCCCGGTGAACACTTGGAAGAAGCGTGAGAATGGATTGCGTGTCGACTTGGTACAAGCCCTCTATGACCTCAATCCCGGAGTATTCCGTTTTCCCGGCGGTTGTATCATCGAAGGCAACAGCCTTGCCACCCGTTATCAATGGAAGCATTCCGTGGGTCCGGTAGAGAACCGTCCTTTGAACGAAAATCGCTGGAACTATACATTCAAGCATAAAGCTTTCCCGGATTATTTCCAGAGTTACGGACTTGGCTTTTACGAATATTTCCTGCTGAGTGAAGACCTCGGTGCAGAGCCTCTGCCGGTACTGAGCTGCGGGCTGTCCTGCCAATACGAAAGCAACGAAGTGGTTCCCCTTGGAGAACTCGGCCCGTACGTGCAGGATGCCCTCGACCTCATCGAGTTTGCCAACGGTGCTGCAACCTCCAAGTGGGGAAAGGTGCGTGCCGATATGGGACATCCCGAACCGTTCGGTCTGAAAATGATTGCCATCGGCAATGAACAGTGGGGGGAAGTCTATCCCGAGCGTCTGGAAGTGTTCACGAAAGCCATCCGTGCGGAATATCCCGATATGCAGATTGTAGGTTCTTCCGGTCCGAGTGCAGATGGGGACAAGTTCGATTACCTCTGGCCCGAAATGAAACGCATCGGGGTGGATTTGGTGGACGAGCATTATTATATGGCTCCCGACTGGTTCTTTGCCAATGCTGCCCGCTATGATGACTATGACCGTAAAGGACCGAAAGTCTTTGCCGGTGAATATGCATCGCATGACCACCCCACCGGGAAAGCCAATAATTTCTTGGCGGCACTGTCCGAAGCAGCTTTTATGACGGGACTGGAACGTAATGCCGATGTGGTGTGCCTGGCTACCTATGCTCCGTTGTTTGCCCATGTGGATGCCTGGCAGTGGAATCCCGATTTGATTTGGTTCGACAATCTCCGTATGATGCGGACTCCCAACTATTACGTACAGCAGATGTACGGTATGAATGCCGGAACAGATGTGCTGAACCTGCAAATGGACGGAAAACCCGTGACGGGGCAGGACAGCCTTTATGCATCGGCAGTGCTGGATGCTCCTACGGGAGAAGTAATTCTGAAGCTTGTCAATGCGGGCAGCAGATCGGAGAAGGTACAGATAGAGTTCAGCGGATTGAAGAAGCGGCAGCTTGTCTCGGGTTCCTGCACCTATTTGCAAAGTGATGACTGGAAAGCCAAGAATACACTGGAGCAGGAGGCTATTGTTCCACGTATTCGTCCGGTGGAGGTGGCTTCCCGTTCTCTGAGCCTGGAGCTTCAGCCCCGTTCGTTCGGAGTCTATCGTTTGCGGATAAGTACTCAATCAAAATAAATTCCCATTTAGTCACCTAATTTAATTATGTGAACTAGTTATGAACACTTATTTAAAGAATTAAATTCAGCCTTTTTTGAACGATTATTCTTCCTTTTAATTATAGGATAGGCGTATCTTTGTGACGGCATACCGGTTCTGCTTGTATGCCGTTGCTAATTTTTATAAACTATTTACCATGAAGAAACATTTCATTACCGGACTGCTTGCGACTTTTGCCATTGCCGCAAGCGCACAGTCCTTCACTGAATGGCAAAACCCTGAAGTGAATGCCGTGAACCGTGCTCCGATGCACACCAACTATTTTGCCTATGAGTCGGTAGATGCTGCGGCTCGTGGAGCAAAAGAACATTCTTCCAATTACATGACTCTGAACGGTATCTGGAAATTCTTCTGGGTGAAGAATGCCGATGCCCGTCCCACGGATTTCTGGAAAGTGGGGTTCAACGACAAGGGATGGAGCGATATGGCCGTTCCCGGTATGTGGGAACTGAACGGTTTCGGCGACCCTATCTACGTGAATACCGGATATGCCTGGCGCAATCAGTTCAAGAACAATCCACCGCAGGTGCCGACGGAGAATAACAATGTAGGTTCCTACCGTCGTGAGATTGTAATACCTGCCGACTGGAAGAGTAAGGACATCATTGCTCATTTCGGTTCCGTGACTTCCAATATGTATTTGTGGGTAAACGGCAAGTACGTAGGTTATAGTGAGGACAGCAAACTGGAGGCTGAATTCAACCTGACACCCTACTTGAAGCCGGGACAAAAGAATCTGATAGCCTTTCAGGTATTCCGCTGGTGTGACGGGACGTATCTGGAAGACCAGGACTTCTTCCGTTATAGCGGTGTAGGGCGCGATTGCTACTTGTATGCCCGTGACAAGAAGCGCATTCAGGACATCCGTGTCACTCCCGATTTGGATACTGCTTATAAGAACGGTTCCCTGAAAGTACAACTTGATGTGAAGGGTGGCGGCAATGTCAGTCTTGAACTGCTGGACGCTGCCGGAAAACAGGTGGCTACAGCTGTCGCCAAAGGTAGCACTACTGCCTTGATAAATGTGGAGAATCCTCATAAGTGGACGGCGGAAACGCCCTACTTGTATACCCTGCGTGCCACTTTGCAAGGCAGCAGTGAAGTGATTCCCGTAAAGGTGGGCTTCCGAAAGATAGAGCTGAAAGGAAGTCAGATACTTGTCAACGGCCAGCCCGTTCTCTTCAAGGGAGCCAACCGCCACGAGATGGATCCGGACGGTGGTTACGTCATTTCCCGCGAACGCATGATTCAGGATATTCAGGTGATGAAGCAGTTCAACCTGAATGCCGTGCGCACCTGCCACTATCCCGACAATAATCTCTGGTACGACCTCTGCGACCAATATGGTATTTACGTAGTGGCCGAAGCCAATATCGAATCCCACGGAATGGGTTATGGGGAAGAGACACTTGCCAAACGTGAGGACTATAAGAAAGCACATATGGAGCGTAACCAGCGCAATGTGCAGCGTAGCTTCAATCATCCCAGCGTCATTTTCTGGTCTTTGGGCAACGAAGCCGGCTATGGCGCTAATTTCGAAGCTGCCTACGATTGGATAAAGGCTGAAGACCCGAGCCGTGCCGTACAATATGAACAAGCCGGCAAGACTGGTAAGACAGACATCTATTGCCCGATGTATTATGGCTATGACGGATGTAAGAAATACAGTGAGGATGATTCTATGACAAAGCCCCTGATTCAGTGCGAATATGCTCATGCGATGGGAAACTCGCAAGGAGGTTTTAAAGAATATTGGGATTTGGTGCGTAAATATCCCAAATTCCAAGGTGGCTTTATTTGGGATTTTGTCGATCAGTCTGTACGTTGGACAGGAAAGAACGGTAAGATGATTTATGCCTACGGCGGTGACTTCAACCGTTTTGATGCCAGCGACGGTAACTTCTGTGATAATGGTTTGATTAGCCCCGACCGTGTGCCCAATCCCCACATGTATGAGGTAGGCCGTATCTATCAGGACATCTGGACTACTCCGGCCGACTTGAAGAACGGCGAAATCAATGTGTTCAATGAATACTTCTTCCGTGACCTTTCTGCCTATTATATGGAGTGGGAGGTACTGAAAGGTGGTAAGGTGATACGGACTGGTCGTGTGGATAATCTGAATGTAGCTCCCCAACAGACAGCCAAAATCAAGTTGGACTTGGGCAAGACTTGCCAATGCACCGAGTGGTTGCTGAATGTTTCCTATAAGCTGAAGAACCGTGAAGGATTGCTTTCCGCCGGACATGTAGTGGCAAAAGACCAGTTGACGCTCAATCCTTACCAAGCTCCTTCCATGGAATTGAAGAACTGCGAACAGAGCAATATCGAGATGACGGCTCCCCAAGTACAGGATAACGATTGGAACTACCTCATCGTCTCCGGTAATGCTTTCCGTGTAGAAATCAACAAGCACAACGGTTATCTGACCAAGTACGAAGTGAATGGCCGGGATATGATTAAAGACGGCGAGGCTTTAAAACCAAACTTCTGGCGTGCGCCTGTTGACAACGACTACGGTGCCAATCTGCAACGCAAATATATCGCTTGGAAGAATCCGGAAATCAAACTGACCTCTTTCAAACAGCGCACGGAGAACAATCAGGTGATTGTAGAATCTGCTTACGACATGCCGGGTGTTTCAGCTAAGCTGAACCTTGTTTATGTCATCAACAATGCCGGTGCCGTCAAGGTGACCCAGAAGCTGACTGCCGACAAGAATGCCAAAGTATCGAACATGTTCCGTTTCGGTCTGCAGATGCCTATGCCGCGCAGCTTTGAAACCGTTGAATACTATGGACGCGGTCCGGTTGAAAATTATATTGACCGTAACCATTGCGCCGACTTAGGTATTTATCGCCAAAGTGTGGCCGAGCAGTTCTATCCCTACATCCGTCCGCAGGAAAACGGAACAAAGACCGATATTCGTTGGTGGAAGATGTTGGATCAGTCTGGTAATGGCATCAAGATTGTGGCAGCCGCTCCCTTCTCAGCATCTGCCTTGCACTATACCATCGAGTCTTTAGATGAAGGCTGGAGCAAAGGGCAAGGACACTCGCAAGAGGTGGATGAAGCTGATTTGACTAATCTTTGTATCGACAAGGTGCAAGCCGGTCTGGGTTGTGAGGATAGCTGGGGACGTATTGCACGTCCGGAATACCTGGTGCCATACGCTGATTATGAGTTTACGTTCATCCTTTTTCCCGTATGCCATAGTATCGGAATAGAATAACATTTCTTCTCAGTGTATTACATACTGAGAAACAGATTTTATAACACTGAAGCGGTCGCCTTTCCGATGGGGGAGGGTGACCGCCTTGTGTTGATGTTTTGCTTGCTTCTGTATATTTCTTTGTTTTATTGTTTCTGATTTCGGCAAATGCAATCCGTCAGATGGTCGTTGATAAACCCCGAAGCTTGCAGATGGGCATAGCAAATGGTAGAGCCGAAGAACTTGAATCCCCGTTTTTTCATGTCTTTGCTCATGGCATCTGATTCGGGCGATGATACCGGAATCTCACTCAATGACTGAAAATGATTGATAATAGGGTTCCGGTCGGGGAAGAAGGATAGCGTATAGTTGTAAAAGCTGCCGAATTCTTTCTGTATGGCAAGAAACTGCTTTGCATTGGTGATGGTCGACTTGATTTTCAGACGGTTTTTCACGATGCCGTCAAAGTGCATCAGCCGTTCCACGTCTTCATCGGTCATTTGCGCCACTTGCGCGGTATCGAAATTGCAAAAGGCTTTGCGGTAGCCTTCCCGCTTTTTGAGGATGGTTATCCAGCTTAGTCCGGCCTGGGCACTTTCCAATACAAGAAACTCGAATAGTGTCTTGTCGTCTGTTACCGGTTTTCCCCACTCTTCATCGTGGTATTTCACATACAGCTCGTCGGTTCCGCACCAGCCGCAGCGTCCGTTTATTATGTCTTGCATAAGCGTTATTTTTGTAATGAGGTGCTAAGGTAGTGCTTTCATTCCGAATAAACAAATCTATCCATTTAGAATAGATAGATTTGTTTATTCGGAATGGAATGTTTATATTTGTATCTGAATATAAATGACATAGCCCTATGATAAGCAAATCGGATATAGTAGAAGCCATACGTGTGCAACGTGAACGGTTGAGGAAATTTCAAAGTTTCCGACGTGACCTATTGTTGTCTTTACCTCCCTTGGTAGCAGACTATGCACTGATTATATCTGGTATTCGCCGTTGTGGTAAGAGTACATTGCTGGCACAATTATCGGTGGATAGATACAAGCCGGAAGAGGTGCTCTCCTTGAATTTTGATACCCCTTTACTGTATGGATTTGAATTCAGTGATTTCCGTATAGTGGATGAAGTTATTAAGGAACATGAAGGGTGTATCGCTCTTCTTTTTGACGAAATACAGATTGTTGATGGTTGGGAGGTGTATATTCGGGGCAAGTTGGATGAAGGGTTTTATGTGGGAATCACCGGCTCCAATGCTTCGATGTTGAGTCGTGAATTGGGCACGAAGTTGACAGGAAGACATATTACGAAAGAACTGTTCCCTTTTTCGTATGCTGAATATTGCGGTTTTACGGGTAAGACTATCGGTGACAGTTCCTTGTACGACTATCTGCATCAGGGTGGCTTCCCTCAATACTTGCAACTGGATGATCAGGATGTTCTGACGGATTTAGTCAATGATATAGTATATCGTGATATTGCCGTGAGATATAATATACGTGATGACCACTCTTTGAAAAGTCTCTTGGCCTATTTGATGGGGAATGTGGGCAATCTGGTGTCTGCTACAAAACTGAAACAGATACTGGGAATGAAAAGTACTTCTACTGTGTCTGATTATTTCTCTTATTTCGAACAGACTTACTTGATAAACTTTGTTCCGAAATTTTCATATTCATATAAAGCGCAACTGTTGAACCCGAAGAAAGTGTATTGTGTGGACAATGGTGTTGTATTTGTCACCTCTCCATCTTTCACCCGTGATGAGGGTCGGAGGCTGGAGAACATGGTTTTTGCGGAATTGCGTCGCCGTTATTCTGAGATATTCTATTATAATGAGAACCGGAAGGAATGCGACTTTATAGTTGTACGCAATTCTGTGCCCCAGCTTGCCATCCAGGTATGCTATGCCTTGACCGCAGAAAACCGGAAAAGGGAAGTAGATGGTTTACTGGATGCCTTGTCTTTCTTCAAGATGGGGCATGGACTGATACTCACTTATAACCAACATGACAAATTTTCCGTAGGAGATAAAACGATAGAAGCATTGCCGGTGTCTGAATATTTTAAAGACTAATCTTCTTGTCTCTTGCACTCCACCACATGATACAGCGTGCCGAACCGTGTTCTGCGGGACGGCACTTCATGTTTCTGCAGTATCCTTCCGAATACATTCACTCTCTTGGTGGACAGCGGGATGGCGCTGTACCGGCGCAGGCGGTTCAGTATTTCGGCAGACGACAGCCATTCTCCCTCCTCGTCATTTCCGGCAACGCGGAAATAGTGGTAGAACAGTTGCTCTTCGGGCGGTATCTGTTCGAAATCGTGGTTGTTTTCCGTCATAATCCGTTCGTCCGACTGGTCGAACCAATAGCGTTTGCCGTGGTCCAGTTCGTGCATGGCCTGGGCATAAAGCTGGTTGTAGTCTATCGGGCGGTTGGTGTCTATTGCTTCCGTCACTTCTATGCAGATGAACCGGCGACTGCCGCTGGGGTCGGTCAGCAAGTCCTTCTGGTTGCTGGTGGCGATGAACGAGGCGTATCGGCGCATCTCGAGCACGGCATTAGCGTATGGCTTGCGCACGTTGACCACCGGCTTCTGGAGGATATGTTTCAGGAATCCTTGCTGGGTGCTGCTTATCTGGTCGAATTCATCGATGTTGATGAGCGCAAAACGGTTGAGGTAAAGTTCGGCGTCGCGCTTGCGCGAGAAGTCGATGCTGTCCGTATAATAGGCACGCAGCTCGGGCGGGACGATGCTTCGGCAAAAGGTGCTTTTGCGGGTGCCTTGTGCACCTACCAATAAGGGGGAGACGCTGTTGGCATATTTCTTGTCGGTATTGCCGCGCCAGTGTGCCACCATGTTGAGAAACCAGCGGTGGAACAGTTCGGCCCAGTACGGGTTGTTGCAGGGTACTGTCCGGGCGAGTGCCAGGATACGGTCTTTCCCGTCCCAGTGCGGAAGGTCGTACAGATAATCTTCCAGCGGATTGAATACCGGGATGCGGTTGGAGTAGATGTACCGGCTGATGTCTCTGTCCCACAAGGGAATGCCTTCCGACTGTGCATCCAGTGCAATGCTGTTCAGCGTGCGCTTGTCGATGGGGGAGAAGCGGAAACGGAACGAGTGGCGTTCACGGTATTCCACTTCGCCCACCTGGGTATTGTAGCGGAAGTTGTAGCGGCGTTTCATGAACTCGTCCGTCTGTATGGCAAGTCTTTGCTCTTTGCTGAGGCTGCTTTGGGTATTGAAGCCTTTGTTCTCTTGGTAAACGCTTCTTACAATTTGCCGGATGACAGTCTCTTTTTGGCGTAGATAATAATGGAAATAGGTACGCTTCACGGTCTCTTCTTCGGGGATGCCCGAACGGAAACAGTTCTCGGCAAGGCGCACGGTCAGGGAGTGCAGGCTGTTGTCGGCACCGGCACCCGTCGCTTCGGCGAAAGTCTTCTGCAAGGCGGCTTCAAACAGCATGATGATGGCTTCTTCGGCTTCATATCCCGGCACGGCGCGCGTCAGGGGTGACTTCTCGTCTTGCAGGGCTTCCCGATAGGTGGTTTCGTCGGGCATGGAGGCGGGCTGTGCAAGATAGAACTGTATGGAGTCCGGGCGGTACATGGCTTCGGGGTCGAAGGAGAGGCGGGAGTACTGTTCCAGCTTGGGCTCTTTCAGCAGAATGTCGAAAGGCAGTTGGGGCTGGTAGCATTTCACGGCAAGGCGGTAGGCATGGGCGTGGAATACTTCGGCTTCTTCCCGTTTGCCCGGCAGCGAATTGTTCGGACGGGTGAAGGTAGTCCAAATCTTTACAGTCCGTCCGCTGGAACCGGTGAATACGAGCCGCGTCTGGGGCTGTTCCCAGGCAAGACGTTTCACAAGGGCTATTTCGGACTTGCCGGAAAGCGGGCCTACGGTCAGTTCCACGATGCCGTTGTAGGTTTTCATCTGGCAGACACCGTTCGTCTTGCGGAATTCGGCTGCCGGGAGTACTTTGGGCAGTCGGTCTGCCTCGTTGCAGCGCTTGCCGGGCAAGCAGTATCGCAGTTGCTGGCGGAAAGTGGATACGGGCTGGGTTTTGGTCTCCGTTTTGATTTTCTGTAGGAAGGTGTCCAAGTCTGTCGTGCTCAGTGTCAGATTCCCGTCTTTTTCTCTCAGTTGGGTGATTTTCATTTCTGTTTTTTGTTTTGTCACATGCAGGCAAAATGGTTTGCTTACAGTGTACTAAGGTACGACAATCAGGCTCTTTTTGCAAGTGATTCCATGCTTTTTTAGGTCGATTCCAGCGTTTTTCTGTGGAAAATCTGATGTTTTGAGTCGAAAAAGCAGGTGATTTGGGATGCTTTGTGCAGACTTCCACGCTGGTTTTTGCTTGTCGGAACAATAGTTTCCGGCTATTGAAACAAAAGGTTTTACTTGTTGAAACCAATGGTTTTCCTAAGGGAAACTCTCAGTTTCTCTTGTTGAAACTTTTGTTTTAGAAGGTTGAAACCAATAGTATTTGCTTAAGAAACTAAAAGTTTCATACTGAGAACTAAGCATATAGCACTATTCTGTGGTGAATGAAGTAAGTATCGGATACTGCTTTTGTTATGGCGTGATGGATGGTTGTGAAGATTTTTATCTATCACGGGTATCTTTCACGCTTTAATCGGTTTATAATCAAAAGGATATCCCCCTCTGCGTGATAGCATGACAGATGTTTTTCAAAAATAAACTTTGTAAGAGCTGAGCTGTCCGGATGCTTCAATCGTTGTAGCTGTATTCTTCGCTGTATCTCTCGAATTTCGGTTCTTCGGCAATTCCGTATTGTTTGAAAACCTGACGGATATATGCTTGTGCCTTTGGAAACAAGCCTTGTTCCTGGCGGTAAAAGCGATAATAGGTGGTCTTGCCAAAGTGTCCTACAAGCTGGTTCCTCATCGGGGCTGCACATTTGTGGGGTACATTGTCCAGCAGATGCCGGATGCCCCATGCTACTCGGTACTTTTGGGCTTTCCGAAAATAAGGGCAGTCGGTGGTATCGGCAGGGATACGGTTCGGGTTGATGATACTTAAGGTGGGATATTGCGAGGTACAATTGATAGCGGCCAGATGGTGCAGGCATTCTTCCTTATGGATGCACTGGCTGTGGAAGCAATGCGCAAAGCCATAAGGCACAGACTGGTAGTCGAATTTATTTTCCATATGTTGTTTGCTTGTCTACGGTTAGGGTGTAGAACACGGCTGTAAAGGTAAGGAATAAAGTTGTTATAACAAGGCTTTTCTTGAAGGAGTTAGAGGGGGAGCACGGCTCTTTCATTTAAGGGAGTTATCGGGAGTTAGAAGGAGTTATCGCCCTCTAACTCCTTCAAGAAAAGCCTCGTTTGAAGTATTTGCAGACAAAAAAAGAGTATAATTCTTCTTTAAAGTGAGCTGAACTTGCTATATTTGTCATAATTCCTAATATCTGGTATATGAAAAATAGAGTAAGTTTTTTTTGTCTGCATACGTGTCTTCTCCTGTTCAGCTTTTGGACAATGTATCCTGCCTTGGGGCATGCGGCTGATGGGGATGTTATTTCCCGTTTGAAGTTCAAGCAGATTTCTACATTAGACGGATTACCGACGGATGAGGTCCAGAAAATATATCAGGATAAGGAAGGGTTTTTGTGGTTTGCCACCCGGTATGGTTTCTGTAAATACGACGGTTACCAGATTACTGTCTATAAATCGAGCTTGAATACTCCCGGTTTGTTGACCAGTAACAACATTTATTGTTTTGCCGATGACAATGACGGCTTCTTGTGGATTGGTACACAAGAGGGGTTGAACACACTCAATAAGAAAACCGGAGAAATCCGTCAATATACTGCGCCTGCCATTCCCAACAATGCGGTCTCATGCCTGTTGGTCACCCGGGAAAATGAGGTATGGATTGGTACGGATTCCGGCTTATGCCGGTATGTGGCAGAGAAGGACTCCTTCGTGATGTATGACGGCAAGTCCACTGATGGTATATTTCCCGCAGCTTCCATCAAATCGTTGTTCGAGGACTCGGATGGGGATTTGTGGGTCGGTACCTGGTCCAGTGGTCTTTTTCGTTATTCCCGGAAGGAGGATAAATTCTATGCATATCCCAAAATCAATGAACGGAACTCGGCACATGTTATCTATCAGGATTCAAACCGGAAAATGTGGGTCGGTGGCTGGGATTGCGGATTATTTCTCTTGAATCACCCAAAGGATATGGCAAACGTGTCTTATACGCATTATTCGCATAGGATAGGGGATGATGCCAGCTTGTCGGACAATATTGTTTATGATATTGTGGAGGATGTACACACCCATACCTTGTGGATAGGGACCCGGGTGGGGCTGAGCATTATGAAGCAGGAGAATCCCGGTACATTCATTAATTACAAGTCGTTGCATTCGGCATATCATATACCTTGTGATGAAATAAATTCACTGTTGCGCGACCGCTTCAATAATATCTGGCTGGGTTCCATTGGCGGCGGTGTCCTGATGATAGACACGAAACAATCTCCGTTTGCTTTCTATTCTTTGAATTTGGCAGAGGATGACGTGCCTACTACTGCCGTCCGCGCTTTGTTTGCCGATGCAGATAAAGACCTTTGGCTGGGTACCGGAAGTTATGGGCTGGCACGCAAGGATTATGAAACCGGTGTGTTGTCGTTCTTTTCCCATCTCCCGGAATTCTCGGATATTCCCGGTGTACCCACGGTCAATTACATTATTCAGCGTAAGAATGGAGAAGTATGGTTCGCTACCTATGACGGTGGTATCTTGATTTATGAGGAAGGAGAGAAAGTGAAGGTGCTGACTGAATCCGACACGCCTTATCTCTATTCGGATTGCGTTTCGGCCTTGTGTGAGGACAGTAAGGGGAATTGTTGGGTAGGCTGTCGCGGCGGTATGGGAATCAGTTTGGCCGATGGAGGGCATTATAGGTTCGGAACACTTTCTTTTGCCGGAGGCGGGTTGGCGGATTGGTATCATGTGAAGGACATTGTGGAGGATGCGGATGGCAGCTTCTGGATTGCGACAGCCAACTATGGAATTATACATATTATGGGGGATGTGCAGCATCCCGAAACGCTGAAATATAGTAACTATAGTTATAACAACGGCCAGCTGGCAACGAACTCGGTGTTGTGTTTGCATGTGGATAAATCGGGAAGGCTATGGGCCGGAACTGAGGGAGGAGGGTTGTATCTATATGATTATAAGGAAAATGTATTTACGGAAAAGAATCAGGAATATCAGCTGTCCGCCGACATGATAGGGTCTATAGAGGAAGACAGGCAAGGGTGTCTATGGATGGGGACTAATATGGGGCTGGTACAGCTTTTTGTACCGATGGACGAGAATTTGGCTACGGTCCGTGTCTATACGACAGCAGACGGTCTGCAGGATAACTTTTTCATATCACAGTCTTCTTGCAGTAGGGAGGGCGAGTTATTCTTTGGAGGAAATAAGGGTTATAACAGTTTCCTTCCTGCATCTCTGGAGAAAGACAATGAAGCCGTGCCTTATCTGATTACGGATATAAAAATCTTCAACCGTTCTTTTGCGGTATTGGAACCGGAGGTCAGAGAACGGATTTCTTCTGTCATGCCTTCGTTTACGCGGAAGTTGGAGTTGCCTTACGGATATAATAATTTCAGTATTGAATTCGCATCCCTTACTTATAAGAATCCCGGTTTAAATCGGTATGCTTATCAGCTTGTAGGTTTTGACAAGGATTGGCAATATACGGATGCCAACCGCCGTTTTGCCTATTATAATAATTTGAAGAGCGGTACTTATCGGTTCTGTCTG
>UMHM01002369.1_pt1 | contig 21699 bp, 22 predicted proteins | sample 1965501 | NCBI WGS metagenome assembly UMHM01 (sample SAMEA4836095, study PRJEB28245) | human gut metagenome | biome: gut microbiome; material: fecal sample | place: Denmark | collected 2008
TCTTAGTTTAACCGTTTTAGTGCCAACTCACTGTATGAGTTTTGTAAAAGAAGTTGTTAGTTTAAGGAAAATGCGTTCATTTCACTGAATCACTTTCTTAAAAGAAGCTCTTAGTTTAAGAAAAAGATTTGTTTTCACTTCATGAAACTAAGAATTACGTTTACTTACTCATGCTCAATGAAGCACAAAAAAAGCAGAACCTTTCGATCCTGCTTGTGGTTATCATCGTTTTAGAAAACACATCTAGAAGTTGCTTACTTTGCGTCTGGATATGTGTCTTCAAATTTATCAGCATATCTATTGTGCTTTTTATACTTGAAGAACATGGCAACTAAGAAAACAACAGCTACGGCACCTAAAGCGTAAACCATCCAATCTAATGACATCATACACTATGTCCTCCTTTTCACTTATATTGTACCATATACCTTGATACAATCAAAGCGTTTACATATGAAATTCTATAGTCTAAAAATCGGGTGCTAACTTTTAAAAACTTATTTATATTCGATACCTATCATAATTATTTGAATTATAGGTAAAAATTTTTTTAAGCACAAATTACATATAACCGATGTCAAAATATAACCGAATCAGAAAAAATAAGAGAGCGTTTTGTTACACTCTCTTATTTGCTTGGTATTATTTTGTAATTCTTTTATTTATCATTTTCTTAATATGTTCTGCTTCTTTTACATCTTCAAGATAAATATCTGTGTTCATTCCAGTTTTTCTGTCAGAAATATAAGCAGCATTAATTGTTCCATCTTTTAAAGAAATTTTTAACCCTACATAAAAAGATGGTTCAAGTGCGCCACTAAGGAAAGTTGTTCCACCTAAAACTTGGTGAGAAAACGGTACGCTTTTACCTCTAAAATTAGCATCTTCATTTAAAACAGATACTTTGGCAATTTTGTCATAATCAATAAAATCAACATTTCCGATAAGTATGTTTAGTCTTTTATTTTCGTCGTCAAATTCAAGACATTTAAAATTTTTTTCTGGCATACGATTCACCTCCATTTGCCTTGTCTTTTCTTACTTATAGTATACCATTTTCTATTCATGAATGTTAAAAAAACATATCTTTATTCTATAGTATGAAAAAGTGAAAAAAACAAAGAAACATTGAGTCTCTTTGTTCTATGCATTCGAGATGTAATCGCAGATGTTCTTAGATGCAGGTGCTTTTGCTGAAGGTCTTCTCTTTTTACAACTTGGACAAACCATCCTCACGGAAACCTCCAAAACACTCCCCATAGTTAAATAGAAGGCATAAAAAAAATGGGTAAATTGATGAGGTCTACACGTTACTAGTTTTGTCTATACAGTGACGAAGCATTTTCGGTCAAGCAGTTTTTATCTGCTGACCGGGAATGAAGCTCCGCAGGACGCACGATATTCCCAATAAGAGAGTATAGAAGTGCGCCCTTTAGTTTCTAAATGGATTTTATCAGTTCGACAAACTTGAATTTATATGTCCATTTCAAAAATCAAATCCATGTCTTTGATTTTTCCATAATCAGATATAATCGTTGGAATATATCCTACATAACGATACCCTTTCTTTGCATATTCATCAATAATCTGCCTGTGCTCTTCCGATTTAGCTCCAACTAATTTCCCTATATGCACAGAAACGTATTCATATTTTTTCATTGCATAACACCTCCAACTTCAAATTTATCTAGTTAAATAATATCATACACCTTAGTTTTTAAACATTTGCTATATTAACCAATTTAGCTAGAATTACAATTCTCTTATTGTTATCTCTTGTATCACAAGTAACCAATGTCATTAATCGATCTTCTTTATTTACTGAAACACCAGTTTTATATAATCCTCTATTAATGGAATCTGATATAAAGGCATTAATCTGCTTATCAAGTTATATGCAGTAACTACATAGACAAAAATTGCTACACCTGCAAATATCATAGCATCTTTCTTTGCACCATTATCATAACACTCCCTTGCATTCGTCAAAAAGGTTAATCCCATAAAAACAAACATAATTGGCAGTGTTATATCAGTAGACACTATGTTCATCAGTCCAAGAGAACCGAATATAATGGTTAAAACACTAAATATTGCTTTCTTGGTACGCATAAGTACTTCTCCTTCCAACTTCTGTTTCTTTTTTAGATACACTCATTTATTCGAGATTTTTTATAACTAAGTTGTAATTGCTATCATAATGCAGTCCAAGTTCTCTACACATTCTATCGTTTACCTTATCTAAGGCTTTTTTGTATTCTGCGTACTGTGGAGATAGCACCATCAAATTAGGAATGAATATGTCGTTATATCCTTTATCTTGGAACTCTTTCTGCATTTTTCTCTGGGCAATAAATGACGGATGATATTTCATAATGCCAGTTTTCATTTTAGCACCTTTCTTTACCATTTCTTTTAATTTTTCATATTCACTTTCACTCATATCACGATAATAAGCGATCATCTCATCTGCAGTTCTTGTTTCCGGTGCAATCCCACCTGCTATTTTTACACCTATCCCCATAATAAAAGGAACTTTCAATGTCGTTTCATCACAATACTCTAATATGTTCCGTAAGGCTTGCTTCTGCTCCAGAGTCTTTAATCTCACATTCAGAAATGGTTTGAAGTGACTTTTTAAGTAATCTCCCCATTCTTTCCCCGGTAATAAAGACTCAATCGCATTTTCGACAGTTTGGTAATCAAGTATCTCATTTGCCTTGTCTGCATTACCATCATCTATAAATTGCTTCAACGCTTCAAGTTCTGAGTCCTGTAAAATTTTTTCCTGTAATTTTTCCTGATAAATACGTAAAAGAATACTTTTATCATCTTTTTTCAAAAGGGTTTGTATATCTTTAATACCAATCCCAAGCTTTCTATATACCGAAATTTTTTTTAAAGTTTTAACGTCTTGCATGGAGTAGTTTCGATAGCCGTTGCTATCTTTATCTACTGACAACAATCCTTTTTCTTCATAGTATTTAACTGCACGCTTTGTCATTCCGACTTCCTTAATAATTTCATTTAATAACATCGGACACACCTCCTTGTGATGATAGTATAAGGGTGTACGTTACGTACAAGTCAATATATTTTTGAAGTTTTCATTTCAATCATACAAATTCGATTTATTGATTTGTTTTAACACAAAATATAAGTGGTTTGTAGAGAGGAAATATATCGTGTTTAATTTTCATACAAAAAATTTGTAACACCCTCATATTACCAATAAAAACTTGTAAAACATATATCGCTTTATAACCGTTTTCATGAAACTAACAGCTTCTTTTAAGAAAAAGATTTGTTCAAACTTCATGAAACTAAGAATTACGTTTGCTTATTCGTGCTCAATAAAGCACAAAAAACAAAGAAACATTAAGTCTCTTTGTTCTTAGGCGTTCGGGATGCAATCACAGATGTTCTTAGATGCAGGTGCTTTCAATGAAGGTCTTCTCTTTTTACAACTTGGACAAACCATCCTCACGGAAACCTCCAAAACACTCCCCATAGTTAAATAGAAGGCATAAAAAAAGCGGGCAAATTGATGAGGTTTACCCGCTACTAGTTTTGTCTATACATCAAAAAATTTCTTTGCGTTATTATAGAAAATATCTTCTAAACCCTGTTCATCAACGCCACACATTAATACTTTTTGCATCTCAACTGTAGGATGATGGAAAGGACCATCCGTTCCAAACATTATACGATCATGTCCAACCGTATCATACGCTTCTTTAATTTTTGTATGCATAGGCATACCCGACATTTCTAAGTAAATATTTGGATATCGTCTAGCCATTTTTAATGCTGCATCAATATAAACTCCATGACCATGTCCCATATGAATCATTAGTACTTTACAATTTGGATGTCTTTCGGCAAGTAATCCAATTTGCCAAGGAAGTGAATAAGGTGGATGGCCTGAATGTATACAAACAGGAATACCATATTCTTCAGCCTTATCTAATACAGGATCTACAATTTCACTATCCGCACAATAGGCGTGGCGTAATGGTTGTAGTTTAATAGCTTTAAAACCAAGCTTTACATATTTATCAATCAAATCTAAACAATCTGGCTCTAAAGGATTTACATAGACACACCCTTCAATACGTCCTGGATATTTCTGCATAGCCTTGTAAGCTACTTCATTATTCAAAACACAAATCATTGTCGTTTCAATTTCATATGTATCCATCAATGAAATCAATTCATCGGCATCCATTTTTACATTGGCCCATCCGCCAATATAGCCTAAATGTGCATGTGCATCGATTTTTTTCATGCGGCAACTCCTTGTAAAGATAGCACTTTAGATTTAGCCAAAACATTCGCAATAATCGCATAAATAACTAGACCCATAATCGTTTGAGCTAAAAGTCTAGGTACAGACGCAAAGGCGACTGCTGCAGTAAATAAAGGAATCTTAAATAATGTATATGCGAAACATTGAAACAAACCACCAAGGCTAGCTCCAACAATCCAATCTAGTTTTTCATTATTTCCCTTTTCAAGTACAACACCCATGATATATCCCATGATGAATTTAAAGATAAAAGTTGGAAGTACCCAAATCATGGCTCCAGTCAATAAATCACTTAATGCTGCACCTAATCCTGCAGCTAAAGCACCATCCTTTTTACCTAAATAAAGTACAGCAAGAAATGCCATACAATCTCCCATATGTGTATATCCTCCAGTTGCTGGATTTGGAAGCTTAATTGTGAATGTACATACAAAGATCAATGCGACCATTAAAGCTGTTTTTGCGATCCTTTTTGTCGTTTCATTTGTCATAATCATTTCTCCTTTTAAAAAGCTTGTCCCTATATTAGCATTTTACTGTATCCTTTAAAATATACAGTTTTAACTTAATTTTAAGGGACAGAGAATTTAAGAAGCATTTAAGGAACACATGCTTTAATAAGCCCATGAAAAAATTATTCATAACACTTCTACTTACATAACGATATTACCGTTTCTGCCAAAAGCAAAAAAGAAACCATTATGATCGATGCCGGTCATAGAGGATATGATGTAGGTTCAATCAGCAATTTTGATGATTACGAAAAAGACATCAATCTAGATATCGCATTACTTGTTGGAAAACAACTGAAATCATACGGCTATAATGTTGTATACACTCGTACAAGTGACTCTGTTTCATGGTTGGAAGATAATATAGAAGATCTACAAACGCGTTGTGATTTAGCCAAAAAAAGGAATGCCGATCTCTTTGTATCGATACATTTAAACTCAAGTGAATATGAAGCCAATGGATATGAAATCTATTGTGATTTCAACAATAAGAATACGGTGAAATTGTCCAATTCACTTCTAAAGCAACTCGATTAATTCGATTATTCAACCAATCGAGGACTATTGAACACAAATGAAACACCATTGTATGTTGTCAAAAACAATAAAGTGGATGCCATTTTGATTGAAGCAGGCTTTATATCGGATGATTCCGATTTATATTATCTTAAAAATCATACAAAAAATATCGCCACAGCCATTGCCAAGGGCATCAAAAAAAGTCTGAACTAAATCAGACTTTTACTTTGCAAATTGAGCATTATACAACCTAGCATAAACTCCATTCATATTCAATAATTCTTCATGACTACCTTGTTCAACAATATCTCCATGTTCAAGAACTAAGATCTTGTCTGCATTGATAATAGTAGATAAACGGTGTGCAATCACAAAACAAGTACGATTTTCCATGACACGATCCATTGCACCTTGAAGACGTCTTTCAAGTCTTGTATCTACACTACTTGTAGCTTCATCTAAAATCAAGACTTCCGGATTCTTTAATAGAGCACGTGCAATCGTCAATAATTGTTTTTCACCTTGAGAAACATTACTTCCCTCTTCATTGATCGAAGTATCATAGCCATCCGTTAAAGTACGTATAAAGTGATGAACATTAGCTTGTTTTGCGGCTTGGACAATCTCATTTTTTAACGCCTTTTCATTTCCATACGCAATATTCTGTTCAATACTGCCCTCAAACAACCATGTATCTTGTAGTACTAACGCAAAAAGTTTTCTTAAATCATGATATGACAATTCTCGAATATCGATACCATTGATTTTAATACTTCCACCTTTCACATCATAGAAACGTAGTAATAAGTTTGTCAATGTCGTCTTACCTGCTCCTGTAGGACCTACAATCGCAATGGTTTGTCCTTGATGCACCTCAATATTTACATCTTTCATTAGTAAATTGTCATCGTAACCAAATTGTACATGATCAAATTCAATAGTACGTACTTCATCGATTTGACATACAGATTCGACATCTTCTTCGATTGCTTGATTCAAGAAAGTAAATAAACGTGACATCGCACTAAAGGCAGATTGTACAGCACTTGATAACTGGGATATCTGAGAAATAGGATCATTAATCTGCCAAATATAACGAATAAAAGCTTGTAACTGACCTAGGGCAATGGTTCCATTCAATACTTGAAGACAACCAACAAGGCTTGCACAACCAATACTTAAATAGGTAATCAAAGAACATAATGGATTGATCAAACTCGATACAAACTGCGCCTTAAAACTTGATACACGCATTCTTTCATTATCTTTTTGAAATCTGTCTAAAGCACGTTCCTGTTGATTATAAGAAAGAATCTCACTATATCCATCATACAATTCATTGATGGTACCATTCAAATCGGCTAATGTATTTTGTTGATCATCAAATAAAGGCTGTGATTTCTTCACAACAAACTTGGATAACAACGCAATAACAGGTAATGCCACTAAAATAATGCATGTCATGAATACATTGATTCTAAACATCATAAATAACACAAATGTAAATGTACAAACAGCTGAAATCACTCGTGACAAAGTTTGTTGTAGAGCATTCGATAACGTGTCCACATCATTTGTGATACGAGATAAGAGTTCTCCAGTCTTTTCCTTATCAAAATAAGATACTGGTAAATGATGAATCTTATCTTCAATCGCATTACGTACATCAAACATCGTTTTTTGAATCGCATCCGTCATAAAGATGGCCATTAAAAATTGAGATATTGTCTTCACAATATAAATAGAAAATAAAATACATAATATATGTACAACTTTATCTACCTGAATTGGTTGATGCGCTGAAATATCTGCAGCTAATTGCGTAGTAATCATACCTTCTACAGTCGGATTTAATGCGAAGGTTATTTGGGCTGTAATAACCATTAAAATTCCAAACAACAATTTAAAGCGATATGGCTTAATAAACACAAACAGATGAGATAGACATTCAGTAAACTTCATTTTCTTAGTTTCTTTCATAATCATCCAACTCCTTTTGTGTTAATTGCGAATGAGCAATTTCTTGATACACACTACAATTCTTTAAAAGTTCTAAATGCGTACCTAATCCAATAATCTTTCCTTCATCTAAGACAATAATCATATCCGAATCCATGATTGTTGAAATTCTTTGGGCAACCACAAAAAAGATTGCATCCTTCACTTCTGGTTTTAATGCTTTTCTTAATGTCGCATCCGTTTTAAAATCTAAGGCACTAAAACTATCATCATAAATATAAAGAGAAGGCTTTTTTAATATGACACGAGCAATCGATAGCCTTTGTTTCTGGCCCCCTGAAATATTGGTTCCATCCTCTGCAATTTCATCCAAGTACCCATTTTCCCTTTTAGAAATAAAGTCACTTGCCTGAGCGACACTAGCCGCATGATGCATTTCTTCATCACTTGCCTCCGGTTTTCCAAAACAAATATTCGATTGAATACTTCCCTTAAACATATGTGCTTTTTGGGCTACATATCCAATTTGGTCACGTAAACTCTCTAAATCATACTTACGTATATCTATGCCATTGATTTCAATCGTACCACGACTCACATCATAAAATCGATTCATTAATTTTACTAGTGTACTCTTACCCGATCCTGTACTTCCAATTACGGCAATTTTTTGTCCTTTATGACATGAAAAATCAACATTCTTCAGTACTGCTTCTTCACCATTTGGATAAGAAAAACTAACATCTTTAAAACTTAATGTTTGAATAGAATCCAATGGAATGCAATCCTTATCATTGACAATACTCGGTTTTGTATCTAAAACCTCCATAATACGCTTTGCCGATACATTGGCTCTAGGATACATCATAAATACCATACAGAATATCAATACAGACATCATAACATGGAATAAATATTCTACAAAGGCGACTACATTTCCTAGAGTAACCGCATTTGAATTTAATAAAGTACAACTTAAATAATATACAAGTACGGTTGCGATATTCATCAAAAAGAAAAAAGATGGTTCCGTACATGACATCAATTTAAATAGTTTTGCGCTTTGATCTCGATAGAAATCATTTTCTTTAGAAAAACGTTTCTTTTCATACTCTTGTTTATTAAAAGAACGAATCACACGAATCCCTGTAATATTTTCACGCAAAATTTGATTAATGTGGTCAATCGACTTTTGTTGATTCTCACTCAATGGTTCACTCACTTTGGCAACAATGATTACGCCCAAAATAACAACGGGAATTGTTGCCAAGACCACATAAGATAATTCTAAAGAGATTTTTAAAATCAACATAACAGAAACACACATCATAACCGGTGTTAATAATGCGGATTTTAAGATAACGTTTAAAAACAACATAATTTGATAGGCATCATTATTCGTACGTGTAATCATACTCGATACACCAAACTTTTCCATTTCAGCCGCCGAAAAAGACTGTGCATGTTTAAAAACATCATTACGAATATCACGCGTAATATTTGTGGATATTTTTGAGCAGCAATAGCCAAGTAATACAACACCACTTACACCAATGACACTAATCAATGCCATCAAACCAAAACGACTATATAAATAGCTTGTATCTTGCATTTCGATACCATGATCAATCATATCTGAAATAATGGTTGGAATTCCAAGTTCTACAAGGGCAAATCCAAATACACTTATAAAATCCAACAAGAACCATTTCTTATATTTCATTAAATATTTCCATATAAGCTTCATAAATTCCCCCTAAAAAATAAAAGGGGTTCAATAGAACCCCGAATCAATTATTCACCTAATTTAGTTTTAACTGTTTCTAAAACTTCATCAGCAGTGTCTTTATTTAAGCATTCTTGAGCTAATCCTTGCATTTCTTCATAGCTTAAAGATTTAACAACCTTACGAGCCTTTAAGATTTGAGTAGCACTCATTGAGAATTCGTCAAGGCCTAAACCTAACAAGATAGGAACTGCATGTGGTTCACCAGCCATAGCTCCACACATTCCAACCCATTTACCGTGTTCGTGAGCACCTTTAATTGTGTTAGCAACTAAACGTAATACACTTGGGTTGTATGGTTGATACAAGTATGAAACGTGTTCAGACATACGGTCAGCAGCCATTGAGTATTGAATCAAGTCATTTGTACCAATTGAGAAGAAATCTGCATATTTAGCAAATTGATCAGCAAGAACTGCAGCAGCTGGAATTTCAACCATCATACCTACTTCAATGCTGTCACTAACTGCAACACCTTCAGCAACTAATTCAGCTTTAACTTCTTCAAAAATAGCTTTTGCATCACAGAATTCTTTAACTGTAGCAATCATTGGGAACATGATGCAAAGTCTTCCATAAACAGATGCACGGCATAATGCACGTAATTGAGTTTTGAAGATATCTGTTTCTTTTAAGCATAGACGAATTGCACGATATCCTAAGAATGGGTTCATTTCTTGAGGGAACTCATAGTAAGATAAGTGTTTATCTCCACCAATGTCTAATGTACGTACAACAACTTTTTTGCCTTGCATACCTTCTAATACTTGTTTGTATGCTTCAAATTGTTCTTCTTCTGTTGGGAAGTGATCTGAATCCATGTATAAGAATTCAGTACGGAATAATCCGACACCTTCACCACCATTAGTTAATACACCTTCAACATCTTTGAATCCACCAATGTTACCAGCAAGTTCAACTTCGTGTCCATCTGTAGTTACAGATTTTTCGTTTTTCAATACTTTTAATTCTTCTTTTTCTTTTAAGTAAGCAGCTGCTTTAGCTTCATATTTAGCGATTGTTTCTTCATCAGGATTGATTTCAACAACACCATCTAACGCATCTAATGCCAAAGTATCACCAGTTTTACATGCATCACATACACCTGGGCATCCTACAACTGCAGGGATTTCCAATGAGTTAGCCATGATAGCTGAGTGAGATGTTTTACCACCGATTTCAGTAGCGAAACCTTTAACAAATTCATTTAACTGAGCTGTATCACTTGGAGTCAAATCGTGAGCCACGATAATTGAATCTTCGGCAATGCTTGTTAAATCAGGAATTGTTAATCCTAATAAGTTACATTTTAAACGGAAAGTAACATCTTTAATATCAGCTGCTCTTTCACGGAAATAATCATTGTCCATACTTTCGAACATTTCAACCATTTGGTTAGCGACTTGTTCAGTAGCATATTCAGCATTAACGCCATCATTTTCGATCATAGCTTTAATTTGACCAGCTAATTCAGGGTCACCAGCCATCATCAAGTGAGCATCAAATACAGCTAATTCTTCGTCACTTAAACGTTTAGCTGCTCTTTCTTTTACACCTTCAATATCTTTTTTTGTTTGTTCTAGAGCATCTTCGAATTTTTTTACTTCTTCTTCAGCTACTCCTGCTTTTTTTTCAATAACAACTTTTGGTGTTTCTAATTTGTAGACTTTAGCTACTGATACACCAGCACTTGCTGCTATCCCTTTTAACATGATAAATTCCTCCTAAAACAAGCGAAAAACGCTTTCATTTACAGAATAAATTTTAACACTTTTCTTTCAAAGATACAAGAAAAGCAGACATTTGCATGCCTGCTAATTTAACCCCTCAAACTGAAGCTTATAATATTTTGCATAAGTACCATTTAATTTCATCAATTCATCATGCGTTCCACGCTCATGCATACCTGTCGCATCAATTACGACAATTTCATCCGCATTACGAATCGTAGATAAACGATGGGCAATTGTTATACAAGTACGATTCTTACTTAAATCTTCTAAACTCTTTTGAATAATTCGCTCACTCTCATTATCCAAGGCACTAGTTGCTTCATCCAAAATCAAAATCTTAGGATTTTTCAAGAACACACGTGCAATCGAAATACGCTGTTTTTGTCCACCCGATAATCGTGTACCCCTTTCACCACAGAATGTATCATATCCTTCTGGTAAAGACATAATGAAATCATGGATATTCGCCTTTTTAGCCGCTTCTACAATTTCTTCATGAGTTGCATCAGGCCTACCATATGCGATATTTTGTTCAATTGTTCCGGTAAACAAATATACATCTTGTTGTACTAAGCCAATGTTTGAACGAAGAGATTTTAAAGTTATATCTTTAATGTTTTGACCATCAATTAAGATTGAACCACTTGAGACATCATAAAAACGTGAAAGCAAGGAACAAAGCGTAGTTTTACCAGAGCCACTCGGTCCTACTAAGGCAATCTTTTCTCCTGCTTTGATATGTAGATTTACATCGTCAATAACCTTTTCATTCTCATTATATTGGAATGAGACATGATCAAAATCAATATTGCCAGAAACATTTTCTAAATCTTTGGCATCCTTAGAATCTTGAATCTCAGGAATTTCATTCATAACTTCTTCAAAACGTCTAAATCCAGAGAATCCTTTTTGGAACATTTCCGTAAATTCAACCAAAACTTCAATTGGAGAAACAAATACATTGATATATAAGGCAAATGTTGCCAAAACAATTGGGTTTAAATCCCCATTTGCGATAAATAAACCGCCAAACACAATGATAGTAACATATAATAATCCTTGGAAGAAATTGTTGCCTCCTTGGAATGTTCCCATAACACGATAATTGTCTTTTTTTGATTCTAAAAATTCCATGTTTGAATGATTGAATTTATCAATTTCAATATCTTCATTCGCAAAAGACTGTACAACACGAATACCACCTAAGGAATCTTGTAGACTTGCATTGACTGTACCAATCTTCTTTCTGTTTTCCATAAAGGTTCTTCGCATCTTTTTATTTTGTGAATAAGAAAACACCATCATCACAACGGTTACAGCTAATAAAATCAATGCTAATGGCCAATAGATCGTTGCCAAAATAATAAAAGACCCGACAATTTTGAATAATGAAATAAATAAGTTTTCAGGACCATGATGCGCAAACTCACAAATATCAAACAAGTCTGAAACAACTCTAGACATCATGACACCTGTATTGTGTTTATCATAATAGGAGAAAGATAAACGTTGATATTGATTGAATAAATCCTGACGCATGTCACTTTCCATGTTGGCTCCCATCACATGGCCTTGACAACTCACGTAATAACGACACAATGCTCGTATTACATACATCACAAACAGACCTATTCCTAAGACAATTATTCCTTTTAAAATTTCATTCGATGATTTCAAAAAGAATGATCCTGTACAATAACTTAGAATCAAAGGAAAAGAAAGATCAACAATACACATGATAAGTGCACAAAACAGATCCATAAAGAAAATTCCTTTATATGGTTTATAATATTGTAAAAATCGTTTAAATGTACTCATATATATCCTCCTAATTTCTGTATTATACAAGAAATTCAAAATTATTTCCAAAGTAATGCTAAAATATAAGAAGAATGGAGAATGGATTATGATTAAAATTTTATTTTTTGATATTGATGGCACACTTTTAGAACTTGGCAAGAAGGAAATGCACCAAGAACTAGTTGATGCATTAAACTTGGTTAAGCAAAAAGGCATCAAAATCATTTTAGCGACAGGAAGGCCACCATTTGTCGTTCCTAAATTTCATGGCATCGAATTTGATGGAGTACTTTCTTTTAATGGCTCCTATTGTTTCACCAAAAATGAATTGATTTACAAGAATCCCATGGATAAGAAAGATATTGAAACATTCGTCGAAAACGCAAAAAGACTAAATAAAGCAGTTACTCTAGCTGGAATCAATAAGATGGGATGTAATTTTGATGATGAAATCTTAGAAGAATATTTCATGATTGCCAACCAACATGTTCATGTACTTGATGAATTTAATAATTTTATGGAAGAAGAAATTTATCAAATGATGGTTGCCACTACAGAAGATCAAGATGAATTGATTCTAGAAAACACAACTACATTAAAAGTGGCTCGGTGGTGGAATAGAGCTTGTGACATCATTCCTTGTAATGGTGGAAAAGATATAGGTATTCAAAAGATATTAGATTACTTCAATTTCAACAAAGAGGAAGCCATGGCCTTTGGCGATGGAGGAAACGATATTTCGATGTTGAAATATGTTGGTACTGGTGTTGCGATGGGTAATGCCACTGATGATGTAAAAGCTATAGCTAACTACATTACAGATTCTGTACAAGAAGATGGAATAGTCAGTGCATTAAAACATTTTCAAATCATATAGAAAAAGACAGCAGTTTTCTTGCTGTCTTTTTACGTATGTCCTATTCTTTTTCTTTCTTGCTATCTTCGATAACTCTTGAAGCATAAGGTTCTGGCACTGGATCATAGCGGTCCATTTCCATTGTATAAGTACCTAAACCAGTCGTCATACTTCTTAATTCAACACAATATCTAGACATATTTGCCATTGGAACTTGTGCATCGATTTCTTGATCTGAATCCACTGGAGTCATACCCATGATTGAACCTCTACGTTTGTTCAAGTCACCAATGACAGCACCTGTAAATTCATCCGGAACACGAATCTTCACATTCATGATTGGTTCTAATAAGATTGGACGAACCTTAGTCATTGCGTCCTTATAAGATAAGTGAGCTGCCATCTTAAATGCCATTTCACTTGAATCAACATCATGATATTTACCATCTAACAATGTTGTCTTCACATTTACCATCTTATATCCAGCTAAAGGACCTTTTTGGCAGCATTCACGAAGTCCAGTTTCTACAGCTGGGAAGTATTGTTTAGGAACAGCTCCACCAAATACCTTTTCTGCGAATACCATTTCTTCTTCATCTGGATTTGGACTGAATTCAACAAATACATGTCCAAATTGTCCATGTCCACCAGATTGTTTTTTATGACGACCTTCACCTACTGCTGTTTTTGTGATGGTTTCACGATATGTAATCTTTGGATCACTTAATACAACTTCTGCTTTAAATTTAGAGTTTAACTTATTTACAATGACATCTAGATGTTGATCACCCACACCATAAATTACTGTTTCTTTTGTTTCTGGATTATTTACAACTTTAAATGTTGGATCTTCTTCCTGTAGACGAGCCAATCCATTTGATAAACGATCTTCATCATTTTTAGTCTTAGGTAAAATTGCTTGTCCATACATTGGTGTATCAAACGTGATTGGATCAGCCATCAACAATTTACCTTTGTCACATAATGTGTCGTTTGTTTTTGTGTTTTGCAGCTTAACTAAAGCCCCAATATCTCCAGTAAACAATTTACCAGCCGCTGTCTGGTGTTTACCTTTCACGATATAAATCTGACTGATTTTTTCTGGTTTACCGTTGTTTGCGTTCACAACTGTACTATCCGCAGCAAGGACGCCACTCAATACTTTTACATAACTGATTCTTCCAACAAATGGGTCAACTATTGTTTTGAAAACTTGAGCTGTCAAAACTTCAGTTTCACTTGTCAACAATTCAACCTTAACACCATTTGGAGTTGTAGCTGTATACATACCTCTTTCTGAATATGTAGGGAAATAACTAACAATTAAGTCCATCAAACGCTGGATACCAATTGAATTAATAGCACTACCAGAATATACTGGACAGATTTCTCCATTACGTACACCAATACGTACACCACGTTTCAATTCTGCATCACTAAATTCTTCACCTGAGAAGAATTTCTCCATTAGATCATCATCACCCATCGCAACAGCTTCAGCAATCTGATCTTTATAAAGAGCTACTTCTTCCTGCATAGATTCAGGTACTGGACATGGTTTGTCTGCTAATTCTGGGCTATAATACCAAGCTTTGTTTTTAATAATATTTACAGATCCAACAATTTTACCATCTTCAAGGATAGGCACTTCAAACGGAATAACACTCTTACCAAACTCTTCACGTAATGCTTGATAACTTGCATCAAAACTTGTATGTTCTTCATCTAACTTATTAATGAAGAAAATTGTAGGTTTCTTTTCAGCAATAGCTTGTTTATAAGCTAATTTAGTTCCTGATTGTAAAGGTTCTTTGGCGTTCACTACAATCAAGCTTGAATCTCCTACCGCAAAACCACTTTGTTTTTCACCAACGAAATCCAAATAACCTGGTGTATCAATGAAATTAATTTTACTATCTTCCCATTCAATTGGAACGATTGTTGTATAAACAGATAGTCCTCGACGAATTTCTTCAGCATCAAAGTCAATCATTGAACTTCCTTCTGCTGTTTTTCCAAAACGATCCGTTGCCTTTGTATAATACAACATAGCTTCTAGAACACTTGTTTTTCCTGCACCACTATGTCCGATTACGCTAACATTACGTACTTCAAAACTCTGATAATCTCTCATATGCTTTACCTCATCTTAAGATTGGCTCTAATTGAGCTCTACAGTGTTCACGAACATAATCCAATGCAACACGACCTTGTTTATCCGTCATATCTTTATCAGCACCATAAGCCAATAATTTTTCTACTAAGCTTGGATATCCTCCATAAGCTGCACGCATCAATGCAGTTACACCATTATTATCAAATAAATTTACATCCGCATTTCTTTCAAGCAATAAGTGGATTGTGTCACGTTTAAACGCGATACAAGCTTCCATTAAAGCACTACGTCCAACTTCATCTTGATCATTAATTCTTGCACCAGCATCTAACAATACCTCAACACAGCGATCCTGTCCTAATAAGCAAGCACGCATTAATGCAGTACGTCCTCTGTCGTCTTTGGCATTTACGTCTGCACCTGCATCAATCAAAGCTTTTAAGATTGTTTTATTGCCTTTTTTTGCAGCTGTCATTAATGCTGTTTTCCCTTTATTATCTGTAATATTCACATCAGCCCCATTATCAAGTAAAACCTGTACAACATCTTTACGGTCACGTTTACTAGCACGCATCAATGCGGTACGTCCATCACCATTCTGATAGTTTACATCTGCCCCTGCTTTGATCTGAGAACATACCATTGGAAAATCACCATTTGCACATGCATCCCAAAATACCTTATTAAAATTCTGATCCATTTCAATCATCCTCCTCATTTTTATTATTCATGAAATCACAGAAAAACTGGAATGATAATTCCCCCCAGTTTACATATGTGCAAAGAAAGATTGAAATTTTTATTTAATTCTACAACTTGAACTTGATTCATCTCAATCACTCCTTTGCTTTAACTGATTCCATTCTAACAAAGAAAAAATATAGTGCAAATCAAGTACCAAGTTGGCCAGAAAAGTAACCAATTATGCCTTTTCGCAAAACAATTCTATAGATTCATGCAAAGGACCTTCAATAAAGGCTATACGAATTGGAAAAACAGGATCTGTTTTCATATCCACATCTTTTGGCTCTACACTCACTGTATATCCCGCATCACGTACTTTTTCGACAATTTCATCCACACAATCTGTACCAAACGCAAAATGACGAATGCACCCTTCTCCAGCTGGCTTTGTGCCATCCAAAAAGATTTCAATACAACCATTAAAACAATTCAAATGAATTCCTGCATCCCACTTTCTTAATATAGGAAGTTCTAACAAATCATGATAGAAATAAACCATTTCATCGTATTGTTCTTTTGTCTCGCATTTAAATGCAACATGATGAATTCCTTTAATCATAATTTCTTCTTTCTAACAAACTAAATGTTACTTGCCCTTTTTCACGCTGTACATCCGTACAAACTACACGAACTCGCATTCCCATCTGGAATACTTTTCCATGTGTCTGCCCCTTTAAAGTCATTGTATCCTCATCATAATCATAGAAGTCATTTGAAAGAGTATGTACAGGCACAAGTCCTTCGACAGTATTATCCATTTCGACAAAGAAACCAAAACTCATAACACCCACAATAGTTCCTTCAAAGACTTGTCCAATACGTTTTTCCATGTATTGTGCCTTTTTATAGTCACTGACCATTCTTTCCATCATAATCGCATCTCTTTCTTTTTCTGAAATATGGAAAGCTTGTTTCTCTATCTTCTTTTCATCATTTGCAGGTGTACGCTTTTGCTCATTAAAACAATATGCATGTAACATACGATGTACAACTAAATCTGAATAACGTCGTATGGGACTCGTAAAATGACAATATTCTTCTAAAGCCAAACCAAAGTGTCCTAAACAATGCGCATCATATCGAGCTTTCTGCATGGCACGCAAAGAAATCATAGATAATACTTCATATGCATTTTCATCTTTGATAGATTCTAAAAAATGTTGGATTTGACTAGCACTAACTTCATCTGGATAAAAATCAAATGGTATACGTAAAGAATTGGCAACTGTACAAATGGTAGCCACTTTTTTAGGGTCCGGATTTTCATGTACACGATACATACTTGGAATCTTATTTACATGCATATGATGTGCTACACAAACATTAGCCAGAATCATGCATTCTTCAATCATTTGTTCAGCAAAACCACGTTCAAGTACTTGAACATCGATTGGATACCCATTTTTATCCATGCGAATCTTTGCCTCTTTTGTATTAAAATCAATGCAACCACGATGATGAGATTGTTTTTTCAATAGTTTAGCTAAAGTCTCTAGCGTGAATAATAAATCTTTAACATCTGCATATTCTTCTAATACACTTTCATTCCCATTAAGACAAGCATTCACTTTTTTATATGTACATCTTTTATCTGAGTGAATCACACTAGGAAATACGTTATATGTCATTATACTTCCTTTATCATCTACCTGCATCGCACAGCTAATTGTTAATCGATCGACATTCGGATTCAATGAACATATTCCATTACTCAAATCAAATGGAAGCATTGGTACAACTCGATCACAAACATAAATAGAATTTCCTCTTAAATAAGCTTCTTGATCAAGGGCACTATTTTCTTTTACATAATGTGATACATCGGCAATATGTACATACAATAAATATCCCTTCTCATTTTTAACAATTGAAATCGCATCATCAAAATCCTTGGCATCATCTCCATCAATAGTTACTGTTAATAAATTTCTTAGATCTTTACGATTTTCAAGTTCATCCTTTTGTACTTTTGCAGGAATTCTTTTACATTCTTTAACCACCTTGGCATTGAAGACTTGACGTACCTGATTGCTTGTAAGCATTGCACTGATATCTACACCTGCATCATCAGGGTGGCCTAAAACTTGAATAATCTTTACTTGCAAAGGATCTGTATATTTTACAATTTGACAAACAACTTTTGTTCTTTTCTTAAAACTAAATTCTTTTTCATTTAATACCCGGATTTCACAATGTAAGTCTAGATCGCTATAAAAGAAAGTTTTTTTCTTTTTAACAATCATGACACCTGTAATATTTGTCAATCCATGATTAAACACTTTAATAAGACTTGGTTCTGGTCGCAAACGTACCAACACTTCATCTTTATCAAAGATCTTCATCTTTTTATTTTTAGGAACATACACCTTATTATTTTCATTAAAGACAGCAATTTCATATCTTGAAATATCTTTTGCCTGTCCAGCCATAAAATGTATGTCGTCGATCAAGTACAAACTCGTATGATCATTATAAATCAATTTTTCTTCCTCTAATTCATTTAAAGATTTTACCATTTCCGTAAATTCTTTACTTGATTTAGGTTTTACAATTCTTTCTAAATCTCGAATTTTACATTCTTTTCTTTCTTCTAAATATCGAATAATTTTTTCTTTCATTTTATCTCCTTTAAAAATAGAAAAAAGACCTTGACGGTCTTTTAATTACACAATCTGCAATGCGATTACAATCGCAAAGAACAAAATCCCACAAAACAAAGTCAAACGAGAGATGACTTTTTCAGGGCCTCTTTCTTTTGTTACGGCAAACAAGTTCAAATCTCCACTTCCTGTAAAGGCAGCAGACAATCCATCTGATTTACCACTTTGTAATAATGTCAATATAATAATAACACCAGATAATGTCATTAAAACCACGTTTAATATATCTTTCATTTTTCCATCACACCTTCTACGATATTACGATTATACCAATAAACAAATAAAATTACTAGTCAAAATTATAGTCAACTAAATCCATCAATGTATCCACTACATGTGTTGGATATATTTGTAAACGTTCAATGTCCTCTTTTGTATGTACACCTGTTTGTACTAGAACAGTTTCAATATTTTGTTCATACCCTAATTTAATATCTGTTTCCAAATTATCCCCAATCAATACAATTTCATCTTCACTTAATTGAAAATGATTTAAACAAAGATCTAAAATAGGACGACTTGGTTTTCCTATACGAGGAGATTTCTGATTTGTAGCATATTCAAACATATCAACCACACTACCATTTCCTACTTCAAATCCACCCGGTTTGGCAAGTACTCGATCATTGTTGGTACCAATAACCTTAGCACCATTTAATGCCAAAGATAGTGCCTTTGAATAGGATTTGTATGTTGCATCTTTATCCAATCCGATAAAGACAAAATCTGGATGTTGATCATCTAATATAAATCCTTCATCCTCCAAAGCACTTTTCATGCCTTGTTTTCCAATATAATATGCATGATTTCCTTCAAAATGTTTTTTTACATACTGACAAGCAGCCATTGCACTGTTATAGAACATACTTGGCTTAATATCTGTATAACCCATATCAAGCATATGTTTCACATTTTCTTCTGGTGTGCGCATTGAATTATTTGTCAAAAAAATAAAAGGAATATTATTTTTCATACAATGATCCAAAAATTGATGTGCACTTTCAATAATTTGGGTTCCACGATACATGGTTCCATCTAAATCTAATACCAACGTTTTCATACTCATCACCTAAAAAAGAAAGTCTTAGTCGACTTTCTTTAAATCCATATATGGAATTTCAGTTGGTGTTTCACGACCAAATAAAATCAATAGGACTGTAGCTTCTTTCTTTTCTTCATCCATTGATTCAATGACACCTTCTGAATTTTTGAAAGCACCATTGGTAATTTCAACACGGTCTCCCACTTCAAAATCAACCTGAACATTGATATCCTGACGACCTAAACGGCGTAATACCGCATCAACTTCTTCTTGAGCTACTGGGAATGGTTTAGCACCTTTTCCACTTGAACCAATAAATCCAGTTACACCTGGAGTGTTACGTACAATATACCATGCTTCATCCGTCATGATCATTTGTACTAATAAATAACCAGAGAATAAATTGTGTGTTTTTTCAACTGGTTTACCATTTTTATATTCAATTTCTTTTTCTTCAGCAACGACGATCTGGAACAAAAAATCTTCAAGACCCATAGTTTTAATACGACGTTCCAAGTTTTCTTTTACACGGTTTTCTTGACCAACATATGTATTAACTACATACCATTCTTTTTTTAACTCTGACATAATTTCCTCCCTATGCGCCAACGATCATTTTAACTAGACCGCTTGATAAAACCTCACAAACAAAGAAATACAAACCAAATAATACTGTAAATACAATAACCAATCCACTGCTAGCCATTAATTCTTTAAATGTAGGCCATTTTACTGTCTTTAATTCTTTAAATACTTTTGAAGGCGAATACGTTCTTTCCTTTTTTTCTTTACTCATATGCATTCCTCACTTTGTTTCTTTATGCAAAGTATGTTTGCCACACTTTGGACAATACTTTTTAATTTCAAGACGTTGCGTGTTGGTCTTCTTATTTTTTTGGGTAGTATAATTTCTCGATAAACACTCAGTACACGTCAAAACAACTTTATCTGCCAATTCCTTCACGCTCCTTAACTCATTAAATGTACCATTTTATCTATTCAACTGTCAATTGTCGCATACCACTTTTTTACCTTTTCGAACATAAAATTGACCTTTGAACTCGTTAAATCCATTTCATTTGCGATATATTTCAAAGTATATCCTTCCATTCGCAAACCAATAACCTGTACATATTCTATACCAAAAACTTTTTCAATTTTATCCTTTATATATTCCCACATGATTTTATCCAATACCACATCATGAACTTTTAAATCATCATTCAACTGAATGTCACCATAATAAGATGTTACATCTTCTCTAATCTTTTGATCTAGACTTATACAGGTTTTGTATTGTTTTCGCAAAAAATTACGTAAAATATCATACGCCTTATTTTTTAAACAACGCCTATAAAAACTAGAAAATGTCACAATTCGATCCAAACGATATTCAAATATACATTGATAAAGCAATAAATCTGCATGTCGATAAAATTCATCTCTTTCACAAAGTATATTATTTGTTTTACGCACAAAAATATCAGCCCAAATCTCCGTTACCATAGGCCGATAATATCGAATCAAAACCTTCATTTCGTAAAAATCATTCATTTGAATAAAATATATACTCTCATATATGTTCATTGTTATCACCTAACCCCCATTATAATGAGGTAATATGAAAAAGACATAAAAAAAGTCAATTTATTAAAATTGACTT
>UMHM01083156.1_pt1 | contig 21695 bp, 18 predicted proteins | sample 1965501 | NCBI WGS metagenome assembly UMHM01 (sample SAMEA4836095, study PRJEB28245) | human gut metagenome | biome: gut microbiome; material: fecal sample | place: Denmark | collected 2008
GTTGGCGCTTTTCTGCTTTCTGCACATATTCTCCCGCAAATCCCACATACTACCGGAAAAACTGTGAGGTGAAGCAAAATGGAAATGCATCGAACCGGGCGGACGGTGGCCTTTTCCGGCGGCGTCAGCGTGCTGTCCTGGGGCAGCATCGGCGGCAAGCTGGAGGGCCAGGGCCCGCTGGGCACCTATTTTGACGAGATCGAGACGGATTCCTTCTGCGGCCAGGCCAGTTGGGAGAAGGCGGAGTCCATTTTCCAGCAGCGGGCGCTGGCCCACGCTCTGGAGCGGGGCGGTATGCAGGCGGAGGACGTGGATCTGGTGCTGGCGGGGGATCTGCTCAACCAGTGCGCCGCCAGCAATTTCGCCCTGCGCAACCAGCCCTTCAGCGTGGGCGGCCTGTACGCCGCCTGTGCCACCATGGGCGAGGGGCTTTCTCTGGCGGCCATGCTGCTGCAGGGGGGCGCGGCCAACGTGGCGGCGGCCATGACCTCCTCCCACTACTGCACCGCCGAGCGGCAGTACCGCATGCCCCTGCCCTACGGCTCCCAGCGGTGTCCCACCGCCCAGTGGACGGCTACCGCCTCCGGCTGCTGCATCCTGGGCCGAACCGGCGACGGGCCCTATCTCACCCACGCCACCATGGGCCGGGTGGTGGACATGGGCGTCAACGACGAGTGCAACATGGGCGGGGCCATGGCTCCGGCGGCCATCGACACGCTGGAGACCCTGTTCCGGGACACCCGCACCACGCCCCAGGACTATGACCTGATCGTCACCGGTGATCTGGGCGCCATCGGCCACAGCGTGGTGAAGGATCTGATGGCCCGGGACGGCTTCGACATGGACAGCCGCTATACCGACTGCGGACTGCTGCTGTTTGACCGGCAGAAGCAGGACATGCACGCCGGCGGCTCCGGCGCGGGGTGCAGCGCCTCGGTGCTGTGCGCCTATCTGCTGCCGGGGTTGAAGAGCCGCCGGTGGAAGCGGATGATCTTCGCCCCTACCGGGGCGCTGCAAAGCCCCACCACCGTGTTCCAGAAGGAGACCATGCCGGCGGTGTGCCACGCGGTGGTGCTGTCGGCGGAGCGATAAGGAGGAGAAGATGGATTATCTGTGGTGTTTTCTCTGCGGCGGACTGCTGTGCGCCGTGGGCCAGGTGCTCATCGACCTGACGAAGCTGACCCCCGCCCGGATCCTGACGGGCTATGTGGTGGCGGGTGTGATCCTGCAGGCGGTGGGCCTCTATCAGCCGCTGGTGGACTGGGCCGGGGCGGGCGCCACCGTGCCCCTGACGGGCTTTGGTTACTCCCTGGCCAAGGGCGTGGCAAAGGCGGTAGGGGAGCAGGGATTGCTGGGCGTGCTGACCGGCGGCCTGACCGCCACGGCAGGCGGCATCGCCGCGGCGGTGGTGTTTGCCCTTGTCATGGCAATTTTCTGCAAACCGAAAGAAAAGCGTTGACAAATACCCTGTGGGGGTATATAATGCCACCATCAAAACATACCCCCAGGAGGTATACGATATGGATTGCTGCCACTGTCAGAAGACGAAGCACCGCTCCGACGAGGAGCAGAAGCGCCTGACGAACCGCCTGAACCGGATCGAGGGACAGGTACGGGGCCTGAAGGATATGCTGCAAAGGGACGCCTACTGTCCCGACATCCTCATCCAGGTATCCGCCGTCAGCGCGGCGCTGAACAGCTTCAGCAAGGAGCTGCTGGCTACCCACATCCGCACCTGCGTGGCGGACGGCATCCGCCAGGGGGACGACGCGGTCATCGACGAGCTGGTGACCACGCTGCAGAAGCTGATGAAATAAGGAGGCGGCGTGATGAAAGAAAAATTTGTGGTGACGGGCATGACCTGCGCGGCCTGCTCGGCCCATGTGGAAAAGGCGGCGGGCGCCCTGCCCGGCGTCGACAGCGCGGTGGTGAACCTGATGCTGGGCACCATGCTGGTGGACTATGACCCGGAAAAGGTGACGGCGGAGCAGATTATCTCCGCGGTGGAGAGCGGCGGCTACGGCGCCAAGCGGGCGTCCGACGTGAAGCAGGACGTCCACAAGGAGCAGGACGCGGCCCTGGCGAAGATGCGCCGCCGTCTGGTGTGGTCCATCGTGTGCCTGGTGCCCCTGTTCTATATCAGCATGGGCCACATGATGGGCCTGCCCTTGCCCGGCTTCCTGACGGCCAGCCATCTGACCCATGCCATTTCCCAACTGGTGTTCTGTGTGCCCATTCTGATCCTGAACCGCAGCTATTTCACCGTGGGCTTTACCCAGCTTTTCCGCCGCAGTCCCAACATGGACACGTTGGTGGCGCTGGGTGCAAGCGCGGGACTGCTGTACAGCCTCATCGAGATGGTGCGCCTGGCCGCCGGACAGGTGTCCGGCATGCCGGAGCTGTACTTTGAGTCGGCGGGCATGATCTGCGCGCTGGTGACAGTGGGCAAGTATCTGGAGGAGCGCAGCAAGGGCAAGACCACCGACGCCATCTCCGCCCTGCTGGCCCTGGCTCCCGACAGTGCCGTGGTCAAGCGCAACGGCGTGGAGGCCACCGTGGCGGCGGAAGACATCCGGAAGGGCGATATTGTGGTGGTGCGTCAGGGCGGTAAGATCCCCGTGGACGGCGTGGTGGTGTCCGGCAGCGGCTCGGTGGACGAGTCCGTCATCACCGGCGAGAGCCTGCCGGTGGAGAAGGCCGTGGGCGACCCCGTCACCTCCGCCACCGTGAACCAGAGCGGCTATCTGGAGCTGGAGGCCACCCGCGTGGGCGCGGATACCACCCTGTCCCAGATCGTGAAGCTGATGGAGGAGGCGTCCTCCAGTAAGGCGCCCATCTCCCGTCTGGCCGACAAGATCAGCGGCGTGTTCGTGCCGGTGGTTATGTCCATCGCGCTGGCGGCGGCGCTGCTGTGGGCCTTCGTGGGCGGCCAGAGCGTGCAGTTCTGCCTCTCCGTGGGCATCGCCGTGCTGGTGATCTCCTGCCCCTGTGCCCTGGGCCTTGCCACGCCCGTGGCCATCATGGTGGGCACCGGCAAGGCGGCGGAGAACGGCATCCTCATCAAATCCGCCCAGTCCCTGGAACTGATGGGCCGGGTGAATACAGTGGTGCTGGATAAGACCGGCACCGTCACCGAGGGCAAGCCCCGCCTGACCGACTGCCTGGCGGCGGAGGGCGTCACCCAGGAGGAGCTCCTCTGCGTGGCGGCCAGCGTGGAGCAGCCCAGTGAGCATCCCCTCAGCCGGGCCGTTACCGAGGCGGCCCAGGAGCGGCACATCCCCCTGTGCGAGGTGACGGATTTCACCGCCGTCCCCGGCGGCGGTGTGCATGCGGTGCTGCACGGACAGAAAATATTCGCCGGAAACGGCACCTTTATGCACCAAAATGGGGTGGATATTGCACCGTTTTCCGCCCAATCTGAGGCGTGGGCCGACGACGGCAAGACGGTTCTGTACTTCGCCGAGGCGGGAAAGCTGCTGGGCATGCTGGCGGTGGCCGACACCGTGAAGCCCGACAGCGCCGCCGCCATCGCGGCCCTGAAGCGCTCCGGCTGCCGGGTGGTGCTGCTGACCGGCGACAATACCCAAACCGCCGACGCCATCGCCCGCCAAGTGGGCGTGGATCAGGTCATCGCCCAGGTGCTGCCCCAGGATAAGGCCGCCTGCGTGGAGCGCCTGCAGAAGGAGGGCCAGCTGGTGGCCATGGTGGGCGACGGCATCAACGACGCCCCGGCCCTGGTGCAGGCGGACGTGGGCCTTGCCATCGGCGCGGGCACCGATATCACCATCGAGTCGGCGGATATCGTGCTGATGAAGAGCAGCTTGGCCGATGTGGCCTCTGCCGCCGAGCTGAGCCGGGCGGTGCTGCGGAACATCCGGCAGAACCTGTTCTGGGCCTTCTTCTATAACAGCGTGGGCATCCCCGTGGCGGCGGGCGTGCTGTACCCGGCGCTGGGCCTGCTGCTGAACCCCATGATCGCCGCGGCCTGCATGTCCCTCAGCAGTGTGTGCGTGGTGTCCAACGCCCTGCGCCTGCGGCTGTGGAAGCCGAAGACCAAGCCCGTATCCAGCGCCGCCAATACGGCGGCGATAGAGAATATTGCTGACAATGACAATGAGGAGGAACCGACCATGAAAAAGACCGTGACCATCGAGGGCATGATGTGCAATCACTGCGTAGCCCATGTGGAGAAGGCGCTGAACGCCCTGCCCGGCGTGAAGGCCACCGTGGATCTGGCGGCGGGCACCGCCGTGGTGGAGGGCGCCGTTACCGACGAGGCCATCCGCGCCGCCGTCACCGATGCGGGCTATACCGTCAAGGGGATCCAGTAAACGGCCCATGCCGTATTATGGCTGAACACACCAAAGGGAGGGGCAAGCCCCTCCTTTTGGCGTACCGCGGCAGGCGAAAGGCACATCTCCCCAAAATGAAAAATAATATCCCCCCACCCGGCTTGCGGGGCGGGGGGATATTTGCTATCCTGTTTCCAGAGACCACGAGAGAAAGGAAATCACGACCTATGACTATGATGAAACGGCTGACTGCCCTGGTGCTGGCGCTGGCCACGCTGTGCCTGACGCTGGCGGGCTGCGGCGGCGGAGATACCACCGACAACGACGCCCAGAGCGGCGGCTCTACCCTAGTGTACGGCAGCGGCGACTATACCCGCATCAACCCCGCCATGGACGAGCACGGCGAGATCAACGTGCTGCTGTTCGACGGCCTGACCGACCACGACGGCACGGGCCAGATCGTGCCCCGGCTGGCAGAGCGCTGGGACTACGACCCCGACACGATGACCTATACCTTCCATCTGGCCCAGGGCGTCACCTGGCACGACGGTGAGCCCTTCACCGCCGCGGATGTAAAGTTCACCTTCGAGGCCATCATGGATCCCGACAACGGCTCGGAAAACGCCCCCAACTATGAGGACGTGACGAACATCACCGTCATCGACGACCACACGGTGTCCTTCACCCTAAGCGCGGTGAACACGGCGTTTCTGGAGTACATGACCATGGCCATCCTGCCCCGGCACCTGCTGGAGGGGGAGGACATGCAGACCGCCGACTTCTTCCGCGCACCGGTGGGCACCGGCCCCTATAAGCTGGAGAGCTGGGACGTGGGCCAGTCCATCACCCTGGTGAAGAACCCCGATTACTTTGCGGGCGCGGCCAACATCGATACCATCGTGTTCAAGATCGTTACCGATTCCAACGCCAAGACCATGCAGCTGCAGACCGGCGAGCTGGATCTGGCCCAGGTGACGCCCAAGGACGCGGCGGCCTTCGAGGGCAAGACGGGCTATACCGTCTATGACATGACCACCTCCGATTACCGGGGCATCCTCTACAATTTCAACAACGCCTATTGGCAGGAGAACGCCGACCTGATCCCCGCCATCAGCTGCGCCATCGACCGGCAGGCCATCGTGGACGCGGTGCTGCTGGGGAAGGGCGAGGTGGCTTACAGCCCCCTGCAGCGGAACATCTACAACGATCCCGATGTGGAGCGCTGGGACTATGACCCGGCCCGTGCCGAGCAGCTGCTGACCGATGCGGGCTGCACCAGGGACGCCGAGGGCTTCTGGCAGCGGAACGGGGCGCGCATCGGCTTTACCATCAACGCCTCACCGGACGATCAGGTGCGCATCGACATGGCCCAGGCGGCGGCCCAGCAGCTGCGGGCCATCGGTCTGGACGTACAGGCCGCCATCCCCGCCGAGGGCATCGACTGGGGCGGCCAGGAGTGCTGCATCATCGGCTGGGGCTCTCCCTTTGACGCCGACGACCACACCTATAAGGTGTTCGGTACCGACAAGGGCGCCAACTACTCCGGCTACTCCAACGCCCAGGTGGACGAGGCGCTGACCAAGGCCCGCCAGACCGACGATCCGGCGGAGCGGGCGGCGGCCTACGCTGAATTCCAGCAGGCGCTGGCGGCGGCGCCGGCCTACACCTTCTTCTGCTACATCGACGCCATCTATGTGGCGGCGGAGCACATCCAGGGGATCGCCCCTGACACGGTGCTGGGCCATCACGGCGTGGGCATTTTCTGGAATATCTGCGATTGGACGATCTGATCCCCCTCTTTGCGGCGTCCTCCCGGCCCCCTCAGTACGAGGGGGCTATCGCCGTGTTATTAAGAGATTTCGCCCTCCGGGGTGAGGTACTTTTGCCCGTGGCGGCAAAAGTACCCAAAAACGCCATTTGAAACCCAGAGGGTTTCAAAACTTCCGGGCGCGCTATGTGTTGTGCGGATTTGTGGGCTTTTACTGCACGGTCACAGGGGATTTCCTTTTTCGCTTCGTCAAAGGATCGCCTCATCATCTGTGCCGCTGCCGCTGAATCGTGCGCAGAAAGCATTGTGCGTCCACTGTGCGGCGGGGTGAGGTCACCCCGCCCTACGGAGTTCTATCGGCGGTCGGTGCGTAGGGCGGCCTGACCACAGGCCGCCGCGTACAACGATTGATTTTCTGCCGTTGAACTGCATGAGCGGCAGCGGCGCAAGAGGAACAGACGATACGGCATACGGAATGATTTCAACCAATTCCCGCGAACGCGTGGTAAAAAGTCACAAAAACGAAAAACGAACAGCGTGCGCGGATTCTTAAACCGCAGGTTTAAGCGGCCCTTTTGGTCACTTTTGGGGCCGCGGCCAAAAGTGACTCGCGCCGGGGCGCGAAACTCCCCCCTCGCGCTCGGAAGCGCGGAACTCCCCAAAAGGCTGGTGAACACCATGGAAAAAACCTTATTGAACATCGACCACCTGTCCGTAGCACTGGACACCCCCGCGGGGACGGTGCAGGCGGTGCGGGACGTGAGCCTGACCCTTCACGAGGGCGAGGTGCTGGCGCTGGTGGGCGAAAGCGGCTGCGGCAAGAGCATGCTGTGCCGCTCCATCATGAAGCTGCTGCCCAAGAACGCAATGATCACCGGCGGCAGCATTACCGTCAACGAGGTGGACATCACCGGCTACCGGGAGCGGGACATGCGCCGCCTGCGGGGCAGGGTGTTCTCCATGATCTTCCAGGATCCGTTGACGGCGCTGGATCCCGCCATGCCGGTGGGCCAACAGATCGCCGAGGCGGTGCGGGCCCACATGGGGCGCATGGCGCGCGGGGACGTGGACAGCCGGGTGGAGGAGCTGCTGGCGCTGGTGGGCGTGGAGCCCCAGCGGAAGGGGCAGTATCCCCATCAGCTCTCCGGCGGCCAGCGGCAGCGGTGCCTGATGGCCATGGCGCTGGCGGGAGAGCCGAAGATCCTGCTGGCGGACGAGCCCACCACGGCGCTGGACGTGACGGTGCAGGCACAGATCCTGGATCTGCTGCGGGATATCCAGCGGCGGCTGCACACCTCCACCATTCTGGTGTCCCACGACCTGGGCGTGGTGGCACGGGCGGCGGATCGGGTGGCCATCATGTACGCCGGGCGGATCGTGGAGATCGGCACGGCGGAGGAGGTCTATTACGATCCCCGGCACCCCTATACCCAGGGGCTGCTGCGGTCGCTGCCGGCGCTGGCCCGGTGCCACGGGGCGCTGCACACCATTCCCGGTATGCCGCCCACGCTGATCGATCCGCCGGAGGGCGACGCCTTCGCCTGCCGCAATCCCCAGGCGCTGGCCATCGACTATCAGCGGCAGCCACCCATGTTCCGCGTCAGCGACACGCACTACGCCGCCACATGGCTGCTGGATCCCCGGGCGCCCAAGCTGGCGCCCCTGCCGGAAGGAGAGGAGCACTATGTCTGATATTCTGCTGGATGTGCGGCATCTGAGCCACTGCTTCCCCCTGCCGGGCAGGCAGACGCTGCGGGCGGTGGACGACGTGTCCTTTCAGCTGCGGCGGGGCGAGATCCTGGGCCTGGTGGGGGAGAGCGGCTGCGGCAAATCCACCGTGGCCCGCTGCGTGATGAACGTATACCGCCCCACGGCGGGGCATATTTACTACGACGGCATCGACACCTGCGACGCCGCCCAGTTCCGGGCCAACCGCCGCCGGTTGGAGGCGGAGCGGCAGATCATCTTCCAGGACTCCACCTCCAGTCTCAATCCCCGGATGACGGCGGCGGAGATCATTGCCGAGCCTATGCGTATCCACCGGGTGAAGCCGCCCCGGGGCAGCCTGCGGGCAGAGGCGGCCTTCCAGCTCTACTATGTGGGGATGGAGGAGAGCTATCTGGACAAGTGTCCACCGGAGATGTCCGGCGGACAGCGCCAGCGGGTGGCCATCGCCCGGGCGCTGAGCATGGAGCCGAAGCTGCTGGTGGCGGACGAGCCGGTGGCGGCGCTGGACGTGTCCATCCAGGCCCAGATCATCAACCTGTTCTCCCACCTGCGGCAGGAGCATGGCTTCTCCATTCTGTTCATCGCCCACGACCTGTCCATGGTGGAGTATCTGTGTGACCGGGTGGGGGTCATGTACCGGGGCAAGCTGGTGGAGATCGGCCCCACCGAGGCGGTGTTCGCCCGGCCCCGGCACGACTATACCAGGGCGCTGCTGTCGGCCATCCCCCTGCCCGATCCCATCCGAGAGCGGCAGCGCCAGCGGGTGGACTTTGACGCAGTGACCTTCTGCCGGGAGGGCACGATGACGGAGACGGAGCCGGGACACTTCGCCTTGCTGGGAGAGGAGGCGGCACAATGAGAGAGAACCTGGCGTTGCTTCTGAAAAAGGCGGCGGTATTTCTGGTCAGCGTGTGGCTGCTGTCGCTGGTGGTGTTCTGCATGGCGCGGCTGGCGCCCAGCGATCCCCTGAGCGCCTATTACGGCGAGCGGGTGGAGAAGATGTCCGTGGTGGAGAAGGAGGAGGCCCGGGCGCGCCTGGGCCTGGATCAGCCGCTGCTGGAGCAGTACGGCGTATGGCTGAAAAACGCCCTCCACGGGGAGTTCGGCATCTCCTATAAGTACAAGCAGCCGGTGATGGAGGTCATCTCCCAGCGGCTGGGCAATACGCTGCTGCTGGGTGGGCTGGGCTTTGTGCTGACCTTTGCCGGTGCGCTGGGGCTGGGCCTTCTGTGCGCTTGGTACGAGGACCGGTGGGTGGATCGGCTGCTGTGCCGGTTGGGCACGGTGATGAGCTGCATTCCCGAGTTCTGGCTGTCCATGCTATTGATCCTGATCTTCTGCGTGCTGCTGGGCTGGCTGCCCAGCAGCGGCGCGTACTCCGTGGGCCGTGCCTCCGACGTGGGCGACCGGATTGTGCATCTGATCCTGCCCATGGCGGTGGTGCTGGCGGGGCATCTGTGGTACTACGCCTATATGGTGCGCAGCCGCCTGCTGGAGGAGGTGCGCGCCGACTATGTGCTGATGGGCCGGGCCACGGGCCTCAGCCGCCGCCGTCTGCTGCTGCGGCACTGCCTGCCCAACAGCCTGCCGGCGTATTTCAGCCTGATGGCCATTTCGGTGCCCCATGTGCTGGGCGGCACCTACATCGTGGAGACGGTGTTCAGCTATCCGGGACTGGGGGCGCTGTCCTTCGAGAGCGCCCGGTATGCCGACTATAACCTGCTGATGGTGCTGTGCGTGCTGACCGGCGCGGTGGTGATCCTGTGCAGCATGATCGCACAGACCATCAACCAGCGGATCGACCCCCGGCAGCGGGCCTCTCAGGGGGAGGTGACGGCGCTGTGACGGATAAGGAGCTGTTCTCCGTGGTGGGCATCCTGCCGGAGAAGACGCCCGCCGCGCCCGCTGTCCGGCGGCGGAGGCTGCCGGTGCTGCCCATGGCGGTGCTGGCGGTGATCGTGCTGGGCTGCGTGTGCGCGCCGCTGCTGACGGGGCGGGATCCCGCCTATATGGATCTTGCCGACTGCGCCGCCGCGCCGTCGGCCCGATTCTGGTTCGGTACCGACACCATGGGCCGGGACATCTTCGCCTGCATCTGGTACGGCGGGCGGGTGTCGCTGACGGTGGGCTTTCTGGCGGCGGCCATCGCCACGGTCATCGCCGTGGTGTACGGCGCGGTCAGCGGTATGGCGGCACCGTGGCTGGACACGGCCATGATGCGCCTGACGGAGCTGCTGGGCAGCGTGCCGTCGCTGCTGCTGGTGCTGTTTCTGCAGGCCATCCTGGGCACGGCCAGTGTGCTGAGTCTGTCGCTGGTGATCGGCGTCACCGGATGGTGCGCCATGGCCAAGGTGGTGCGCACCGAGGTGCGCCAGCTCCGCCAGAGCGGCTATGTCATCGCCTGCCGCTGCATGGGCGGCGGCTTCGGGCGGGTGCTGTGGCGGCATCTGGCCCCCAATTTCCTGTCGTCCATCCTGTTCATGGTGGTTATGAGCGTGTCCACCGCCATCGCGGCGGAGTCCACTCTCAGCTTCCTGGGCATGGGACTGCCGCTGGAGGTCATCTCCTGGGGCAGTATGCTGACGCTGTCCCAGCAGGCGCTGAACCGGGGCGCGTGGTGGATCATCGTGATCCCCGGCGTGTTCCTGGTGACGGTGCTGGTGTGTGTCACCGCCATCGGCGGCTGGCTGCGCCGGGCCTTTGACAGAAGACAGAGCAATTTGTGAATGTGAACCGACCGGTGCGGCCTTGCAAGGCCGCACCGGTTGGTCTATAATAGAGAAAAAACGGAAAGGGGCAAGACAATATGGGACGTGACCGCTGGTATAAGGACATGGTGTTCTATCAGATCTGGCCGCGCAGCTTCAAGGATGGCGACGGCGACGGCATGGGCGATCTGCAGGGCGTGTACGAAAAGCTGGACTACATCAAAAGCCTGGGGATGGACGGCATCTGGTTTTCGCCGCTGTATCCCTCGCCGGGGGCGGACTGCGGGTACGATATCTCCGATTACCGGGACATCGCGCCGGAGTTCGGCGGCATGGATTGGTTCAAAAAGGTGCTGGAGGGCGCCCATCAGCGGGGCATGAAGGTCATTATGGATCTGGTGGTGAACCACACCAGCGACGAGCACGAGTGGTTCCAGAAGTCCCGCCGCCGCATCGCGCCCTATACCGACTACTACATCTGGCGGAAGGAGAAGCCCAGCGGCGACCTGCCCAACAACTGGGACAGCGTGTTCGAGGGGAAGGCGTGGCAGTGGGACGAGCTGCGGCAGGAGTACTATCTGCACCTGTTCGCCGTGAAGCAGCCGGATCTGAACATGGATAACCCGCTGGTGCGGCAGGAGGTAAAGGACATCCTGCGGTTCTGGCTGGATCTGGGGGTGGACGGCTTCCGGGAGGATGTGATCACCTTCATCTCCAAGAAGGACGGTCTGCCGGATGACCGGCTGATGCCTGCCGCCCGGGGCATCCGCCACTATAACCACGGCCCGCGGGTCCATGAGTATCTGGAGGAGTTCAAGCGGGACGTGCTGGATCACTATAACTGCGTGACGCTGGCGGAGGCACCTATGGTGAGCCCCCGTCAGGCCCTGAAATACATCGACGAGAAGCACGGCCAGATGGATATGATGATCCAGTTCCAGTCCATGTGCGCCGACTGCCTGTATACCGACTATGCCCACACGGCCTTTTCCCTGCGGAGGCTGAAGCGGGTGTGGGATCTGTGGCAGCGGAAGCTGCGGGGCAAGGCGTGGAACATGCTGTATCTGGAAAACCACGACCATCCCCGGGTCATCTCCCGTTACGGCAGCGAAGAGTATCGTACCGAGAGCGGCAAGGCGCTGGCGGCGGCGTATCTCTTCCAGCAGGGCACGCCCTTCGTTTATCAGGGGCAGGAGATCGGCATGACCAACTGGCGGCCCGTCCATACGGATATGTACGAGGACGTCCAGAGCCGCAACTTCATGCCCGGCCTGCCGGAGAAGGTGCGGCTGCGGTGGCTGTGGATCGGCAGCCGGGACAGCGCCCGCACCCCCATGCAGTGGGACGATACCGCCAATGCGGGATTTACCACCGGCAAGCCCTGGTTCTATGTGAACACCAACTATCACGCCGTCAACGTGGCGGCTCAGGAGCGCGACCCGGACTCGCTGCTGAACTTCTACCGTAAGGCCATCGCCCTGCGCAAGCGCCTGCCGGTGGTGCGGGAGGGCAAATATCACGACTGCTGCCCCCTGGCGGGAAGCCTTTACATGTATACGCGGGAGATGAAGGGCCAACGGCTGCTGGTGATCTGCTCCTTTGCCGAGCGACCCCTGACGGTGACGCCGCCCAAGGGGTATGATCTGGCGCAGGGCAAGCTGGTGCTGCAGAATTACCCGGTGGACGACCCGGCCCGGCCCTTCCGGACGAGGTCCTATGAGACGAGGGTGTATCTGTTCGAGGCGTGAGGGAGTAGTGTTTCGCGCTCCGGCGCGACCTACTTTTGTCAACAGTGACAAAAGTAGGCAAAAGCACCGGCAGGAACCAAGGTTCCTGTACCTCCTTGCGCGCTGCAGTATATACAGAATTGTTATTGCGTACCACGCGTTCACACAAGACCTTCTTTTTCGTTTCGTTAAAAGGATCGTCTCTGCACCGGCGCCGCTGCCGCTGATGCCCATGACGAACAACGCTGTTAGTTCTACCGTTGAAAAGATGAGCGGCAGCGGCGCAAAACGAAGGTCAATTCGTCATACAAAACGATTACGACTATGTTCCGCGAACGCGCGGTAAAGGGTTACAAATTTGCGGTGTTTGCAGCGTGCGCGGATTCTTAAACCGCAGGTTTAAGTTGTCCTTTTGGGTACTTTTGGGACAACGGCCAAAAGTACCTCGCGCTCGGAAGCGCGAAATGTCCCCGTGCCGCAGGCGCGAAAGCTCCACTAAACGCTCCGTCGGTTGCGGAAAACCGCCCTGTTTGCTACCATGAGACCGGAGGTGATCCCATGGATCGAGAAATGTTGGGCAGATTCATCGCCCAGAGACGTAAGGAACTGAACCTGACCCAGCGGGAGCTGGCGGAGGCGCTGCATGTGACGGACAAGGCCGTCAGCAAATGGGAGCGGGGCGCGGGCTGCCCGGATATCTCGCTGCTGGAGCCGCTGGCGGAGGCGCTGGGCCTCAGCGTGGATCAGCTGCTGACCTATCAGACCGCCCCGGCGGAACCGGAAGCGGCGGAGGAGCCTGCGCCTACCTCGGAAGCGGTGCAGGCGGTGCTGGACCTGACACTGGCGGAGCGCCGCGCCCGGCGGCGCAGACGCTGGTTCATCGCCATGGCGGCAGCACTGAGCCTGATCGTGCTGGCAGGTATGTATGTCCTTCTGAGCAGCCTGCAAGTGCAGGGAAAACTGTTCCGCAACGAAAGCAGTACATCACCCGATGGCAGTATCACCGTGGTGACGTATACCGGCAGCTTCGGCAATTCGTCGGTTAAGGTAACGAACCCGGCCGATATACAGCGCCGCTGGGGTGATGGCGGTGTGGACGCCGGTATGAGCGAATCGTATCCCCGCACGGCGGTCACCGGCCTGTACTGGTCGCCGGACAGCGCCTATCTGGCCATCGGGCAGAGCGTTCAGAACGAAACACCCTACCTTGAGTGCAAGCTCTGGCATTTCTATCAGGGCGCGGATGAGCGGTGGTACGGTCAGTCAGACGGCAGCATGAGACTTATCCTGGAGCACCTGTGGCATGAGGGGGATGAAGCGCTGAAAGCGGCATTTTCCGCCGTGAAAACGGCGCAGCCGTCCGGCTATCCCATCTTTGATGTGACCTTCGATGGCTGGGAAGGCACGGTGCTGCAGGTGAAATGCTCCTACACCGGCACCGACAACACCGGTCACGCAGTGACCGTTCGCTATGATGCAGCCGCACAGCAGGTGCTCTCAGCAGAGTAACAAACAAAGAAGGGACTTCCTTTCGGAAGTCCCTTCTTTGTTGTTTATAAGGGGTGAGAAAACTCACAATGGACAGCGTTACTTGGCAGCAGCGGCCTTCTTCTGAGCGCTCAGAGCCTTGACGCCCTGCACCACCAGGTCGATGGCCAGGATCACCAGCAGCACGCCGATGATGCCGCGGATGTAGCACCACACCACGCCTTCGCCGCCGGCAGCGATACCAGCGATCTGAGCCTTGATGGTGAACACCAGGGAGGTCAGAGTGACGATCAGCATGAAGAACATGGGGAAGTAGAACATCTTGTTGTTGCGGCCGATCTTACCCAGCCAGCAGCACACAGCCAGCAGACCCAGAGCAGCCAGCAGCTGGTTGGCAGCGCCGAACAGAGCCCAGATCTTGGCATAACCGGTCAGGCCCAGAGCCACGCCGGCTACCACGGTGATACCGGTGGCAACATAGGGGTTGGTGATGACGCGCTTCCAGCCCTTCAGATCCTCGCGGGTCTGGCCAGGCTCGACGAAGAACTCAGCGAACATGTAACGGGCCAGACGGGTAGCGGTATCCACGGAGGTCAGGCAGAAAGCGGACACGGCCAGAATCAGCATGGAGTACACAGCGTTGTAGCAGCCATCACCGAACACCTTGGAGAACATGGAGGCAAGGCCGGTAGCAAACACGACGGTAGGAGTCACGGTGGTGCCGTCAGCATACTGGTTCCAGATGTAGCCGACAGCGCAGACGGAGATCAGAGCCAGAGCGCACTCGATCAGCATGCCGCCATAAGCGATGGGCTTGGCATCCTTTTCCTGATCCAGCTGCTTGGAGGTGGTGCCGGAACCAACCAGAGAGTGGAAGCCGGACACAGCGCCGCAGGCGATGGTCACGAACAGAGCGGGGAACAGATAGCCCAGAGAGGTGCCGGAGGGAGCCAGCGTATCATAGAAGCCCAGGAATGCGGGCATCTCAACGGTGGGATGTGCGCCGATGATACCCACGACAGCCAGGACCATCATGCCGTACAGCAGGAAGGAGCTCAGGTAGTCACGGGGCTGCAGCAGGATCCACACGGGGGTAACGGAAGCAACGCCGATGTACAGACCGACAATGATCATCCACACGGTGTAGCTCAGGTAGATGGGGTGCCAGTTCAGACCGATGATCATGCAGACCACGATGCCGATGACGCCGATGACGGTAGCCACGCCCAGAGGCGCGTTGCGGCGATAGACAAAGAAGCCGAACAGGATAGCCATCAGGATGAACATGATGGAGATGATGGCGGTGGAGGCGTTGGCCGCGGAAGCGGCATAGTCGATCGCGCCCTCAGCGGTGTAGGTCGCCTTGAAGGTGTTGGCCACGATGGAAGCGAAGGCAGCCACAACAAGGATCAGGGTCAGGTAAGCGAACACGATGAATAGCTTCTTGGCCTTGGCGCCGATGGCATCACCGATGACCTCACCGATGGACTCGCCCTTGTGGCGGATGGAAGCGAACAGAGAACCGAAGTCATGCACGCCGCCGAAGAAGATACCGCCGATCAGGACCCACAGCATCACGGGGACCCAGCCGAACACAGCCGCCTGAATGGGGCCGTTGATGGGGCCGGCGCCGGCGATGGAGGAGAAGTGATGGCCCATCAGCACAGGAGCCTTGGCAGGGCAGTAGTCCTTGCCGTCTTCCATGGTATGAGCGGGAGTAGGACGGGAGTTATCGACGCCCCACTTCTTGGCCAGCCAGCCGCCGTAGAAAATATAGCCTACGACCAGAACTGCGCAGCCGATGATAAGGAACAAAGCAGCATTCATAAAGCTCTCTCCTTTCTGAACAAGATTTTCTTTTGCTTATGAAACAGGCCCTGCTTGAAGACCTGCGCTGCACTGTGTCCGCTGGCGTTGCTGCTGACCTTTTCCTCCGGCAGCTCCACCATCGCGGTGTGGAAATCCATCCAGCCCCAATAGGACATGCGGAAGCTCTTATAGAGCCTGCAGCGCTTCAGCGCCTTGCGGGCGTCGTCGTCGCAGCTGTCGCACAGGAACAGGGCCGTGATGTAGGTGTACATGTGGTTGGGGCCGGGATTGATGCGGGCCATGCCCTCCTCATAGGCCTTCTTTTCACATGCCTCATAGATCTCGCGGGTCAGATGGGGGACGCTGAACAGGTAAACATATTCAAAGCTGTTAGCTTCCCAGAGCTTTGCTTTTTTGGACAGCACATATTTGGAGGATTCTGCATAAAAATCCATTTGCGCCGCCAGAGGCTGCTCGTGCTCTTCACACACGCGAACGTCAAAATCGCCGCTGTAGATATTGCACAGACGCTGTACTGCTTCTTCCCGTGTCATGGTTCCACCGTCCTTTCCTTGAATACAGCCATCACATTTCCGTATGCTTTCACGGTTTTAAGCGCGAAAGGCGCTGTGAGGAAAAAGTTGCATTTTTCCTCTCCGGAAACGTTATCACTGCTTGAAAAATCACAGTCCATACTATACGCCAGTTGTTTTTGAATTTCAAGAGGGCAAAATTAACAAGAATTTAACGGAAAGTTCATGTAAATTTTCTGTTAAGACTATATTGAAAATGTTAAGAAGCTGTGATATCATGTGCATGTGACATCGCCTATGGTAAAGGCAGGCAGAACGCACCGTGAAACGTCCTTCACGGTGCGTTTTTATACAGTGTGTCGCAAAACACAGTTGGGAAAAACAGAAAAGGCAGATATCACAGAAGCTTCTGTGATATCTGCCTTTTTATCAGCTTATGGCAAACAGATCCCACGGGTAGGTATCCGGCGGGGGACAGGTCACGTCCACGGCCTTTTTGGTGACGGGATGGGTGAAGGCCAGATGATATGACCACAGGGCGGCGGAGCAGTCCGCCTTGCTGCCGTAGCGGATATCCCCCAGCAGGGGAAGCCCCCGGTGGGAGAACTGCACCCGGATCTGATGGGTGCGTCCGGTGTGGAGCCGTACCTTCACCAGCGTCAGCTCGTCGGTCTTTTCCAGCACCGTATAGTCCAGCGTGGCCTCGCGGACACCCTTGCGCATCCGCTGCACCACATAGCTCTTGTTGTGCTGCGCGTCCCGGAACAGCAGGTCGGTGAGCGTGTCGGCGCCCTTCTCAGGATGGCCACGGAGAACGGCCAGATACTCCTTGGTGATCTCGTGGGCGGCCACGGCGGCGGTGAGCTTGCCGGTGATCTCCCTGCGGCGGGAGAACACCATCACGCCGCCGGTGACGCGATCCAGCCGGTGTACGGTGGCGATGTAGTCATTTTCCCCCAGACTGCGGTAGTGCTCTCGCAGCAGGGCGGGCATGCAGGCGGCCTTGGGATCGTCCTCGGACAGTACGCCCACGGGCTTGACGGCCACCACCAGATAGCGATCCTGATAGAGAATGGTCATAGGCATCAGAACCGGCGGCCCCGGTAGCTGCGGTGCCGCATCCGCTTGCTGCGGCCGCTGCCGTAACGGCGGCGGCGCATGAAGGTCTTGCCGAACAGCAGCACCAGCACCACCAAAATCACCAGCACCACCAGCAGGATCTTGACGACGGTGCGGGAGAAGAACTCCTTCAGGGCGTGCTTTACCACCAGAAAGCGGCTGGCGCTGACGTCGGCCACCGCCAGCAGAGGCACGGTGGCGTAATCCACGCCGCCGTAGCTGAGGGTGATGGTGCCCAGCTCCTGTCCGGCGGTGATGGGAGCGTCCACCACGTCGGCGGTCAGGGTGACGGTGCGCTGGAGGGACTCCGGCTCCAGATCGCTGGGCAGCACCGCCTCGGCGGTGTAGGCCGGGTGGACGGCGATGCTGGCTACCTCCTTACTGAGGGCCACCGGCACCTCTTGGATCATCTCGTCCTCAGTCAGCACGGTCTTGGTGACGAAGTTGTTGAAGCCCCAGTCAAACAGGCGGCTGGTCTCGGTAAAGCTGCCCACCTTGGTGTCGCCGGTCTCGGTCTGCATCAGCTTGGCGCCCAGCACCACGGAGATCAACTGCCGGTCCGTCCGGACGGCGGAGGACACCAGACAGTAGCCCGCCGAGTCGGTGGAGCCGGTCTTGATGCCCTGGGCGCCGCTGTACAGATATCCGGTGGCCCGCCAGTTGGAGATCAGATAGTTGGTGCTGTGCAGCTCACGGGCCTCGCTCTTGTTGGTGGCGGGCACGTCATAGGCCTTGGTGTTGACGATGTTCATGAACTGGTCGTACTTCATGGCCTCTCTGGTGAAGAGATAGATATCCCACGCGGTGGTATAGTGCTCGTTATCCGGCAGGCCGGAGGTGTTGACGAAATGGGTATTCTCGCACCCAAGCTCCTGAGCCCGCTGGTTCATCTGGGCCACAAAGTTGGCGACGCTGCCGCTGACAGCCTCGGCCAGGATGTTGCCCACCTCGTTGGCGGATACCACCAGCAGGCAGTAGAGGAGCTGCTCCACCGTCAGCGTCTCGCCGGCCACGATGTCGGCGGTGCTGGCGTCATCCGGCAGGCCCGCCACGCTGTTGGCGCTGGCGGTGATGGGGGTGTCCATCCGCAGCTCGCCCCGGTCGATGGCCTCGAACACCAGCAGGGCCGTCATCACCTTGGTGATGCTGGCGGGATACTGCTTGGTGTGGGCGTCCTGATCCAGCAGCACGGTGCCGGTGGCGCCGTCCACCAGCAGGGCGGCGCGGGCTTCGATCTGGATATCCTCCACGGCGTAGGCGGTGACGGGCAGAAGCTGGGTCACCAGCAGGGCCAGCAGCAAAAAAACGGTGCAGAAACGGCGGAATTTCATAATGACATTTTCTCCATATGTGCTATAATGTTGGTACCGAATGTATGTCAGGACATGGGTCGCCGGGCGGCCCATGGGCAGTGTTCAACTCATTATTATAAACGACATGGCCCCTCCCGTCAACGGGGAGCGGTTTGCCAAATGTAAACATTTTTCAGGAGGTGACGCCATGAAGATACTTGTGGTGGACGACGAAAAGCTGTTGGTGAAGGGGATCACCTTCAATCTGGAGAACGAGGGCTATCAGGTCACCGCCGCCTATGATGGCGAAGCCGCCGTGGAGCTGGCGAAAAAGGAGAATTTCGACCTGATCATCCTGGATCTGATGATGCCGGTGCTGTCGGGCACCGAGGCGTGCATGAAGATCCGCGAGTTCTCCGATGTGCCCATCATCATGCTGACGGCCCGCAGCGAGGATGCGGACAAGCTGATGGGCTTTGCCTGCGGCGCTGACGACTATGTGACAAAGCCCTTCAATATCCTGGAGCTGAAGGCCCGGATCCGGGCGCTTCTGAAGCGCAGCGCCGGTCGCTCGGACGCGGTGCGCACCATGCTGACGGTGGGGGATCTGAGCCTGGACACCCAGCAGCGGGTGGCCATCCGGGACGGAAAGACCATCGACCTGACCGCCAAGGAGTACGACCTGCTGGAGCTGCTGATGAAGAATCCCCGGCGGGTGTACAGCCGGGAGAGTCTGATGGATCTGGTGTGGGGCTATTCCTACGCCGGGGATTACCGCACGGTGGACGTCCATGTGCGCCGCCTGCGGGAGAAGCTGGAGCGGGTTCCGGCGGAACCGGCCTATATCATGACCAAGTGGGGAGTGGGTTACTATTTTCAGGGGGAAAACCAGCCTACAATTTAAGTTTGGCGTCAGCTATATCCTGGTGATCGCCGCGGTGCTGGTGCTGCTGAACACCTATCCGCTGCTGCAGTCCCAGACCATGGTGTTCCAGTCCAAGGAGACATCCATGAAGAGCTCCGTAAAGCTGATCGAGGCGTCGCTGAGCGGCCTGAAGCAGCTGGACGAGGAGAATGTGTCCAAGGCGCTGAGCTCCATGCGGGACACAGGCGTTTCCCGCATCCTGGTGACGGATACGGCGGGCCGCATCCTGTACGACACCCGCGAGGCAAACGGCGCGGTGGGTCTGTACGCCTTCTATACGGAGATCGTCCAGGCCCTGGAGGGCTATGATGCCTTTTACTGCAACTACGATTCCACGGCGTTCCTCAGCCGCATGGCCTCGCCGGTGGTGTATCACAACCAGATCGTGGGCGCGGTGTATACCTATGAATACGACACCAAGCAGGCGGATATTCTGAAGAGCTTCCAGTCCAACCTGATGAAGATCTCGGCGGTGATCGCCCTGGGCGTCATCGGTCTGTCCATCCTGCTGAGCCGGGTGCTGACGGCCCAGATCACCGACCTGCTGTCGGCCATCCGCAAGGTGCGGGAGGGCGCGTACAGCCACCGTGCCGCCGTGACGGGCAGCGACGAGATCAGCCAGATCGCGGCGGAGTTCAACAGCCTGACGGATCGCCTGCAGACCACCGAGGACGCCCGGCGGCGGTTCGTGTCCGATGCCAGCCATGAGCTGAAAACGCCTCTGGCGGGCATCCGGCTGCTGACGGACTCCATTCTGCAGACCGGTGACATGGACGCGGACACCACCCGCGAGTTCGTGGGCGACATCGGGCGGGAGGCGGAGCGCCTGACCCGCATTACGGAGAATCTGCTGCGGCTGACCCGGCTGGACAGCGGCGCGGTGCCGCCGGTGGCGCCGGTGGCGGTGGCCCCGGTGCTGGAGCGGGTGGCCCGGATGCTGGCGGTGCTGGCACGGGAGAAGAACGTGACGCTGACCTACGAGGCGGCGGAGGACGCGGTGGCCCTGGCCACCGAGGACGATGTCCACCAGATCCTTTATAACCTGATGGACAACGGCATCAAATATTCCGGCACCGACGGCTTCGTCCACGCCACCGCAGCGGTGGAGGGCGACTGGGTGGTGCTGACGGTGGAGGACAACGGCATCGGCATCCCGGAGGAGGATCTGCCCCATATCTTCGAGCGGTTCTACCGGGTGGACAAGATGCGCTCCCGCGCCATCGGCGGCACGGGCCTGGGCCTGTCCATCGTGAAGGACACGGTGGAGAACCGGGGCGGCCGGATCACCGCCGGGCCGCGGCAGGGCGGCAGCGGCACGGTGTTCACCGTGTATCTGCCCCGCGCGGAGGAAGGCGGTGAGGACGCGTGAGAGGAAAGCTTTCGTGTCTCGCGGCACTGGCCCTGGCGCTGTGCCTGCTGGCGGGCTGCGCCGCCGGTACCGTGAGCGGCAGGGACGGCCTGCGGCTGTACTACGCCGTGCCGCTGGATACCCATCCCGGCGGCGACGCCATTGACCATGTGACGGTGGACTGGAACAGCCTGCCGGAGGGTGACAAGACGGCCCGGGTGGCGGCGGTGCTGTCGCTGCTGATGGGCGAGTGCCACGAAAAGGGCTTCCAGAGCCCCATCCCCGCCGGAACCACGCTGCGCTCGGCGGAGGTGAAGGGCAGCACCGCGTGGGTGGACTTCGCCGGAAGCTACGGCCAACTCAGCGGCATGGATCTGACCATCGCCGACTACTGCGTGGCGCTGTCCTTGACGCAGCTGGACGGCGTGTACGCGGTGCGCATCACCGTCAACGGCCAGGAGCTGGCCTATCGGGACAGCAACCTGTTCCTGGCCAGCGACGTGCTGCTGACCTCTATGGATGACGTGGTGCGGATGCTGACGGCCCAGCTCTACTTCCCGGACGGCGAGGGCGCGCTGGTGCCGGAGGAGCGGCTGCTGACCCAGTACGAGGGCCAGTCGGCGGCGGACGTGGTGCTGGCCGCCCTGGCGGACGGTCCCACGGAGGACGGCCTGCTGCCGCTGATCCCGGAGAACGTGGAGGGCATCACCGCCCGTGTGGAGGGCGGCGTGTGCCAGTTGAACCTGCCGTCCGAGGTGATCGCGGCCATGGGCACGGACGCCGCCGGAGAGATGGAGCAGGGCATCGCCGCCTCGCTGCTGTCTCTGGAGGGCGTGTCCGCCGTGCAGATCTACACCGACGGCGTGTATGTGGATGTATATGAATAAGAAAGAGGCTCTGACCATCGGTCAGAGCCTCTCAGTCTGTCAAAAAACTATGCAAACGCCCCTGCTTCTGC
>UMHM01095797.1_pt1 | contig 21681 bp, 19 predicted proteins | sample 1965501 | NCBI WGS metagenome assembly UMHM01 (sample SAMEA4836095, study PRJEB28245) | human gut metagenome | biome: gut microbiome; material: fecal sample | place: Denmark | collected 2008
CATTACAGACGGAACTACTACAACTGAGATTACTATTGAGAGTACATTCCATGTTACTATTATAAAAAGACCTTCTAGTATATCATTAGACAATTCTAATCCTCTTCCTACTGTTGAATTAACCCAAACAAGTATAGGACTTCAAGCTAATTTAGTTTTAGCTAAAAGTGATAGCGGAGTTCAATTAGTTAAAACTGAAGATGGGTTAGTAGCTCAATTTAAATGGGATGGAGAAGATCAAGAAATTAAGTTAAAATATGTAACTTCTCAAGAATATTCATCTTTAAATGAGATAGATCAAGGTACTTTATACTTCATTACTGATAATAGGTATATTATGTTCCAAGGTATTAAGTATGGAGATAATATTTCTAGAGAAGAGATTAATAATATTAAGGAGTCATTAAATAAGAAGGTTGACAAAGAAGAAGGTAAGGGATTATCTAGCAATGATTATTCTGATTCTGATAAATCTAAAGTTGATAAGATTATTACTAGTGGAGAAGGTAATAAATATTTATCTGATAATGGTGAATATTTAGAAGTTAAAGGAGGGAGCTTTGTTTGGGACATGACATTTGCTGAGCAGGAGAATCCCAACGTTACAGAAACTGGAGGTATCTATACTATTTATGGAGCTTTGTGTCAAATGTATTCAAATATGTCTCTCAATGGAGATTTTGCTGGAATAGATTTTGACAAATATCCAAGTTTTGTCTTTTACCCTAAATTTTATACCTTAGATTTTTGGAATAAATTTATTCAAGCAGTTAAGGAAGGAACTCCAACTTATCTAAAAATACATGCTGGAGCTTTAACCTTAGGTGTAGGAGAAACTAAAGCATATACAGCAGGCGAAGACGTGACAGTTACCGAATATAATGTACTCACATCAAAAGGAGGAGCATTATCTACAGGAGAAACTTTAGATTTCTATGCTGGAAGTGAAGGAGCTGGTGGAGGTATTGGAAACTGTACTAAAGGAGGAATATGGTACTGGTTCTCCAACGATGGTGGAGTAGTAGTAGGAAATAGTACGGCAACACATGTGACTTTAAGAACTGCTGCTGATCAAAAATTATATCATCAAATAACAACTGGGGTAAAATATGAAATAATTACAGAAAGAGGAGGTCAAATTGGCCCGTTAACTATCAGTGGAAATGGTTCAACTCCTTTTGTAATTAATAATCATAACCCTGATGGAACTGATATAATCCAAATCTTCAAAGTACAAGGTTACAATAGATTCTTAGTTGGATGGTCTGAAACTAGTGGAGGACCTTTTATCCAAAGATCAAGTGATAATTCTTGCATTCTTATTAAATCTGATGGTGCTTACTGGGGATCAAGTTTAGATGCGTCAGCAATAAAAAAATTAGCCACTCAAGAATGGGTATTAGAACAATTAGAAGCTCTTAAAACTTCATAATATATAATCATAATTTTAATTAAAATTCTATGGAAAAATTTAAAATTGGTATCCCTCCCCATAATCAGGGAGGAGATACTTTAAGAGACATTGCAGTTAAACTAAATGGAAACCTTTCAGAAACAGCTTCTAAGGAGGAAGTTACTGAACTACAAAAAGAAGTCACTGAAAGTATCTCTAATCTAGAAAAAGACACTGATAAGAAATTAAATGATCTAGAAACATCAGTTAATAATTCTATCTCTGACTTAGAGCAATCAACACAAGAAAAACTAAATACTAAAGTAGATAAAATAGAAGGAAAAGGTCTCTCAACTAATGATTATACAAATCAAGAAAAAGAACAAGTAGCTAAAATTTCTAACATAGAAACAACTTTAGCTAACAAGGTCGATAAAGACGGAGACAAAGTGTTATCAGATAATAACTTCTCTGATGGAGATAAAACAAATGTAAACAAAATTCCTACTATTGAATCTGATATTACAACTATAGAGGGAAACATCTCAACTATAGAAGGTGATATAGACACAATTAATGAAAGTATCAGTACAATTAATACTGAACTAGACACAAAAGTAGATAAGGATGGGTCAAAAGTGTTATCAGATAATAATTATACTACAGCAGAAAAAGAACAAGTAGCGAAGATTGCAACTATTGAATCTGATTTAGAAACTAAGGTCGATAAAGACGGTTCTAAGGTTCTTTCTGATAACAATTATACAACAGCTGAGAAGAATCTAGTAGCAACTATATCTAACAAAGTGGACAAGATTGATGGTAAATCATTATCAACTAATGACTTCACTAATGATCTAAAAACTAAATTAGATGAACTAGACACCAATGCTGAATTAACAACTAAATTAGGAAATAAAGTAGATAAAGTCGAAGGTAAATCTCTTTCCACCAATGACTTTTCGAATAATTATAAATCAATGTTAGATAATATAGAAGATACAGTTAATGATAACCTCAGACCTGCAACAGAATCTACTCTGGGAGCAGTTAAATTATCCTCTGATTTCTCATTTAATTCAGAAGGAGAGATTTATCTAAACAAAGTCTATGGTATAGAATGGGATACCACTGTATCTGATCCAACTTGTACAAGAATAGGAGATATGTCATTACATAAATCTCTACCTATTCAATCTAAAATGAAAGCTTGTCTTTTAAATGATGATGGAAGTGTGAATTATTACTTAAATCCTAATGATTGGAGTAAGAAAATCACAGGAGAAGCATCTAATCTAGATGGAACTGATGGGCAAGTTATGATAGAAATACCAGAACATTATAGAAAATTTGAAGAAGATGGTAATATTAGAAGATGTTACTTATCAGAAGGTAAATGTACTGGATTTACTAAAGTTCCTAAGGTCTATATAGGAGCTTATGAGGCTGCTTTAGATAGAACTAATAATAAACTAGCCTCTGTATGTAATGAAACAGAACAATATAGAGGTGGAAACAATCAAGCTGATTGGGATACTTTATCTAAATCTCAATTAGGAAAATGTGCTACATATATGACTAGAGCTACTATGAGAACTAGAGCTAGAAATAGAGGGGATAATTGGAATGAAATGGATTATGAGTCTTGGAAGACTATATTCTGGTTATATTATGTAGAATATGCTAACAGAAACTGCCAGGCTGCTGTTAATTCTGAATTAACTGCTGAAGGATATAAGCAAGGTGGTCTAGGAAGTGGAGCTACTACATTAGCTTCTGCTGATTGGAGTGCTTATAATAGTTATTATCCAATGTTAAAATGTGGAGCATCTAACTCATTAGCATCTGGATCTGGAGAAGTCATTGTAAATCTTCCAGATGATTATAAGGTTGATACTCCTACTACATTAGCTTGTTGCAGATATAGAGGAATTGAGAATCCTTTTGGACATATTTGGACTAATGTAGAGGGAGCTATATTTGATATTAAAACTGATGCTGATGGAGGCACAAGTGAGTTCTACACTACTAGTGATAAAACTAAATTCGGAGATACTTTAGAAGGATTCACTAAAGTTGGAGATGTTCCAAGGAAAGATGGCTATGTGACTAAATTGATCTTTGGAGAGAATGGTGAATTTGCTCCTTCTGATAATGGTGGAGGTTCTACTACTTATTGGTGTGATTATTTTTACACATCTATAAGCTCAAGTAGCTTGCGTACGTTGCTGCTTGGTGGCTCTTGTGGTAACGGTGCCCACTCCGGTTTCGGCTGCTGTTCTTCGTACGGCGGCGTGTCTTATGCCTTTGCCGATGTCGGCGGCCGGCTTTGTTACCTAATCTAGAATATTATGAGTTAAAAACAATATAATATAGGCTGTTCACAACCTTGTTGCTGCTTGGTAGCTCTTGTAATAACAGTGCCAACTCCAGTTTCAGCTACTGTAATTCGAACAACAGCGTGTCTAATGCCAATGCCAATGTCAGCGGCCAGCTTAGTGTTTTCAAGAATATCAAAAACTAATATATACTTGTGAAGGCCTTGCCTCTTGGCAAAAAATAAACCCTTCAGAGGGTATTAGTAAAAGTGCAACAGTGCAAAAATACCATAGTGTAGTGATTGCAATGCAAATGCAATTTGAAAGTTCCCATTAGAAAACAAAAATATGAAAAGAATCAATAATTTATTTGAGCAAATAATTAGTATAGAAAACCTAGAGTTAGCTGATTCTAAAGCTAGAAAGGGCAAAACCAGAAGTTTTGGAGTAATGAAACATGATAAGAATAGAAAAGAAAATATTCTTAAACTTCATGAACAATTAAAATCTGGTACATATAAAACCTCAGAATATAAAATATTTAAAATATATGAGCCTAAAGAAAGAGAAATCTTTAGGCTTCCATATTATCCAGATAGAATAGTACACCATGCTATAATGAATATCATGGAGCCAATTTGGGTTTCTGTATTCACTGCTGATACATATAGTTGTATTAAAAACAGAGGAATACATAGAATAGTTAGAAAATTAAAAAAAGAACTTAGACAAAATGTAGAGGAAACTAAATATTGTCTTAAACTTGATATTAAAAAATTCTATCCTTCAATAGATCATGATATATTGAAGAAGATAATCAGGAAAAAGATAAAGGATAAAAAACTATTATCTTTATTAGATGAGATAATAGACTCTGCACCTGGGGTTCCTATAGGTAACTATCTATCACAATTCTTTGCTAATTTATTCTTAGCATATTTTGACCATTGGTTGAAAGAAGTCAAAGGAGTTAAATTTTATTACAGATATGCCGATGATATAGTTATATTACATTCTAATAAAGAATTTCTTCATAACTTATTAATAGAAATCAAGGAATATCTTGCAACATTAAAATTAACTGTTAAACAAAATTATCAAGTCTTTCCTGTTGCTATAAGAGGAATAGACTTTGTAGGATATGTATTTAGGCATACTCATACTTTGTTAAGAAAAAAGACAAAGAAGAAGTTTGCTAAATTAGCTGCTAGAACTAATAAAAGATACTTATGCTACAGACAATATAAAATGATAATGTCTAGTTATAGGAGTTGGGCTAAACATTGTAATTCACAGAATTTATTAAACAAAATTTATAATCCGAAACATTTAATTAGACAAGATTATGAACGCATATTATGACTTTCAGCCTGAAAAACTAGAGAAAATAGTTAATAATAAGTATTTCTATAGATGGGGCATAGAACAAATTACAGTTGAGAGAGAAGAAGGTGAAGAGCCTGCAACTCAATATAAATGTAATGAGATTGTATTCTATGGACAACCAGATAGTGATACTATTTTAAAAGCAGCAATTGAGTCCATTTGGACTAACGAAGATGAAAAGAAATTAATCAATGATTATAACTCTGCGAAAGAGGGGTTATTAGATGAATCTTATATTCAGAAATATTTAGATTTCTTGAATAAAAGAGCAGAAATTAAATCTATAGTTGATTCTGATTGTGCAGAATTAGGAATAAATTAAGATATGAATAAACTTATTTTAGGAAGATTAGCAAACAATCAAGGTGGAGATAATCTACGAGATATGGTAGTGAAGATAAACTCCAACCAAGATGAGACTTTAGAAATTATTGAAGATACTAAGAATGAGTTAGAAGAGTCTATAGATGATTTAGATACTAAATTTACTGATAAGACTAATGAGTTAGAAGAAGGTAAGGTGAATAAGGTATCTGGTAAAGGACTATCTTCTAATGATTATACTAATAGTGATAAAGAATTACTTCAAACTTTAGCTTCCAAGGTATCTAGCTTAGAAGCAAGAGTTACAGCACTAGAAAGTCAACCTTAAAATTAATGAATAATGAAAGAGTTAGTCAGACATGAGAGGATATTGGGGAAAGTATATACCCTAGTGGGGGATGAGGGAACTGACATTATCTTAAATGGTAAAGGAAATGTAAAAATCAGGTTTGGGAATTCTTTCCTAGACCTGATTAAAAATGGAAAAATATCAGCTGAATCAATTTCTCAATCCTCTTCCTCTATCATTAAAGAGGTTAATGATAAGTCAGAGATTACATCTGATGGTATATATTATTCTAAGGCGGATGGGACTTTTTATATAAGTTTAGGAGGTATTCTTTTTGAATTAAATTCTAAGGAAGTAGAAGATGAAGATTCTGATATTCCTGTTGATGATACAGAGTATACAGATGATGCATATTTATCTATTGTCAAAAAGCAAAGGTTAAAAGAAGATCAGATAAAGTTAGTATTGGATAATGTTAAACAAGTGATTCAATATTTAACTGATGATATTTCCGATATTCCTAATAATTATTCAGTTTATGTAGCTGACAGTGGAAAACATTATAAGAAGACTTCTGATGGTTTAAAAGAGTTGTATTTAAATTTAGAAGAAGGGGGTATAGTTAAAGGTACTGTAACTATTGGAGAAACTCCTATCTCTTTTCCAGAATCTAAATTTAATGTAATAGGAGGATCTCCTATAACACTATTTGATGGAAATAAAAATAGTTTGAGAATAGAATTTAATGGGGATAATATAGTATTAATTCCAAATAATTCTAATTCTACTAAATTTTATCTTAATACTAAAGGTTTAGGAATAAATCAACCAGCTGATAATGCTTTAAATATTAAAGGTAATGAAATTATTAATGGTATATTAAAAATATTAGAGCCCGGAAGAATAATTACAGAAGATATTGGATCTAATATATTTTTCCCAGGATTTAGTGGAGAAGGATTTAGAATATATAGAGATGATCAGGGTAGATATAATGCGGAGTTTGATAACTTAACAGTTAGACAAACGATGAGGATCTATGAACTAATTTTAGAAAAAATTAGAGTAGTAAAAGGATCATTTCTAATATCTCAAGGTGGGTCTATTATTAAAAGTGTTGAAGAGGTAACTACTTCTGTTGATTTTTATGATGAAGATGGAAATTATACAGAAACAAAAGATATTCCTCAATGGGCAATTACTTTTGAAGATGATTATATTCCTTTTACTAAAAATGACTTTGCAAGATGCCAGGTATTTCAATATCCAAATGTAAGGGGATATTGGGTATGGGTTAGAGAAGCAGGTAGTAATACTATATATGTAGACAAATCAGAATTTACTCCTTATGGAACTGATCCAGAGATTGGAGATGAGGTCTGTCAGTTAGGGAACTCTGTGGATGTTAATAGACAATCAGCTATATATTTGACAGCTTCTGATTCTGGAAATCCTTATATAGATATATTATCTGATATTAAACAAAAAAGTTTTAGTGGAAGTATTAGAGCTAGATTAGGGAATCTTAAAGGAATTACTTATGGACTTAATGAATTAGAAGGGTATGGACTATTTAGTGACAATGTTTATCTAAAAGGTAAACTTGTTACATTTGGACACGATCCAAATAATTCCTTCGATGTTGGAGAATTTGGAGAATCTAATAGTGTAGATTTATCTAAATCTCAACTTATTAAAAATTTTTGGATAGAAAATAATTGTATAGCTATATATAATGGAGATTATGGCCCAGAAGAAGAAAGGATTATTAAAAATAAAGATTATATAGTTCCTAATATGAGGGATGGGGAATATGATTATAATCAGTATGACAAACTTAATCCTACTGGGGATCCAGATAATCCTATGTACAAAGAAGTCATATTAAACCTTCCAGAGGCTTCTAGAGGAAGTATATTTAATTCATTTAAAAATGAATCTATTACATATTATTTAAGAGATTATAAAAATCCTTTAAATCCAGCAGAAGGATTAATCTGGAAAGTTATAACAGAATATCAAAACCCAAAAGACCCTGAGGAGCCTGATTATGTTGAAGTTGATTTATTACCTATTGAAACAAAATTATGCTCTCAGCTGAACTTATTAGGAACTGAAAATACATTATATTATTCAGAGAATTTTCCTCCAACACCTTATAAAGAAGGGGATTATTGGATTACTCCTGAAAATGAAGTATTAGTTTGTCTAAATTCTAGAGAAACTGGAGGACTCTTGACAGACTGGGGAACTAGAAATTTAGCACAAATTAGTATTAGAGAAGATGTGGCAGCTAAACTAGGATATGAAAATTATACTGATTTACTTACTTGGGCATTGTCAGGAAGAACTATAATAGAGGGAGGATATATAAATACTAGATTATTAGAAGCTGAAATTATTATAGGAAATCAGTTGATTGAGGGTCCTTATATGAGATCCGATAAGATAGAAATCAGAGATCCTAATAATATAGACATAACTAGATGGCGATTAAATGCAGAAGCTATTACAGGAGGAATTGAGTTAGTAGAATCTACATCAATTGATGGAGTAGTGACTATTGTAGAAAGACCTCATGTTAAATTTCTCCCAGATGGAACTATGTATGGGTTAAGAATGAGTAATGAAAATGATAATCCTTGGAGATTTAATAGTGATGGTAGTGGGTCTTTAGCTTATAATAACATATATTGGGATACAAATGGTAAAATTACCTTTGGGGATAGCACAAAAGGAACTGTAATAGACATGGGAGTAATTACTACAGGTACAATAGCTCTTGGAACTGGAGAAACCATGTTTGTTCCAAATTCAGGAATAACTGGATCAGGAACACAAGAAGGTTTAAGTGGAGATAACTTAGTAAGATTCTGGGCCGGAGGTACTCTTGATGCAGCAAGGAATACAGTTCTTAATGACATAAATGGAACTTATAATGAGCCTACAGCACCATTTGTAGTAACTCAAGGTGGAAAGCTATACGCTAGTAATGCTGAAGTAGAAGGTATTATAAATATAGGTATAGGAAGTAATGTAGGAGATTTACATTTAACTAAAGATGGATATGAAATATTTGATAGTACTAAGAGTTCTGAAGGAGATAGAAATAGATTTGGACTAGTCATGGGAAATATAAAAAGTTCAGACACAGGAGGAAATGAATTCTTTGGATTAATGTATGGAACCAAGGATACTACTAAGAATGAATGGCATAGTCAAAGAGCTTTAATAGGAGACTTACTAAATTATGATATTTTCTTTGGAATGTTTGAAGGACTTCAAATAAATGGAGAGTCAGTATTTAACGGTTCTGCTGAAGCTAAATCTTTGATATATACTAGAGCTAATGATGTATATATAGATTATGGATCTGGAACAGATAATCCATATCCTTTAAATGTTGATGGAAAATCTTATATAGAGTTATATAGTAAAGATAACAAAACTTTCCAAATCTCATTAATAGGAGGAAAAGTAGGTCAAAAACTTATTCTATATAATAGAAATACCTATAACACTCACAGATTAGAAATAATGCTTATGCAAGGATGGTTTTGGTTAGTAGAAAATGAAGCTGCAGAGTTTGTTAAAACATCAGAAGGATGGAGATACTTAAAAGGAGTATTACATTAATTATGAATATATTAAGAGAAATTTTTAGAGGAACAAATGGAGATCTCTCATCTAAAAGAATCATAGGAACAATTTTAACTCTGTCTGGAATAGTAATAGGGTACATAGCTGCTCTATCACTAGATCCAGTTGGAGTAATAGATGAATCAATATTAATCTTTATAGGAACCTTAATTACATCAGGATTAGGTCTTTTAGGGGTTAGTGTGAAGGAAAAGAAAATTGATAATTATGGAAGAAAAGAATATGAAGAAGATAATAACTAAATATACTCTTATTATAATAGCTGTTATTTATATAATATTCATAACAAGAACTTGTTTGAATCAGGCTACAGAGATAAGAGATTTAAAAGACCTCCATACTACAGAGCTAATTCAAAAAGATTCTATACAAAAGGTATACAATGTTTCCGAAAAGCAATTTAAAACCTTAATCTTGAAACAAGATTCATTATATAGAGATATAATTAAAGAAAAAGATATAAAGATAAAAAATTTAACATCAATAGGAAAGATAACAATAACAGATACTATTACGCTCAAAGATACTATAGTACAACAAATTGATGCGTCTAAAGATACTATTATACATTTTACAGAACCAATTAAATGTATCACTGTTCAAGGAGAATTAACTATAAAAAATAACAAAATTGATCTTGTATTCAAGGATGCAAAAATAGATTTAACTATAGTAGTAACTAATTACTATGATGTTATACATTGGTATAATTTCAGAAAAAGAAAAGAGCATGGATACTCTTTAATTGGCTTTAGAAATCATTATATAGATAAAACTTATGCTAAAGCTAAAGATTTTGGAAGTAATATTAACATAGAGCTAATAAAAATCAAAAATTAAAAAATATTTTGTTTATTTGGATTCAGTCTAAATAATACCTATATTTGCAAAATAAAACTATAAACTTTAAATGATATGAAATTTGAGAATAGAAATACGGAATTAAGACTCGTAGAGAATGAGGATGCTAATTATGCAAAGTTACTTTTATTTTTGTATAGACAAGCAAGTCCAGAAGGACTTTCACTAGGACAAATGAAGAAAGACATGGAGCTTATGGATGTTTTAGAAGAGAACATTGAAGTTGAATCTTTTGATCTTCCTTCTGAGTCTATAGAATCTATTAAGAAAATAGTTAATAAATCTGTATGGCCAATTAGACATAAAGATTTAATTACTTTCTATGACTATATTAATAGTCTATAATTAACTAACATAGATATACTATGAATGATGATTTAGATTTATTATTAGGACTAGAGGAAGGTAATGGAGAGCCAAATCCTGATGGAAATGATCCTTCATTACTAACAAATCTTCCAGACGATTCACAAGGAGGAGATAATTCTAATCCAGAACCTCCAACTGAACCAGATCCACAGAACCAAGATGGAAACAATTCTGATCCATCTAATCCTGTAGCCACAGAGCAATTTGATTTAATTACTGAGGCACTAAAGGCAAGAGGATTTAAAGATCCTAATAATATTAAAATAGAAAATGATTTTGGAGCAATAGTTACCAAATCATTTGATGAATTGACCAATGAGGAGAAGCTACAAATTTTAAATACTTCCCCAAATGAAGATTATGATTTAAGTAAAGATGAAATACAGTTAATATCATTTATGAGAGAGCATGAATTATCTCAAGAGGAAATGATTAACTACTATAAACAACAAGGTGTTCAAGAATATCTTGATAACAATGTTCAATTCAGTGTAGATAATTTCTCTGATGAAGAGATTCTAGCTTTTGATCTTAAAGAGAGATATGAAGATTGGACAGATGAAGAAATTCATGATGAAGTAGAAAGAGCTAAAGAAAATCCTAATCTGTTCGCTAAGAAGGTCGAAAGACTTAGAGAGATTTATAAAGAATTAGAACAGCAACAACTTGAAGAACAAAATAATCAACAAGTTACCACAGAAGAACAGCAACAATTCTTAAATTCTTTTAAAGAAGCTGGTAATAAATATAAAAACTTCTCTGGTGTAGATCTTGAAGATAGAGATTTAACTTCTACTTATGATTATGCGTTTAAACCTACCTTAAATGGGGCTAGTAAATTGGCAATGGATTTAAATAACCCTGAAAAGTTATTTAAGATGGCCTTCTTCATGGCACATGGTGATGAGCTACTTCAAAATCTTCACACTGCTTATATGAGTGAATTATCTAAAAAAGATAAAGAAATACAAAATTTAAAAAATCCATCCAACCCTAAAGGAAACAACAAACCTAGTCCAAAATCAAATGTAACTATTAAAAGTACATCAGTGCCATCTGATGAGGATGATCTAAGTATGTTGTTTAAACTTAAACAATAAAATATTAGTTAAACTTTAAAATTTAAATTAAATGTTTGTAGCTGAATACATCAGTAATAGAGCCAATGTGTCTGGATCACGGACATATCATGACTTTTCACAATTTTTAGGAAGAGCTAAACATAGAGTAGGATTAGCTGCTTCCCTTTGCAAAAATCATACCGTTTCTACATTGGTAGATAAATTAGGAAATTTAGTTTACCAAGACATTCCAAAGAAAGGTACTAAAAGCATTAATGCATTCTGTGTAGAATGGGATGTTAATGTTAATTTCATTAAGAGAATTGAAATTGCAGGAGAACCTATTGGAGACGGTGTTGGAAATACCGAGATAATTATACCTTTAAAAGAAAGATATTATGAAAAACATGACATCTTTGTTATAGATGGTTCTCACCAACAATTATATGTAACAAGAAGACCTCTTTGGAGAACTAATCAATATTTTGAATACACTTGTGTTCTTGTAGACAATGATGGAAAACAACACTTAGATTTAAGTGCATGTAAGCCAGGAATGACTACTCACTTCTTATCTAATGCTCATCCTTATGATTATCACGACCAGGGGTTAAAAAGTAGCTCCCTTACAATATATATCTGTTCATTAGTAGCTTAACAGAGGAAGTTGTAAGAAAAATTCCTTTAATTGCTGGAAACTCTTTAGAATTGGTATATCTAAAGACAATCAGCAGCGAAGCTCTAGAGTACACAAGCTATTTTAGAAGTGCTAGAGAACGTTCAACGACTATCCGAAAGGAGTAGGACTTAGATTTATAAGTTCGAAATGGGGAAAATCTTATTAATTATATAAAATATGAAAAAATACTTAGTGTATATGACAATTTGTCTGGTGAACAATAAACAATATATAGGAGTTCATGAGACGTTAAATCCTGATAAATTTGATGGATATTTAGGAAATGGTGTATTTATTAATAGACCTGCAACTTATAAAAAGAGTAAAACTCCTTTTCAATGTGCAGTTAATAAATATGGCATAGACAAATTCAAAAGAATTACTCTGAATATATTCGATAATAAAGAAGAGGCTTATAAATTAGAATCTGAGTTAGTTACAGAAGAATATATAAAAAGAGAAGATACATATAATATAAAACTCGGAGGTGAGGGTGGATGCCCTGAGATTTTAAAGGTAAAAGTTTATATGTATGATCTAGAAGGAGAATTTGTTAAAGAATTTAAAACTGTAACAGATGCAGCAAGGTACTTAAATGTTAGTGCTGGGCATCTTCCTAGAAGCATCAAACAAGGACATCAATTTCATGGTTATCAATTTTCTTATGAAAAACTTCCTTTTATGAAGAAGTTTAAGAAAAAACAATATACTGGAGAAAGAATTGGAAATAAAACTAATCATAAATATGAGAATATTCCAATTGGTAAGTATGATATTGATGGTAATCTTTTGGAAACTTTTAAATGTTTAAGAGACTGCAGAAAAGCAGGATATGCAAATGTTAAAAAAGTTCTAAATGGAGAAAGAAACAGTTGTAAAGGATTTATATTTAAGTATTTATAGTATAATTAAATAAGATTAAGATATAGTCTGATCTCTATAGTAATATAGAGTTAACATAAATGATACAAAATACCAATCAAACATGGAGACGCATCGTAATTATCTAACTCTACACAGAAATGATATTGATGCTTCTCAAGCTTATTTAGCTAATGAGGATGTGTTCTTAAAAATCTCTGATACTGAAACTCATGGAAGTGAAAGATACTTTACCATGACTAGTATGGAGAAAACCTTAATTGATAACTTCCTAGAAGTTAAAAGTAAGCATGATCTATTTGCTAGATCCAATGTAGACGTTAATGGTAAACCTACTATTACAGATCCAGAAACTAACAGACCAATTTATATTGGTGATGGTATTATACCACAAATCGAAAGATTTGCTTATGTTATCACATTTGATCAGTTATTAGTAACTCACTTTAAGGAAGCAATCAACTTCATGACAAGTAAGACTGATAACTTGACTGGTAATGATTTCACTGTTGTTTGTAACTCTCTAATGTGGAGACAAGTTAATGACAACTTGATGAATGAAATTGCTAAGTGGAATCCTTCTAATACTTTAATGTATTCTAAAGTTTCTGGAACTAAGAAATCAATAGGTGAAAGTGTTCCTGGAGTTAGAGTTGGAGCTACATTTACATCTTATGAATATGCAGGTAACTTTATTACCTTCATGCCTGATAGAACTTTAGATGTTGAGTATCCAGATGAAGCATTTGGATTTATACTAGATCTAACACCAGATTTAGCTAATGGTAAACCAGCTATTGAGTCTTGGACATTCAAGGGAGCTGATATGATCAAAACTGATGTTAAAGGTGTTGGAGGTCTAACTGGTCTTGAGGGAGGTACTGCTTCTACTCCAGTTGCAGGATCTAAGATGATCTATTGGGGATATTCTGGAATCACTGTGTATGCTCCTTATAGATCTGTAATATTTAAACAAAACAGAAGAAGAAAATAAAAATTTAAGATAAATCTGTAGAGATAATATAACCATATTCTTCTCTACAGATTTTTATTTATATACTATTAAATAAAATGACTATGAATAATGCTGAAATTTTAAATGAATTAAATGAAAATGTACATATAAGATGTTTTCATGGCCCTGCTCATGCTGGAGCTAAAATTTATCCAGTAAGGAATCCTTTAACAGGAGAATTCCCTTCTTGTGTAAGAAGAGTAGATTCCAAAGGAGATATTATTTATGATAAAAATGATAATCAAGCTGATTATTTCATTAGAGAAACTGATGGTTTTGAAATAAAGAATGGAACAGATTTTGATTTAACTAATCCTATTCAAAAAGCTAATTGGGAAGCAATTAGATTTTCTGAATTAATTTTTGATCCAAGAGGTAAATTGGATGAAAAGGGTAGAGTAATTCAAGAGCCTTCAGATATTGCTCCTGCTAATTCTTTATTTTATGTAGAAAGAATAGTAGATGAGACTAAGAAGAGAAACCAGCTTGAAAGAACAAAAGTAAAGGCCAAAACATACATATATGGAGATAGTGCTTCAGGATTAACTGTCAAAGCTAAGATCTTAGGATGTTTTGTAAAAACTTCTACGAGAGAAGAAATAGAAGAATTCCTTATAAATGTAGCTAATACAGATCCAGAGAAAATTATTAACCTATATACTGGCTCAGACATGAAATTATCTCTTATCTTTATTACAGCTAAAGAGAAAAATATTCTTCAAAACAAGGGTGGATTATTTATATATAATGAGACCACAGTTATAGGTAGAACTATGGAAGACTGTATAAGATTCTTCAAAGATCCTAAAAATAAAGTAATAACAGATAGAATTATTAAAGAAGTAACTGAAGCTCTTACTATGGGAGAAGATGGATTTACAGCAGAAGACATCAATCCTACAACCTCAGCCGCTGAAAAAACTGCTCCAGAAGTAGAAGCAGAAACTGTTTCAGCCACTGCTACTAAAACTAAAAATAAATAGTAAATGACTGTTAAAGAACTTTTACAGTATGCAATAATTGAGACTAAGAAAAATGGAGCACCTAATTTATTAATAGAAGATTATAATTATTTTATTAATAAATCCATTCAACAAACTGTAAATTCTATTTATAATTTCTATAATGCTGATCAGCAAAGAACTGATGATCTTAGAGTATTAAAAGATTTTATAAAAATTCCTGTAACTGACAATAACGTAAGCCTAAGTGAAGAAGATAATATGGGAACTATATATGAAGTAAGACTCCCAGAAAATTATTATCATCTCATTTCTTGTCAAGTCCAATTTGAACTTTTGCATACTTGGAGATGCTATGATAAGGGGCAAAAATGGACTAATAAAGCAATAAGAGCAACTGGAGAGATTAATTCAGATGCAATAAATAATGCTTATTTTAGACCTAGTTACAGAACACCCTATTTCTATATTATAAATAATTCTTACTCAAATGGAGTTTGGAAAAACTATTTACACTTGATAGATTATCAAGATGAAGATTTTTCAGACATTGAGAAAAGTAGAATGAAGGGTAGTACCTTAGATATTATATATAGAGCCTTGACCTCTGATCAAAAAGGTCAAGTAAATACTAAATATAAATCAAGACTAGCTGAAGATTTTGAAAGTGTAGAAATAGAGTCAGAAGTAAAAGAAAAATTAATTAAAGCAGATACACCAGATATTGCTAGACAAATATTAAATGATGCTTATAATAATGTATTATTACAAATAAGAGTTGGAGCAACTGATGTATTTAAGGTAGTTAATATATATATTGACTATTTAAAAACTCCTCAATATATCAGATTATCTCAAAGACAATTTGATATGGATATAGATACTTCTCAGGTTTTAGAATTCCCAGAGTATATTTGTCAGGAGATTTTGCATACTTTAGTAAAATTATTATTAGAAAACTATTCTGATCCTAGACTGCAAACTAATGCAGCTATTAATAACACAATAGCACCTCCTGCTGGAGTGCAACAAGAGCAACAAGGATCTAGAAGATAAATAAATTTATGCGTGAGATAATATTATTAACTTTTAAAAATTAAAACAATGTTTGAATTTGTAAACGAACGATTAATTAATTCCGCGACCGACGCTTATAGCGGCAGACCAAAATTTGAAAAATTGCCAAAGGGGAGTGGCTTTAGAATCTATAGATATGGAACTTTTGAAGCTAACCATATTGTAAATAGAACTGTCTATAAAACCCCATCGTCTCAACCAATTAAACCTTCTATCGAAATCACTATTCCTGATTCTATAATTCCTACACAGGTTGGAGAAGTAAAGAATATTAGATTAATGGTAGAAGTAAGAAGAAGAGGCTCAGTTAGATCTGATTATTCTACTTATAATAGTAGAGTTAAAGCAAGACCTATTGTAGCTAACTTAACCATCACTAAAGATGATACTGCTAAGGGAATAGCTGCAGAATTTGTAGAGATCTTAAAAGATCAAGATTTCTTATATGATAATCTTGTTATTAACTTTAAATTAAAAACAGATGGAGGAACTACTATTGTTCTTTCTGGTGAAGATGAATTCCAATATTTCTATAATGTAGAAGTACAAGAATTAGTAAACTGGAATACTGCTGCTTTAGGTACTTATTATCCAGTTGAGCCAGTTTGGAGAACATTAGTTAAATATGATGCTGATACTAAAGTTGACGGTAAAGAAGGCTTTGGAACTTATTGGACAATGCTTAAAAACATCCAAATCCAAAATAGCAACAGAACAGATATATTCTCTCAAGATAATGATGATACTAGACTAATACCTGGAGCAAGCTATACTCAATATGTATTAGATTATAGACATCATAGAGATATTACTGGTATGGGAGCTGTAGGACAAGAATTAGTATCTATTACTAAACACATTATGTGGGTAAATGATGATCTTGTTGAAGAATTTGATGCAATGCTTAGCTCAGCTGATGTTATTGTTGATAATATAGATTTAGATGTTACTTCTTTAACTGTTTCTCCAGAAACTGTAACTGTACAGAAAGGTAATACAGCCGTTCTAACCATTACTACAAATCCTGCTGGTGGTATGTACTACACAGAGTCACTTGATGAGAAAGTAGCTACTGTTGATGATAAAACTATCACCGGTGTTGAAGTAGGAGAAACTCAAGTAGTTGTAAGTGGTGAAGATGGAAACTTCAAAGCAGTTGATGTAACTGTAACAGCCTAATCTTTTGAGAAGAGAACTATTTTAATTAATAAGGCAGGCGGGATTAACTTCCTGCTTGCCTTTAATTTTATATACTAATATGCAAATTGATTGGCTAAACAAATTATCTAGTGCTATATATAATGATATAATAGCTGGATTATCTGGATTATCTTCTAATCCTAGAATTTCTATGGAACAGTTAGAGGATGATATAATAGATGAGAGGCTTACTATTATTAAAGAATATGCTATTAAAGGATTAGTTCCATATAAAGATTTATATACCTCAATAACATGTTTAGAAGTAGATTGTAAGCCTATAGAAAAATGTGGAATATGTGGGATAGGATCTAAATTTAAACAAACTGAGATTCCTCATGTAGAGATTCCACAAATTGTAAATGATTTAGGATCTTTAGCTGTGGATTATTTTGGGACTATTGATAGAGAAACTCCATTTAAGGTATATACTGATATATCTTATCAGTATCATAAATATGATAGATGGGTAGGAAGAAAGCCTTATGTTTATATAGATACTACACCTAATGAAAATAACATGTATGATTGTTACTTATTTAATGTTCCTTTATTAAAAACAGTAACAATTATAGCAGTATTTAAAGATCCTAGACAAGTCTTAGGATTCTCTTGCTGTAATAATGGAGATGTTATAAACTTCAATTCTATAGCTAATGACATCAAGAGAAGGCTAACAGAGAAAAAAGTCAGATGGTATCGTCAATTAGCAACTCCAATAAACCTTGATCACCAAACTCCTCCAAGATAATGAAATTTTTAAAACAATTATTTTGTAAACATAATTATAATATATTTATTAGAAATATATATGGAGATGAGGTCAATCTATTAAATTCAAGATCAATTTGGAAGTGCTCTAAATGTGGAAAATATCATTATTCTAAAATATTAAAAGGATATAATGAAAACACTAAACTTTAATGTAGCTTATACATATATAAGTGCTAAATATGGTCTAACAATGGATCAGAATGAATTTACAACTGTAGGAATGATTGCTTATACTAAAATAGGTAACAGAAATACAGAAGTGAAAGGAATTATATTAGATGTTAAAAATGGAGAAGTGCAACTTCCTTGTGATATATTAAGTATAGAAGCAGTATTTGCTGACTTCCCAGATATGGTAATGACTTCCAATTTACAAAGATTTCCTCAAATTGCCAGTAGCTTTATTGAGAGATATATAAACTATTGGAAAATTAATGAGTCAATATTATATGATGATGGAAGACTTCTTAAATATTATCAATCAGGGGATACTTTATATTTTGATAGAGATTATCATAATGTATTGTTATTATATAGAGCAGAGAAGTTAGATCCAGAAGGACTTCCATTTATAAGTGATAAAGAAGCAGAAGCTATTGCAGCTTATTGTGCTTATACAATGTTATATAAACAAGGTATAGCCAACAGAGATCAAAATGCCATGCAAATAGCTAAAGATATTCAAATGGAATGGGGAAGATTATGTGAGAGAGCAAGAACTCCTGATAAATTATCACAAAATGATGTAGATAAGATATTAGATGCTCAATTTTCCTTTGATAGGAAGACTTACAGTAAATCATACAAACCAGTTAGATAATATGAAAAATAATAATTTTATATCAAGTCTTGTTAAATACTATTTCAATGCGGAGGAACTATTCGAAGATTTTGATATAAAAAAGTTATCAGTCAAGAGAAAAGCTCTACAACATAGATATGGACAACATGTAAACACAAGAAATATCTGTTGTAGAGTTTTTATTTACTTTTTATATCTAATTATCTTGGATATTATCAGAAATAATATTACTTTTATATTCCCAATAAGAAGAACCTTCATTTTAGGAATTAAAATATTAGAAGGACAAAAATTAAAAGAGTATGTAAGAAGAAAAGATTCAGAAATGTATGATTATATAGGCTCTGGATTTGTACTTCCTAGGATAACTCTTTTTTATGAATATAGAAAAAAGGAAATTAAAACAAAAGAGGTTATATTAAATTATTCCTTGAATAAAGAATTTTTTAATAATATCAATAATGGAAAAGTTTACGGATAAGAAAAAGGGATATACAAGATATAATGATTATGTCCATGAATTACAAGAAAAGTTTCCTGAATTTAGTATAGAAGATTTAGATTATATCATTAAATATGGAAGTAGAAATCTTTATAAACTAATTTATAGGAATGCAGATGTATTTTTTATTAGCAAAATAAATAATCAGAACTTTAAATTACTATTTGGAAGAATAAATTTTCAAAGTCTAGCTCATAAGGTTAGGTATATTCTTAAGAAAGTATCATTAAAGTTTAAAATATTATATAAGAGAAGAAAAATTAAATGGGATGGATATTATTACTTTGGATTAACAGACTCCCAATTTGAGAATTATGAATCACAAATGAATCCTTGGTTTAAAAATCCAGAAAAGAGAAAGAAAAGATATAATAGAACTGAGTTCAATTATGGAGATGTAGTTCTATTTAAAGTGTTTGATGAATGTAAATTAAATATAAAATATACTCACTTTTTTAGAGTCCCCATGTTAGCTATGATGGGACATAAACAAGTGAGGCAAGATTATAAGTCTAATAAGGCTGAATATATAGCCAAAAGGACTTTTGATGGTTATGAGAGTATGGTAAATGAGTATAAAACTGATAAATTAAGAGAATATTAATGAGACAAATAGCTAACAATACATTTAATGATGGAATGTTAATGGATATGCAACCGTTAACTACTCCAAATTCAGTATTAACAGACTGTTTAAATGGGACACTTATTACTTATGATGGTAATGAGTTTGTTTTGCAGAGTGATGATGGTAATGGAAAAATATACGGCTGTAAATTACCTAAAGATTTTATTCCATTAGGAATGAAAGAATATGGAGGAATTGTCTATATAGTATCCCAAAACCCATTTACTGGAGAATGTGAAATAGGTAGCTTTCCTTCCCCAGAAAGTACTATTTTTACTGATAGTAGGAAGGATTATCCAGAAACTATCTTAACAACTAAAGACTTAGGATCAAATCTAGTGTCAGAAGGAATTACTAATCAAACAATTAAATTAGATTTTGGAGATATAAACTCTGGATTATTAAGACCTGGAGACAAGTTTGCTATATATATAACTGATAGTTCTGGACAGTCTGATAGATATTTAGACAATGACTCTTTCAAGACATTTGAAAGTTTATTAGAAGTATATGAAAATCTTCAATTAAAAACTAGAAATTTATTTAAACTTAAATTGGTTAGAATAAGTGAAGATGGAGTCAGTGAGTCTATTAAAGAAATAGTTCCAGCTTTTACAAAAAGTGGAAGTACTGGGCAATTTTATTATAATAAAGTACAAATTTTAGAAGAAGATGAATACCACTCTCCAGATGGATTTTATGCTGTATATAATAATAAAATTAATGGTTATTTAGCTGTTATACTAGAATTAGAACAAATTGATGAATTTAATATTATAGTAGGAGAAACTATAAATATCACAGAAAAAGATAGTGAGGGCAATCCTACTAAATTTAATTTCAGCTTAAAAATGGATTCTACTACAACTCTTGGGTGTAAAAATAATACTACAGGAGCAGAGATTATTACTACTGTAGTAGATTCTAATGGAGGAGAAGTAGATATTCCAATATCAGAAGATGTTCCAATATCAGAAGATTTAGAAGATTGGGAATTGTATAATGGAACAACCTATAAGGTAGCCCCGTATAACAGTTTAGGCTCTAAAACTGTAACTATAGATACTACAGTTGGAGACTTTAATACTGATGATAATATTAAAGTGGAGATTAAACCTTTCTCAGCTTTTAACTATTTTAACAATCTTAAATATGAAAATATTTTCAATTATAACAAACTCACATTAACTCAAGAATCTACAATTTGGAAGTATTATCTAGATAAATCTATAGATTCAGATATTACTCCTGATAAAATGATGATGAGCTTTGATTTTTTTGTAAGGGGTACTTTAAATGGAAGAAATAAATTGGATGCATTATATATAGAATTTTATGATGTAGTGGCTGATGCTTCTTTTTATTACCCTATACAATCTATATCTGATAGTAAAACTTTATCAATAAATTGCTTTCCTGAGAGTGAATATAAAGTAGTGCAGGATTCATCAGGAGGATTATCTGGTGAAATTTTAACTACTCAATCTTATTATTTATTA
>UMHM01068742.1_pt1 | contig 21667 bp, 21 predicted proteins | sample 1965501 | NCBI WGS metagenome assembly UMHM01 (sample SAMEA4836095, study PRJEB28245) | human gut metagenome | biome: gut microbiome; material: fecal sample | place: Denmark | collected 2008
CGGTAAATTCCGTCTTTTTCTATTTTATTTGATATTGTTTAATGAGTTCTAATAGTTTAGATTCATCTGGATCAATATAGATTGTTTTATTAGATTTCATTGTCACAAAACCAATTTTTGAGCCAGGTACTTTTTTAATTTGTGAAATCAAACAATAGTCAACAGGTACAGAACTTGAATCTTTGCCTTTTGAATAATATGCTGCTAGCATGGCACAAAGTCTAATTTGTGGTTCAGTAAAATCTTCACTTTTTAAAAGTACATGAGAGCCATGGTAATCTTTTACATGGAACCATAAATCGTTTTTACGTGAGACTTGGTGTGTTACATAGTTATTTTGAATGTTGTTTTTTCCTACATAGATTTCGCAATCTTCTAGAACTAAATGAAGGACGTTTGGCTTGTTGTTCTTCTTTTTTCGTTTATTTTCTTTTTTTGGCATCAAGACACGCTGTTTTATTAATTCTTCACGTATTTCACCAGCATCGAATACAGTACAATGCTGTAATTGTTCTTCCAACTGAGTATAGTATTCTATATCTTCTTTACATTGTTCAATTTGCTCTTCTAGTATGACTAGACTTCTTTTCATCTTATGATATTTCTGATAATACTTATTCGCATTAGTTTTTAGATCATAGCGCATATCGATAGGAATCGTAACATCTTCATTTGTTTCAAAAGAAGGTAAAGTGATAGTTTTTTCTTTTTGAATTTGATACATGTAAGCGAAAATCAAATCGCCATACTCTTGGTATTTTTTATAATCTTTACCATTTTCTAAAGCTTGTTCAAGCTTAGGAAGCTTTTTGATTTGTTTCGTCTTTTCTTTATCAACTGTACGAATAATATCACCATATTGTTCTTTAATACGTTTCTTTTGTTCGTCTTCCTCATATAAATGATTTAAACCATCCATGATTGTATAGATTTTTGGCTGTTCATTTAAATGTTTGAGTTCAATACAATGAAAATCTTTTTTATAAATATATAGAGTATCAGAAGAAACGAGTTCATTTAATATATCTATGTATTTTTCATTGTTGTTCATACGATACATAAATTCGTTAGATAGTAAGGGTGAAAAGCCATAAATTTGTTTGACAAGACTTTGATCCAAATCAATATTTTTAATTTTAAAAGGATTCTTCTTTTCCGGTTGAGCTGGAGCTACATATTTTGCGCCTGGATGAATGAAACGTTTGGCATTTTCATAGACAGGAATACGTTTTAATGCATCCACAATTACGTCATCTTTGACTAAGATCATATTGGCATATTTTCCCATAAGCTCAATGTTTAAATCGTATTTAACAAGATCTTGAAATTCATTTCGACAAGATAAATGTAAACAAAGGATACGATCATATCCTATTTGTTCAAAGGATTCGACAATGGCTTGAGAGCATAGTTTTCTTAATACCATCACAAAATTAGAGGGTTCTGGTTGAATGCCTGGAATAAAGTTTGCGATATATACACGATTCGTATTGGAGTGTACATTGATTACCAGCTTTTGATTTCCTTCATTACGAGTATGTAGGTGAATTAGGATTTCTTCATCACTTATGTTTTGTATTTTACCAATTTTACATGGTGTATAGGCATTTAATTTCTGTTGAATATTGTATAAAAATAATCCGTCAATGGCCATAAAAAACCTCCTTGGTCTGTTAAAGATTATATCATACTAAAATTAAATTTGACACATAAGGATTGGACTTGTAAAATGGATGAAAAGAGGGAGAGCAAGAATCACATGGAAAGAGGTTTATTAATCATTTTGAGTGGTCCTAGTGGTGTTGGAAAAGGGACGATTCGAAAATATTTTGAACAAGATGAACGCCTAAATTTAGCTTATTCTACTTCAATGACAACACGTAAACCACGTGCTGGAGAAGTGAATGGAAGAGATTATTTCTTCTCAAGCCGTGAGGACTTTGAAAAAGCCATCGAGAATGGAGAATTACTCGAATGGGCTGAATTTGTTGGAAACTATTATGGTACACCATTAAAAGAAGTCAATCGTTTGCGCGATGAAGGAAAAAATGTCTTATTAGAAATTGAAGTACAGGGTGCTTTACAAGTGCAGGAAAAATGTCCGGATGCCGTATCCATCTTTATTATTCCGCCATCAATGGAGGAATTGGAAAGACGTATTCGTGGTCGTAGTACAGAACCTGAAGAAATCATTCAGCAAAGACTTGCGAAAGCCGGCAATGAAATGAAGATGGTTTCACAATACAAATATATTGTTTGTAATGATGATCCAAAGCTTGCTGCTGAATTGATTAAAACAATTATTCTTCGCCATGTGGAGCTTGAAGAAAACAAATAGTTGCAAGAAATCTATTTTTGTGCTATAAATTAGATGTATAAGTAATTAAGGAGTGGGTCGTACCACTCCTTCTATTTTGCTACTAAGGAGAATATGTATGGACAATCTAAAAGAATGGATTGAAGAAGTTCTTAATGCGAATGGGTGTCATTTATATGAACTTGAATGGATTACAAATCAAGGTACCCCTTTATTAAGAGTTTCAGTTGAAAAAGAAGACGGTACAATGGATTTGGATACTTGTGCATCTTGTTCAGACGCGATTGGACAAATGCTTGACGAAAAAGACTGGTATGCCAATGAATACATGCTTGAAGTCTGTTCGCCAGGAGCGGAAAGAGAGCTTAAGACGGATGAAGATATTCAAAGAGCTGTAGGCAAATATGTCTTTGTTAAAATGAAAGATCCAAAACAAGGATTAGATCAAGTTATCGGTGATCTTATTGAAGCTACAGAAAACGATGTGACCATTTCATATCGTGATAAAACAAGAACAAAGAAGATCACAATTGAAAAAAGTAACATTCAGCTTATTATGACAGCTGTAAAGGTATAGGAGAAAAAAGATGAAACCAAAAATTAAAGTTGAAGATTTAGCAAAAGCCTTACAGGGTATTGAAACAGATCGTCAATTAACAAAAGAAATTGTTGAAGATGCATTAAAAGAAGCTTTAACTAAGGCATATCGTAAACACATTGAAATTCCAGATGCTTATGTACGTGTAGATATCGTGGATGGTACAATTCACATTTACCATGAACGTATGGTTGTAGAAGAAGTAGAAGATGATGAATTAGAAATCGAATTGGATGAAGCTAGAAAAGAAAATCCAAATATCCAATTAGGGGACATGGTTGATGAAGAAGTTGATTTCAAAGATTTTGATCGTGCAGCAGTTGTACTTGCTAAAAATGTCATGAAACAAAAAATTCGTGAAGCCGAAAAAGCATTAGTCTATGAAGAATATTGCGATAAAGTAGACGAAATGGTTTTAGGTACGATTGAAACAGTGGAAGAAAAATTCGTTGTCGTAAATATTGGAAAAACATTTGCGGTCATGAAAAAATCAGATCAGATTCCAACTGAACATTATAAAGAAGGAGACAACATCTTAGTTGTTATTACGGAAGTAAATAAGGAAACAAAGGGAGCACAAGTATTAGTTTCTCGTGCTACACCAGTCTTTGTTCGCCGTTTATTTGAGCGTGAAGTTCCTGAAATCTACAATGGTATTATTGAAATTAAGGCCATTGCCAGAGATCCTGGAGAAAGATGTAAAATTGCCGTATATTCACATAATGAAAATATCGATCCAATTGGCGCATGTATTGGTCCTCGTGGAAGTCGTGTGCAAACAATTATTACAGAATTACATGGTGAAAAAATCGATATCTTCGAATGGTCAGACAATATTAGTGAATTAATTGCGAACGCATTAAGTCCTAGTGTTGGTGTTGCTGTCATCCCAAATGAAACTGTAAAAGACGGCTTGATTGTAGTTGTACCAGATAATCAATTATCATTAGCAATTGGTAAGCGTGGTAAAAATGCTCGTTTAGCTGTTAAATTAACAAACCACAAAATCGATATTAAATCTGAAAGCGAAATGCAGGAATTAGGTATTGACTATATGGCGATTTCGGCTCAGATGCAAAAGGAATATGAAGAAAAGAAAGCAAAAGAACGTGCTTATAAGCAACAACAAAAGATTGATGAATTAAAATCAAATGAAGCTGAAATCGAAAATATTGATGTTGCGGACTTCACATATGAAGATGAAGAAGTAGATGCGACTGAAGAACATACAGAGGATACTTTATTTGAAAAAGAAAATTCAAATACAGAAATCGAAAGCGAAAAAGAAATTGATGAAATGGAAGAAGCGGCTCGTATTGCAAAACAAAATCGTAAAGAAAAGACAGCTGCAGATGTAAAGGAATATACTTCTAAATTTGAATCTATGGCAGATGCTTCTAATAAACAAGAAGAGGTTGCTTCTAAGCCAAAGAAAGTCGAAGAAAAACCAGCTGAAGAAAAGAAGCCGGTTGAAGTTAAAAAATTCAACTACGAAGATATGAAACCAATCTATTCGGAAGAAGAGTTAGCTGAAATTGAAGAGCAGGAATATGAAGAAGAAAATGCTTGGGATGATGATGTTGACTACGAAGAATATGATGAATACTATGATGACTAGGAGTAAGTTTCATGCGTAAGATTCCAATGCGAAAATGTGTCGTTACCCAAGAACGCTTTCCTAAAAAGGAATTGATTCGTGTGGTACGTACACCAGAACAAACAGTTGAGATCGATTTGACAGGTAAAAAGAATGGTCATGGTGCTTATATTCAAAAAAGCTTAGATACTTTAGCTCTTGCGAAAAAAAACAAGGCTTTACAAAGAGCTTTAGAAATCGATATTCCAGAAGAAATTTATCAGGAATTAGAGAGCATTATTTCCAATGAATAAGATTACCAATTTGATACAGATTGCCTATCGTGCAGGAAAAGTAGCAAAAGGGGATTCATTACTTGTTAGTATTCAGAAATCTCAAGCCAAAATTGTTATTGTATCTTCCTTATGCGGACAAAACCGTATGAAGAAGATTCAAGATAAATGCGCATTTTATAATGTGCCGTATATAGTAGTAGAACCATCTGTATTAGATGATGTTTCGTACAAAAAGATGAGTGCTATTGCGATTGTAGATAGTGGCTTTGCCAAAGCAATTATCGAAAAGATGAAAGGTTAGGTGATTCGATGGCTTATAACAACAAAAACAAAAAGAAACCAAATCGAAAAGGGCATAAGAGTTCGTATCAGTCTAATGCACCTAAAAAGGAAGAAGCAGTAAAGGAAATCACATACAGTGAGCCAATTACTGTAGGTCAGTTAGCACAATTGCTTCATAAAAACAGTTCTGAAATCATTAAATTTTTATTTATGATGGGAAATATGTCAACAATCAATACAATCTTGTCTGATGAAGATATTGAATTGATTTGTATGAATTTCAATGTGGAAGTGCATAAAGAAGTTGTTGTTGACGAAGATGATATTGAAGAACAACTTCAAAACGTGGAAGAAGATGAATCAAAATTAGTGGCTCGTCCTCCCGTCGTTACAATCATGGGACATGTCGACCATGGTAAAACAACTTTATTGGATACAATTCGTAAAGCCAATGTTACAGAAGGCGAATTTGGTGGTATCACACAACATATTGGTGCATACCAGGTATCTTTAAAGGGTAGAAAAGTAACTTTCTTGGATACACCAGGTCACGAAGCTTTTACAGCTATGCGTGCTCGTGGAGCGCAAGTAACAGATATTGTTATTATCGTTGTTGCAGCAGATGATGGTGTAATGCCTCAGACAAAAGAAGCAGTAGACCACGCTAAGGCTGCAGGTGTTCCAATTGTAGTTGCTGTAAATAAAATTGATAAACCAGGTGCGAATCCAGATCGTATCATGTCTGAAATGGCAGAACTTGGTATCATGCCAGAAGAATGGGGTGGAGATACAATCTTTACTCAAGTTTCAGCTAAAAAGGGGACTGGAGTTCCAGAATTATTGGAAACAATGTTATTAGTTGCAGATATGCAGGAATTAAAGGCAAATCCACAAACTAATGCTTCAGGAACTGTAATTGAAGCTAAACTAGATAAAGGCCGTGGACCAGTTGCTACATTATTAGTACAACGTGGTACATTACATACTGGAGACAGTGTTGTAGTAGGTACTTCTTATGGTCGTGTTCGTAAAATGACAAACGATCGTGGTATGGAAATCAAACATGCAGAGCCAAGCTGTCCAGTAGAAATCATTGGTTTAAATGAAGTTCCTAGAGCAGGTGATGTATTTATGACTTATGATAGTTATAAAAAGGCAGCTGAAATTGCAGGTCATCGTTTGGATAAACAAATTGAAAAAGAACGTAATTCAACAAGTGCTATGTCTTTAGAAGATTTAGCTAAGAAAATTGACGAAGGTGATGTTCAAGAAATCAATGTCTTGATCAAAGCTGATGTTCAAGGTTCTGCCGAAGCTTTGAAAGCGAGTATGGAAAAACTAGAAGTCGATGGAAATGTTCGTATCAATGTGATTCGTTCAACAGTAGGAACAATTACAGAATCAGATATCTTATTGGCAAGTGCTTCAAATGCGATCATTTATGGATTCAATATTCGTCCAAGTGCTGCCATTCGTAAAAAAGCCGAAGAAGAAGGTGTGGAAATCCGTTTACACAACATCATCTATAAGGCACTAGAAGAATTACAGGCTGCTATGAAAGGTATGCTTGAACCAGTATATGAAGAAGTTGTTATTGGTCAGGCAGATGTTCGTCAGATTTATAAAGTTAGCAAGGTTGGTACGATTGCCGGATGTATGGTTACAGATGGTAAGATGAAACGTGATTGTAAAGTTCGTTTGATCCGTGAAGGTATCGTAATCTATACGGGTAAACTTGGTTCATTACGTCGTTTCGAAAATGATGTGAAGGAAGTATTAAACGGTTACGAATGTGGTATGACAATTGAAAACTTTAATGATATCAAGGTCGGAGATATTCTAGAAGGCTTCGAAGATCAGGAAGTGGAAGAATAATATGTCATTAAAAACAGAACGTATGGAAATGACAATTCAAAGAGAGATTTCACATATTCTTCAATTTGAATTGCAAAATCCTAAATTAGGTTTTTGCACAGTAACGGATGTACAATGTACAAATGATTTATCACAGGCTAAAGTGTATGTTACATTCTTAGGTCAGCAAGGCCGTAATGAAGCAGGCATGCGTGTTTTAAATCAATCAAAAGGATTTATTCGTTCCGGTGTCGCAAAGAAAATTAAAATTCGTAAGATGCCAGAATTGATCTTTGTACAAGATACAAGTCTTGAACAGGGAAATAAGATTGAAAACATTTTAAAGGAAATCGAAAAATAGAGAAGACTTAGTGGTCTTCTCTATTTTTGTTTGTCGATAGTATTAAGGAACAGAGTCCTAATGGTAGATAAGTAAAATTCTTTGTTAAGAAGTATGTGAATATAAAACATATCCCTGCGAAAATAAATAATATTCGATTTAAATTTGTGTTCATAGTTATAGTAACTCCTTTAAATTGATTATAACAAAAAAAATTGTTGCATTGTAAAAAGTAAGAAAAAAAGAAGAGATTCAGTTTTGTCTGAATCTCTTTTTAGAAGTAGTTTAGTTAGTTATTATATATAAATTAGTCACGTTCTACGATAGTAGCACAACCCATACCACCACCGATGCAAAGTGTAGCTAAACCTTTTTTAGCATCACGTTTTTGCATTTCGTGTAGTAATGTAACTAGGATACGGCATCCACTAGCTCCAACTGGGTGTCCTAATGCAACAGCTCCACCGTTCACGTTAACTTTATTCATATCAAATCCTAACTCTCTAGCAACAGCTACAGATTGAGCAGCAAATGCTTCGTTAGCTTCGATTAAGTCCATATCATCAACTGTTAATCCAGTTCTTTCCATAACTTTACGAGTAGCAGCAACTGGTCCAATACCCATAATTTCTGGTTCAACACCAGCTAATGCACCTTGTACCCAAGTAGCCATTGGTGTAACACCTAATTCTTTAGCTTTTTCTTCGCTCATAACAACGATTGCAGCAGCACCATCATTGATACCTGAAGCATTACCAGCAGTTACCACTCCGCCTTCTTTACCAGAGCAGCAACGTAATTTTGCCAATGTTTCAACAGTTGTTCCTGGGCGAGGTCCTTCATCCACTTTGAATTCAACGATTTGTTTTTTAACTTTAACTGGAACTGGTACGATTTCATCATCGAATTTGTGTTCAGCCATAGCTTTTTCTGCTTTTTGTTGAGAGTTAGCTGAGAATTCATCTAATTCTTCACGAGTTAAGTTCCAACGATCACAGATGTTTTCAGCAGTAATCATCATGTGGTAGTGGTTGAATGCATCAGTTAATGCATCGTTTACCATTGTATCAACGATAGTAGCGTTGTTCATACGGTAACCAAAACGTGCTTTAGTCATAGCATATGGTGCCATTGACATGTTTTCCATACCACCAGCAACTACGATATCAGCTTGACCAGCCATGATCATTGCAGCAGCTTGGTTAACACAGTTCAAACCAGATCCACAAACAACGTTTAATGTTACGGCAGGAACTTCAATTGGTAGACCAGCTTTGATTGATGCTTGACGAGCTACGTTTTGTCCTTGAGCAGCTTGGATAACGCATCCCATTAATACTTCGTCTACTTGTTCAGGTTTAACACCTGCACGGTTCAATGCTTCTTTAATAACGATAGAACCTAAATCAGCAGCTGGAGTGTTACTTAAAGCTCCACCCATTTTACCAATAGCAGTACGACATGCACCTGCTAAAACTACTTTTTTTGTCATATTAATATTCCTCCATGTAAGACTATTAAGTCATTTACCTTTTAAACTTTATCATAGTGAATGATGAAAATCAATCACAAATTAAAAAATTCACAAGTGAATTTAAATAAATAAGGAGAACGCGTCTCCTTATTTATTAATCGCACATTTTTACGATAACAGCGGCACCTTGTCCTCCACCAATACATAGGGAAGCAAGACCGATTTTTGATTTACGTTTTTGCATTTCATATAATAATGAAACTAAGATACGGTTACCACTTGCACCAACTGGGTGACCTAAAGCAATGGCTCCACCATTCACGTTTGTCTTAGCTAAGAAGGCTTCACGATCCATACCTGTAGCTTCTTCCAATTCGTGGATAACACCTAATGATTGAGCAGCAAATGCTTCATTCAATTCAACTAAGTCAAGATCTTCAATCTTAAGGTCGGCATATTTTAATGCATTTAAGATGGCTGGAGTAGGGCCTAATCCCATAACTCGAGGATCAACTCCACCTTGTCCAAATCCGATAACTTCAGCGATTGGTGTTAAGTTATATTTCTTAACAGCGTCTTCACTAGCAACGATTGTAAAGGAAGCACCATCATTGATACCAGAAGCATTACCGGCAGTTACAGTTCCATCTGCATTGAATGCTGGACGCAATTTAGCTAATTTTTCTAAGCTTGTTTTACGAGGGTGTTCGTCAGTATCAAATACAACTTCACCTTTACGAGTCTTATAAGTAATAGGAACGATTTCATCTTTAAATTTACCTGCAGCAATTGCAGCTAAAGCTTTTTCTTGAGATGCAAAAGCGAATTCATCTTGTGCTTCACGAGAAATGTTGTATTTTTTAGCGATGTTATCAGCTGTACATCCCATGTGGATTCCATACATTGCATCTGTTAAACCATCGTGTAACATAGCATCGACTAATTTTTGGTCTCCCATCTTAGTTCCTGTACGGTTTTTATAGCTCAACATGAATGGTGCACGAGTCATTGATTCAACACCACCAGCTACATATAAATCACCAAAGTTAGCTTGGATACGAAGTGTAGCTTCCATAACAGCTTTCAAACCTGATCCACATAACATATTGATTGATTGTGCACAAACTTCAACAGGAATACCTGCATCGAATGCAACGTGACGAGCAATGTTTTGTCCTAAACCTGCAGCAATTACGTTACCAATAATAACTTCGTCCAAGTTAGCTGGATCGATGTTTGCTTGTTTAATAGTTTCTTTTAAAACTGTAGCTCCAACAGTTGCTAAATCAACATCTGTTAGACTTCCTAAAAAAGTACCAATTGCACTACGTTTCGCAGCAACAATATAAGCTTTTCTCATTTGTATACCTACTTTCTACTCCTAATCGAGATTAACTTTACATGCATAGTCTAGTCCTTTAGATAGGGGATGTCAACCACTTGTTTAAATTTTCACATGTTAAAAATACTTTTTATATATTAATAAGAATAGGTGTCCAAAACAATTTGTTAAAATATTAACAAAATCATTGACTAGGTTAAAAAAAGTATGTAGAATATGACTGTGTGAAAAGTTTAACATACTTTCTCATGCTATCGATGTCCTAATTCGAATAGTTCAAGAAACTGGAAAGGAGAACTTCATTTATGGATTTCAATTTAACAGAACAACAATTAATGATGCAAAAGTTGTTCAGAGAAGTTGCGCAAAACGAAGTAAAAGAAAACGCAGCGGATGTTGACGAAAACGAAAGATTCCCTAAGGAATCTGTAGAAGTGATGCGTCAAGCAAAAATGCTTGGTATTCCTTATTCTCGCGAATACGGAGGAGCTGGCGCAGATTATTTATGCTACATTTTAGCAATTGAAGAATTGTCTAAAACATGTGCTACTAGTGGTGTAGTATTATCAGCTCACACTTCATTAGGTACTTGGCCAATTGCTCAGTTCGGTACTGACGAACAAAAACAAAGATTCTTAACAGATCTATGTACAGGTAAGAAATTAGCTGCATTTGGTTTAACTGAACCAAACGCTGGTACAGATGCTGCTGGACAACAAACAACAGCTGTATTAGATGGTGACGAATATGTTATCAATGGTACAAAAATCTTCATTACAAATGCTGGAGAAGCTGATGTATATGTAATTTTTGCCATGACAGACAAGACTAAAGGAACACGTGGAATTTCTGCTTTCATTCTTGAAAAAGGAACTCCAGGATTCACATTCGGCTTACACGAAAAGAAATTAGGTATTCGTGGTTCTGCTACATGCGAATTAATTTTCAATAATGTACGTATTCCAAAAGAAAACTTATTAGGAAAAGAAGGTATGGGATTCAAGATTGCCATGCAGACACTTGATGGTGGCCGTATTGGTATCGCAGCTCAAGCATTAGGTATTGCTCAAGGTGCTATCGACGAAGCTGTTGCTTATGTAAAACAACGTAAACAATTTGGTCGTCCAATTGCTAAATTCCAAAACACTCAATTCCAATTAGCTGATATGCAAACAAAAACAGATGCAGCTCGTTGGTTAGTATATTCTGCAGCTACTGCTAAACAAGAAGGTCGTCCTTATACTCAATTAGCAGCTGAAGCAAAATTATTTGCTGCTGAAACAGCTATGGAAATTACAACTAAGGCTATCCAATTATTAGGTGGATACGGATATACTCGTGATTTACCAGTAGAAAGAATGTTTAGAGATGCTAAGATCACTGAAATCTACGAAGGTACTTCAGAAGTACAACGTATGGTCATCTCTGGCGCAATGTTGAAGTAAGAAAGGAATTGGTGTTGAAAATGAAAATCGTTGTTTTAGAAAAACAAGTTCCCGATTCAACTGAAATCACAGTTGATAAAAAAACTGGTGCGTTAATTCGTGACGGTGTTCCTGCAATCACAAACCCTGATGATTTAGCTGGTTTGGAAGCTGCATTGGAATTAAAAGACAAAAACCCTGACACTGAAGTTGTTGTAATGACAATGGGATTACCTAAAGCTGCTGAAATGTTAAAAGAAGGCGTTGCTATGGGTGCTGACAAAGGTGTTTTATTAACAGACCGTGTATTAGGTGGATCTGATACATGTGCTACAAGTATCGCTTTAGCTGCTGCTTTGAAAAAAGTAGGATTCGACTTAGTTATCGCTGGTCGTCAAGCTATCGATGGGGATACTGCTCAGGTAGGACCTCAAACAGCTGAACGTTTGGATATTCCTCAAATTACTTACGTAGATGAAATCTTAGAAGTAAAAGAAGATTCAATCACTGTTAAACGTTCATTAGAAGATGTTGAACAAATTGTAACAGCTAAGTTACCATGTGTTATTACAACATTATCTGGAATGAACAAACCTCGTTACATGCAATGTGACAACATCGTTGATTTGTGCAAAGAAGACAAGATCGAAGTTTTAACAAATGCTGAATTAGGAATTGATCCTGAAACAGTTGGTTTCAAAGGTTCTCCTACATCAGTTAAAACTACTTTCACAAAAGACGTTACTGACAAAACAGAAGTATTTACATTGTCTGAGCAGGAAACTGCAGATATGATTGCTAAGACTTTGAAAGAAAAGCAAATCATTACAAAGTAGGGAGGATGAAGTAGAATGGCTCGATTTGAAGAATATAAAGATATCTTCGTTTTCGTTGAACAAGAAAACGGAAATATTGCAGAAGTAAGTTATGAACTTATTTCAGAAGCAAGAAAACTAGTTGCTTCTATCCCTGAATTTGGATACAAAGTAGTTGGTGTATTGCTAGGAGAAAATGTAAAAGAAAAAGCTCAAGAAGTAATTAGTCATGGAGCTGACAAAGTAATCGTTGTTGATGATGCTTTATTAAAAGATTATTCAACTCAATTCTATGCTGATGCTTTAACACAAGTTGTTTTAGCTCACAAACCAGATTCAATGTTAACTGGTGCTACACCTTTAGGACGTGATTTAGCACCACGTGTAGCTGCTCGTTTAAACGTTGGTTTAACTGCAGATGCTACTAAGATTGAAGTTGACTTAGAATATGCTAAAGAAAATGGTGAATCATTATTAGACGTAACTCGTCCTACATTCGGTGGTAACTTATTCGGTACAATCGTATGTAAAGATACTCGTCCACAAATGGCTACAATCAGACCAAAAGTATTCGAATTAGCTCCAACAGATACAACTCGTACTGGTGAAGTTGAAGAATTTACACCAACTTGGAGAACAACAGATCCTCAAGTATTCGTAGAAAAAGTAATCGAAAAAGTAAAAGCAGATGTAGATATCACAAAAGCTAACATCTTAGTAGGTGCTGGTCGTGGTGCTGAAAACTGTTTAGATGTACTTCAAAAAGTAGCTGATGAATTAGGTGGTGTAGTTTGCTGTACACGTGCCGTTGTTGAAGATGGATTCTTAGACAAGGATCGTCAGGTTGGTCAAACAGGTAAGACTGTACGTCCTTCATTATATATCGCTTGCGGTATTTCAGGAGCTGTACAACACTGTGCAGGTATGGATAAATCAGACTTGATCATCTCTATCAACCGTGACCCTCAAGCAGAAATTTTCAATATTTCTAACATGGGATTCGTTGGTGACTGTGCAACTATATTACCTTTATTAGTTGAATCAATTAAAGCTGCAAAAGCTGAATAATAAAAAGGAGCAAATTAAAATGAAAAATGTAGGTGTTATTGGTGCTGGAACAATGGGGCAAGGTATTGCCAATGCATTTGCTACAGCTGGATACAATGTAACTGTATGTGATATTAAAATCGAATGGGCACAAAATGGAATCAACAAAATTGGTGCTAAATTAGATAAACTAGTATCTCGTGAAAAAATGACTGCTGAAAAAGCAGAAGGTATCAAAGCTAATTTAACAGCTGGTGAATATAAAGATTTAGCTGACTGTGATTTAATCGTTGAAGCTGTTCTTGAAAAAATGGAAATCAAAAAAGACTTATTCAAGACTTTAGATGAAATCTGTAAAGAAGACTGCATTTTCGGAACAAACACTTCAAGTTTAAGTGTTACTGAAATTGCGAACGGAATCAAACACAACGTTATCGGTATGCACTTCTTCAACCCTGCTGATCGTATGAAATTAGTTGAAGTTATCTCTGGTGAAAACACTCCAGTTGAAACAAAAGAAGCTATTATCGAATGCTCTAAATCATTAGGAAAAACTCCAGTAGAAGTTGCTGAAGGACCTGGATTCGTAGTTAACCGTATCTTGATTCCTATGATTAACGAAGCTTGCTTTATCTATCAAGAAGGATTGGCTAGTGTTGAAGATATCGATACAGCTATGAAACTTGGAGCTAACCACCCAATGGGACCATTGGCTTTGGGTGACTTAATTGGATTGGACATCGTTTTAGATGTAATGGAAGTATTATATTCTGAAACTGGAGATTCAAAATATCGTCCATGTACATTATTAAAGAAAATGGTTCGTGCTGGAAAATTAGGTCAAAAAACTAAACAAGGATTCTACAGCTACAACTAGTGAAATAACTAAAGTGAAACACTCGTTGTTTCACTTTTTATTTAAATATTAGAGGAGAAAAATCATGGAAAACGTATTATTAGAAAAACAAGGTCACGTTTCAATCATCACAATTAATCGTGAAAAAGCATTGAATGCATTATCAACAGCTGTATTAAATGATTTAGAAGAAGCAGTTAACACAGTAGAAGCTGATAAAAATACTTATTGTGTAGTTATCACAGGTGCTGGAAACAAATCATTTGTTGCTGGTGCAGATATTGCAGAAATGAAAGATAAAACAGTTGAAGAAGCTGCTGAATATGGAGCTTATGGAAACAAAATCTTCCGTCAAATCGAAACTTTACATTGTCCTGTAATTGCTGCAGTCAATGGTTTTGCATTGGGTGGAGGATGTGAATTAAGCATGGCTTGTGATATTCGTATTGCTGCAGAAAATGCAATTTTTGGACAACCAGAAGTTGGATTAGGAATCACTCCAGGTTTTGGTGGAACTCAACGTTTAGCCCGTTTAGTACCTGCTGGAATTGCTAAAGAAATGATCTTTACAGCTCGTAACATTAAAGCAGACAAAGCTTTGGCTATTGGATTAGTAAATGCTGTAGTTCCTCAAGAGGACTTAATGGCAACTGCATTAAAAATGGCTAACGGAATCTGCAAGAACGCTCCAATCGCTGTTGCACAATCTAAAAAAGCAATTAACGCTGGACTTCAAACAGATATGGATTCAGCTATCGCTATTGAAGTAAAAGATTTCTCTGATTGCTTCGCAACTGAAGATCAAACTTATGGAATGGAATGCTTCGTAAATAAAGTAAAAGAAAAAGAATTTAAAAACAAATAATTTATTTGAAAGGAAGATATAAATGTCAAAAGTAATGTCAGCCCAAGAAGCCATCAGCATGATCAAAGATGGTGATAAAATTGGTGTTGGTGGATTTATCGGAATGGGTCACCCTCAAGAACTTAGTGTTGCCATTGAAAAGAGTTTCTTAGAAACTGGACACCCAAGAGATTTAACAGTTATGTTCTCTGCCGGCGTAGGGGATGGTACTCCAGATCTTGGATTGAACCACATGGGACACGAAGGATTGTTAAAAAGAATCATTGGTGGTCACTGGGGATTGATTCCAACTTTCCAAAAATTAGTTTTTGAAAATAAAGTAGAAGGATATAACTTACCCCTTGGAACAATCAGTTTGATGTTCCGTGAAATTGCAGGACATCGTCCTGGTGTTATCACTAAAATTGGTTTAAAAACATTTATCGACCCACGTCTAGAAGGTGCGAAAATGAATGAACGCACTAAAGAAGACTTAGTTGAATTGATCAATATGGATGGAGAAGAATGGTTACGTTATAAATCATTCCCATTAGATATCGCATTAATTCGTGGTACATATGCGGATGAAGATGGAAACTGCTCAATGTGTAAAGAAGCGGCTACTCTTGATTCCATCAGTATTGCCCAAGCCGTTAAAAACAGTGGTGGTAAAGTTATTCTACAGGTTGAAAAAATTGTAGAACGAGGATCATTAAAACCAATGGATGTTAAAATTCCAGGTATTTATGTGGATGCGATCGTTGTTGCAAAACCTGAAAACCATTGGCAAACATATTCAGATCCATATAATCCATCATTCTGTGGTGAAATCCGTGTGCCAGTGGATTCAATTGAACCAATGCCATTAAATGCACGTAAAGTTGTTTGTCGTCGTGCTGCAATGGAATTAGATCCATCGGCCGTAATCAACTTAGGAATTGGTATGCCAGAAGGTATCGCTAATGTTGCCAACGAAGAAGGTCTTCCAGGACTTCAGATGACAGTTGAAGCCGGAGGAATTGGTGGTGTACCAATGAATGGAACTGCCTTTGGTGCATGTACAAACCCAGATGCAATTATTGACCAGACATATCAGTTTGACTTCTATGATGGTGGTGGATTAGACCAAGCCTTCTTAGGACTTGCTGAATGTGATGCGAAAGGGGATATCAATGTATCTCGTTTTGGACCAAAAATTGCCGGATGTGGTGGATTTATTAATATCACACAAACTTCACCTGTTGTCGTTTACTGTGGAACATTCACAGCTAAAGGTTTAAAAGAAACTGTTGGTAATGGTAAATTGACGATTGATCAAGAAGGTCAAATCAAGAAATTCAAAAATCATATTGAGCAAGTAACATTCTCAGCAGAATATGCGAATGAAACAGGTCAAAAAGTCTTGTATATCACTGAACGTGCTGTATTTAAATTGATCGATGGTAAATTAACATTGATTGAAATTGCTCCAGGCGTAGATTTACAAAAAGATGTCTTAGACCAAATGGAATTTAAACCATATATCGCTGAAGATTTGAAATTAATGGATGCACGTCTATTTACTGACGAAATTATGGGATTAAAAGAAGAATAAAAACTTAAACAGGTCTTTTGACCTGTTTTTGTGTTACAATGATTTTGGGAGTTGATAAACATGTTATTTTTTAGAAATGATTATGGACAAGGATGTGTTCCTGAAATAATGGAATATATGAATACCACAAATGGTCATTCTTTTACTGGATATGGTATGGATGAGATTTGCCAAAATGCAAAGGAAGCTATAAAAAAACATATTCCAGACTATGATGTTGATATTCATTTTTTAGTTGGTGGAACAATTACTAACCAAACTATTATCAAAGCTTGCTTAAAACCATTTGAAGCTGTCATAGCTTGTGATACTGGTCACATCGCAACACATGAAACTGGAGCCATTGAAGCAGTAGGACACAAAGTTATTCCTGTCAATAATTATGCAGGAAAGATCAATGCTTCAGATATCCGAAAAGTGTTTGATGCACATATGCTATCATATGAGCACATGGTCTATCCAAAAATGGTTTATATTTCAAATGCTACAGAATATGGAACGGTATATACATTCGATGAATTAAAAGAGATTCGTCGTGTATGTGACGAGCTAGGGCTTTATTTAATGATGGATGGTGCAAGACTTGGTGTCGCATTAGCAACAGTCGATTATTCATTAAATGACTTGGCAAATTTATGCGATGTTTTTTATATTGGTGGCACAAAAAATGGAGCTTTAATAGGTGAAGCTGTTGTTATTACAAATCCGGAATTAAAACCATATTTCCGCTTTGTGATGAAACAAAACGGCGCCATGCTTGCTAAAGGATGGTTATTAGGCATTCAATTTTTAGGCTTGTTTGAACACAATGCTTTCTATAGTTATGCAAAACATTCGGTTGTTTTAGCACAAGGAATTCAATCTACACTTCAAGAACTTGGATATGCCTTATTTATGAAGAGTGATACAAACCAGATCTTTGTCAATGTTTCAAAGGAACAATACCAATTCTTAAGTGAAAAGGTTGATTTTGAAATTTGGGAAAAATGTGATGATCATTATGTTATTCGTTTTGTGACAAGCTGGCATACGACTAAAGAAGAAGTTGAAGAGCTTTGTGGATATCTAAAAACAGCAATCGAAAAAAAAGAAGAATAGTATTATTCTAGGTTTGAACGATAGGTCCAGCCTAGAATACCATTCTTTTTAATTTGAACTTTATCTTGATAGGCGAATACCTCTTTTACGGTATCGCCTTTTTTTAATGGAATTTCATAATTTGTATAATCAAATGCCTTCATATCCTTTGTCACAAATTCATTTTCAACCCAGAAAGTCCGATGATTATATGGACAATAAACTTTAGATTGAATTTCATTACGTTCAAGAACATGAACTTGGCCATGATTGAATGTAATAAAGAAAGGAATCTGTGTATGGTAATCTACATCATGAACGACTTTTCTTTCTAAAAGAAAATCACATCGATCCATGTTAACTTTGTTTGCTTCAAATATAAGCGCATTTAACTGACCTCCATATTTGACCATATTTCCACCATCAATACTATAAATATTGTGCTTGACATCATAAATTGGATCAAAAGAAGCGATATGCGTACAATATTCCGTTACTGGCATATGCCCAACGATTACATTTTTCTTAAAAACAACATTTGTATCTAAAAAGAAAGCGTGGGTCATCACTTGTTTAAAGTCTGTTCCATAATTATCATTACTTTCAATGCCAGCATGTACATAAATGTGTTTGTCATCTTCTAACACATGTGGCAGATCATTTAAAAAACATAATTCCTTTAAAAAATGCTTTCTTAATTTCTGACAAAGACTCGACATATTACATTCTTTATTTATTTCTAAACCTAGGCTTTGCGCCATTTCATGAATCAAACTTTCTTTACGAAAACTAAGAACATGTTGTAAAAAATCTAATCGATAAGAATAGAGAACGTTTTTTGCAATAAAATCACAATTTCCCATAATACAATGCACATCTTCCGTTTGTACTTGATGCATAATGTAATGCAAGGTATCCAGATTTTTTGGACCTTTTTCAATAAGGTCACCTAAAAGAATCAAACAATCTTCATTGGGCATATAATGGATTTTTTCTAATAATTTTTTGTACAAATCTAAATTTCCATGAATATCACTAATTACAATCTTACGTTGGGCATCGGTTACAAGCTTATGAATAACTACGTTACGATTCATTGGACTAAGAAAGGAAGGAATGTATCACATTCTTTTTCCCAGTCTTCTTCACAATGTCTTCCATCTGGAATCACATTGTATAAGATTTTGACATTTTTATTGGATAAGGCATTTCCAATTTCTGTACATGCTTTTGTCTGCCAGACAAACTCATGCATTAAGCTTGTTTCTTTAGATCCCCATGATAAATAGATCGAAGTATTTCGTTGGATTGTTTGTTTCGCAATATCATCTAGAATGGCATCCATGCTTTCTAGAATATAAGGAGATACAACGACAGCCTTAGAATAGATATTTGAATATTTATAGGCTGCAAATAAACTCATTAAACCACCACAGCTGCTGCCAGCAATAAAGGTATATTTCCGAGTTTTCTTGGTTCGATAATTTTGATCAATATACGGTTTTAATTCATGAATAAAGAAGTCCATTGTGTCATCACCTTTGCCTTCAAAAGAACCATATTCTGGATCATAAAAGGAGTAGGGAGCATATTCTTTTAAGCGGTCATTGCCTTCATGTGAGCATTCTTGTCCAACCACAATTAAATCTAAGCCTAGTTTTTCAATGTGTTCATGAATATGTATGGCGTTGCCATAGGTGGCATATTCGTCAAGAAATAAATTGTGACCATCAAACGTATAAAGAACAGGATATTGTTTTGTGTTTTGATCATAATCATCCGGAATATAAATAAATATTTTACGATTCTGGTTAAGTTTTGACATGAAAAGCTCTTTTTCAATTATCATAGGCAATCCTTTCTTAATAGAGCTGTCTTAAAGAATTCTTCTCGTCTTGCAGGACTTGTAAACTTTGCCACGATGGCCACATCGCCCATAGCGGCAGCGATAGCTTCTGGTAAATAAAGTACTTCAATCAGCTCGTCTTTAAACATAGATTGAATTTGTTTCGTCGAATATTGATACTTAATAGAATTTCTTCGACCGACAAAACCAGCAGAATATCTTCTTAATTTCGAATAAGAAGCCGATTGTTTTAAAATAACCTCCGCCCATAAACGATAGACATCCAATTCACCAGCGTAGTTCATAAGATCTGGACAGAATCCTCCTGGAGGTCTGAAGTTTACTTCTAAGCCGAAGATACGGCCTTTCTCGCCTAAGCCTTGTGTGTCATGGTTTAATCTGAAAAATTCACAATGGAAGAAGCGATTCTTGATTTTAAAGGCATGAATTGTTCTTTGAACAATGTCGCGACATTCATCATTAATTTCAAATTGTGTGTAGCACCCAATACTTTGTTGATATAATACGGAATCCATACAATTACCAACATATTCTAAACTATTCAAATATTGAATATTGCCATGCTCATCACAAATTCCATCTAATGTAAAAACATTGCCATCAATGAATTGTTCTAGAATCATTAAATGATCTTTTGTCTGCATATAAACGGATTCTAATTGTTCCTGATTCATGATCTTGTAAGTCATGCTCGCTCCGACACCATGATCGGGTTTCATAACTAATGGATAACCCACTTTTTCTGCAAAATCTAGTCCATCCTTTAAAGTATGTAAAAGGGTATAATCAGCAACGGGTACATTGGCCTCTTTATAATATTTTTTCATTTGCGATTTGGATTGTAGTTCTTCTATTCTTTCTAAAGAAAAACCGGTTTTTACATTGAAATCATCACGTAAGCGAGCATCTAAAGTTAACCATGCCTCGTTATTGGATTCAATCCAGTCAATCTTGCCATATTTAAAAGTGAAATATCCGACGGCTTTAATCATTTCATCATAATCATGGAAACTATGAACGACATAAATTACATCACAGTATTGTTTTAATTCATCTTTTAATTGATTATAAGGTGTATCCACAATAGCTAGTACTGTTGCGCCATTTTCTTTTAATCCTCTACAAAACATCCAGTAGCTTTCTGGATAGTTGGGTGAAATTACTACAAAATTCATGGCTTATACACCCCTTTCTGCCATCATTTGACTGATCGCAATCACCGTTTTTCCATCATCGATTTTACCGTTTCTTGTATATTCATAGGCTGTTTTTAAATCAAGCCATATGATATCGATTTCTTCATCTTCATCAAGTGCTAATTTTACATCCGCTTTTCTTGGATGGATGGCTTTATAGATCCAAATTCTTTCATCACAAAAACCAGGAGTGGAAACAAAACTCAATAATAATTCTAACTTTTCACATTCCATACCTGTTTCTTCATTCAGTTCGCGTAATCCACAAGCCATAGGATCTTCACCATATTCAAGTTTGCCGGCAGGAATTTCTAAAGTTTCCTTGTTGATTGCAGGACGGAATTGTTTTACTAATAAAATCTTGTCATCCACAATACAAATGACACCTACACCTCCGGGATGACGAATAATATCGCGTTTATAATATTTGTCTTTGATTTTTACATCTTTGGATACTAAATCAAAAATAATACCTTTGTATATCAAATTTTCTTTCATAAACAAACACCTCATTTTTAAAAAAATTATAGCACAAAAAAACACTCCGAAGAGTGTTAATTGATTTTATCTAGAAAGCTTTCTGCAATCGCATCCGCAATTTTTTCCTGGAAACTTTCATTGGTTAATTTTGTATAATCTTCTGTATTGCTTAAATAACCCAGCTCTAACAGAATAGATGGAATTTGACTATCGTAAAGAATCGGGAAGTTTTCGTAGTGATCCGAATCTATTCCTTCAAATTGAGATAAATTAATAGAGTTCATCGTACTTGCTAGTTCTTTAGCCAGTTGAATCATTTTTTCGTTCGGCTGGGTAAATATTGAATAGCCTTTAGACAAAGAATCCGAACTTGAATTCATTTGAATAG
>UMHM01040510.1_pt1 | contig 21633 bp, 26 predicted proteins | sample 1965501 | NCBI WGS metagenome assembly UMHM01 (sample SAMEA4836095, study PRJEB28245) | human gut metagenome | biome: gut microbiome; material: fecal sample | place: Denmark | collected 2008
TATGAGTTAGATGAAGAAACAGACATAGATAATTTCTATGAAGAATTAAATAATATTTTTATAAAAATTTATAACAATCATAAAAAAGTAGAAAAATATTTAATTCAAAAATTGCAAGAATCGTATAAATATTTTGATATAGATGAAAAAGATATAAATAAAATTGATTTACAATATTTAGACGACCGATGCGCTGAAATTTTTGAATATTAAAAATAAATAGGGGGCATAATATGTCCCCTATTTTTAATAAAATTTAATTTTGCGATAGGGACACCGTGGCCCCTTTTTACTGCCAGATGTTTTTGAAGACCTCATGATAAGACTCTTTAAGGTACCAAAACCTTTTTACTGCTAGCCCCCTTAGGCTCCTCGTGATAAGCTCTTCCTGAAAGGCCCATACCACATAGGTATATATCCATTACCTAATCACCCCCTCTCCCTACACAAAATGAAGAACCCATCCAAAGGCCTTTCATAAAATTTTTCCAGGATATTTTTAAGGCTCCCATTATAAGGACTTCCCATACACCTTTGCCTCATAAACCTTAATCAATTTATCAAAGGCCTTAATCCTGGATTCAGTATCAAACCTATCCCCCGATAAATATCATGGATAGAAAGGTTATCACTAAGGTTCTTATAGGCCTCGATATTCTTATCACCACCCAAGAAATCAAACCAGAATGCAAAATATTCCAAATATAAATAACTCACCTAATATTTGAAGATATTTTCTAGAAGTGTTGCCTAAGATTGAAAGGACAAGCCCTGTTATTCCTATTAAGGAAGTAAATCATAGTGATTTACTTTTAATCCATAAACCCCATAGCTATGAGTTTCCTTATGTTTCACTCGGGTAATATACCTATAATTGAAGAAGATGATATGAAGTTAGTAGAGTTGATTATTAAGAACAATAATCAAAACCTCCTTGATTGTTGTTATTAATTCAGTAGTTACCTCTAGTATTGCCTCTGACCTTATGTACGGCCATATTGATGGGGTAAAGCTAAAGTGTTTGAACCAAGCACACAATAATAATTTTCTGATTATCATACCAGACGTATTTGTGAATATGGAGGTAGAGGGTGTTAATTTATACTTACCTAACAATGTATTATTCTTAAATGATGAAGGTACCCAAAAATTAGTCAAGATAATATGTTACCAAGACGGTGACCAGGAGTTCCAAATGGCAGCCACTATGTAGACTAAAAGAAAAGGGCAGGAAATTTCCTGCCCCTTAACTGTGTGGATGTAATGATTATTTCTGGTCTGGTTCTTGAATCTTTGCTCTCTGTTTCAGGTAGAACTTGGTCTCTACAAATAGATATGGATAATCCTTATTCTCCGGGTCATGTACTAATGTATAATCAACCCCTCTCACATTAGCCCTCATATAGTGTAACTTTCTCCAGGCTTCACTGTTCAGGTTTTTGATTACCTGTTCGAAAGAAGAAACAAAACCTATCCTCTTCCTAATGTATTGTTTCGGTGTTCTCAATGTACTTCTACATACTTCTTCGTAGAACATCTCTTCTACTACTCCACCAGCTGCATAGAACTGACCAGGTGTATAAACTTTTACTGCCATATAATTGTGATTAAGATTCCCAGATATCAAATGGTTGGTCTTGGTTTGTTGTAACTACTAAATCGTAGTTTTCCCTCTTTACTCTAAGCTTGGAGTAGGTTATACCATATTTCTTGTAAATACCTGCCTCAGTATCGGTTAGGATATTTTCTATATTACCTTTAAGTTTACCACTAAACTTCTGAGGACACCCCATTATCAAGGGGTTTATCTTTCTATAGATTTTGTCCACTATCAATCTTGGAATATCTCCGTCCAGTATTACTTTCTCTATATAGGCATCCCATACGGGAATATCCTTCTTCTCTTGGTCACTAACCCTCGGGAGAATTATCTCAGTGTTGATTCGTCTTCTTGCCATTTCTGAAGAGTACGTTGAATGTTAATATAAACATTCCGGTTACTACTGCCGGACTTACCGCCCAAATAAGGAATAAAACTCCATACCTTACTGGATTACTGGCTTTCCTTAATGGAGTTTCCTTGATTACACTTATCAGGAAGATACAAAAAATAAACCCTAAAACATACATGATGAGTATGGTATAACCCAACCAAGTCGGGGGAGTAGCCGTTAGCGTATTATACATGATATAATGATTAAGCAGGTGATGCAAATTATTAGTGTTTGTATGGCTTCTTTCTTACCCTTGTACCAAGATTCATTACCTTCATATCCCTTGTCAAGTCCTTTTAAGACTTTCCAAATCATTCCACCGCTATATGCAGTGTAACTGAGTATGTTAACTATGGCCCAATGTAAGAGGAATCGTATCATATATCTCCGAGTTTTTCGAGGATACGGCTTATTTTAGCCGCTGCATACATAATAATATTGGCATTTTCAATGCCTTTCTTATTGATAGCGGCTAATTTATCGATACCACGAGTTAAAGTTCTCTGAGCCGTCATAGTTTTGTACTTTTCTTCATCGAAAACTTCAATTTTGTACTTCGAATTTAGAGGATGAAGAGTTCTATCCATCTTGATACCATTCTCAAGGGTGTAAATTCCATTTTTCCTCTCCTTAATTGCCGTCTTTTCAAAGAAGGCAGGTCCTGTTACCAGTAGTAAATCACCAACTTTCATAGGTTTTGTTATTATTTTATGCAATATAATATAGATTATTCAACTTCCTTCAAGTATTCAGCTATAATAGGATCTTCACCTCGTATAATCTTACGTAAAGGACGGTAACTTTTAACTTTGAATTTAGATTGAAGTTGTTTAGTAGTCCAATTAGGATGTTTTTGATAGAATTTATAAATCTTTATCTTGAGTTCGTTGCTATATTTAGATTTTGGATGTTTATCTCCGAATACTCTATAATAAGGGTTTTTATCTCCTCGTTTATCCCCCGGCTTCATTCTACCCTCTCTCACAGCTTTTTCAGTATTTTCTTTGGGTGTACACCAATATAGGTTACTTACCCTATTATTTAGGGGGTTATTATCCTTATGACCCACATAAGGTTTATTATATTTGTTAGGTATATGAACTTTTGCTACTAACCTTGAAACAGAACGTATTCCTCCTCTAAAATAAAAATAAGCTCGACGGTATTTATGATTCTTGGATAAACTGTGGTATATCCTTAACTGTACCCAATTATTATTCCTTAACTCAAAGATATCACCGTCAACACTTACATATAATCCGGGCATCCAGGGAACATTCTCTTTCATCATAAAATATGTTTTAGAATAATAGCAAAGCTAGTTCTTTGCAAGACCTTCCGGTATATATTATAAAATTCTATTTTTAATGAATGTTTTAGGTGTATGTGGAGCTCAAGGAGCTCTATTATTCGAGTTTAAAGAACATCTTATAGCCAATGTAGAGCCAAGAGCAGTATTTCACTCCAAAAAAGAGGAGCAATGGAAGCTCAATTTTGGCAATATACCGTTTGTAAGGTCACTGGAAGAGGTAAAAACTTCCAAAATAGACCTAATACTCGGCTCTCCATCATGTGGGCATAGCTCGGTATTCTCATATTCCAGGAAAAAATCCCTGGGCAAACCCCGGGAAGATGTTACTCTTAATCTGTATCTTTCTAGTGTTAAGAAGTTCAAACCGTCAATATTTATGCTTGAGAACCTCCCTAAGCTTCTAGATTTTATTCCTATCGGGGAATGGGAGCATAATTTACCCGATTACAAACTTATAGTGCACTGTCATCCTGTTACGGTATTTGGTAATTCTCAACAAAGTAGGAAACGTTTGGTGTTAATAGGAGTCAGAAAAGACTCCAATATCAATCCTCAGATCTTTGACCATACTTTTCAAGTCACTAAGCCTAAAAATCTATGTGAATTGAAGAAAGAAGTACGTAGAGACATAAACTATAGAGAAGCTGACGATAAAAAATTGGCCATGTATCATTATGCAGATAAGTCAAAAACTACTTTGACAGTAGCTCAAGTGAGAAAGCTATGGAAAACAGAGTTTAAGAATGACTACAAATGGCCAATGAGAACCCAGAAGATGAAGACTCTTCCTGGAGTATATCGAAATAAGAAAAAGAGCTACCCATTAACCGTAAGACCTTCATCAAGGCAATTTAATCCCCACGGTAGAATAATGGGACTTGATGAATATAGGGTGATTATGGGTTTTCCCAAATCATTCAAGGTATATTTTGACAATGCTAATCCGACTTATTGGTTGAATAAAGGGAGAAATACCCTAACTAAGGGTGCCGTATATGAGAATTCATTGTGGTTAAAATCCTGTTTACAAAAGGCTGGTCTAATATCAAAATGAATATCCCCTATCGCGTACGTATATGCGCAGTTATTGAGTATTTTTCTTTAGAAAAATACGAAAATAACCTCCAGCTTGCTGGAGTACTTAGCTTTTAAGTATTAGTTTTAAGATTTACTTTCTTTAACCCCCCCTATAATCCCCCCCTAATTGTTTTCATAAACCCTGAACCATGAAAAATGTAATCCTAACCTCGGCCTTCATATTTATGGCCTTAACCATATTCTGGCTATGGAACCGAAACTCGGAATTAAAAGAAGGTATTAAAAATTCTACTGAGCAACCTGATACGGTTTGGGTTAATAAACCTTTTACAGCAAAGGTAGAATTTCCAAATTTTAAGTTGCCCAGGATGGTATTCCTCTATCAGATAGATTCAGTACCTATTGAACGTATTGAATATGTTGATAGAGTAGTTACTATCATTCAGAAAGATTCAATCAAGATTGAATACAATGAGTTATTTCTAACTAACTATCCAAAGGCTCCAAAGTTATTGCAGATACTTTCAAATCGAGATAAGCTATCTATCACTACATTCAATACAGACTGTAGATCAGCTACAGAAGAATATACAGTCAACTATTCTCGATATCAGTATAATTACCTGGATGGAAAATTAACCTATAAGAAAACACCTTTCCTTAAAAGATTCAATCCAGTGATTCAATATACCCTACGACCAGTACATAACTTCCATGATTTAGATTTAGGCCTGAAGTACAATACCAGTAAATTTAATTATGAGGCTGGGTTGAATATCAACTATTATCCCAAACTTCGGGACAATTTAGGTCTCGACCCATACCTAAGAATTTCATACAATTTCTAACATGGCAAGAAAAAAGACCTTAGTTGAAGATGCAAGTCTTACACCCGAACAACTTAAGACCTTGGTTCGGGTGATGAAAGACCCGTTCTTCTTCTCTACTTTCTGCTACGTGATTAACCCAGTATTGGGTATGGTAAAGTTCCTTCTCTATCCTTTTCAGAAGGCAGTTCTTTACCAATTCATGCTCAATAGGTTCAATATCATCCTAAAGTTCCGTCAGGCTGGTATTACTGAGCTAATCTCTCTCTACTGTCTTTGGTTAGCAATGTATCATCCTAACAAGAAGATAAATATTATCTCAATCAAGGACACCGTAGCAAAGAAGGTACTGAAGAAGATTAAGTTCATGTACAAGAACCTTCCTTCATATCTGCAAGAGCCAATTATAAATGGTCGTGCAGGGGAGTTTGGTTCTGTATCAACTATAGAGTTTGCAAATGGTTCAGTTATTGAATCTATACCAACATCTGACCAAGCTGGTCGTTCTGAATCTTTGTCGTTATTAGTGATTGATGAGGCAGCTATTGTTAGGTGGGCTTCAACTATTTGGGCTTCAGCTTTCCCTACTCTATCAACCGGTGGTGCTGCTATAGTAAACTCTTGTATTACTGGAGATACCCAGATTATTGGCAAGGATGGTCCTTTTAGGGTTGATTCTATTTGTCCCAAAACTTTTGGTAAGATGGATATATCACATCTTGGACTGAGAGTATTATCACATACTGGAAAGTGGCAGAGAGTACTTGGTTCTGTAAATAAGGGTGTACTTAAAACTTGGGAAGTTCACAATGAGCAAGGTAGGGTTATTAAATGTACCCCAAAACATAAGTTGTATACTCTTGAAGGTTGGTTACCTGTTTCAGAGATAATCAAACGAGATATACCTGCTATCTTCTATCATACTGGTATAAGTGGTCTGGAGCAGAATCCAGTAACCGTAAAACCCAAGAAAGAGATATGCAAACCCATACCTGGTTATCCAAACTATGAAGTCTCCAACTGGGGAAGAATCTTCATTGTAAAGAATGGGACGAGGGTAGAGAAGTTACCAAGACCTTGTAATAATAGGGAGAGATACCTAAATATAAGGTTGTGGAATAAGGGTCAAAAGAAAAAGATATGTGTCCACAATCTGGTGGCTAAAGTATTCTTAGGAGAAATTCCAGAAGGATATGTAGTTGACCACATTAACAACAATCCTTCAGACAACTATGTAACCAATCTCCAGATAGTTACAGTAGCTGAGAACAGTCAAAAAGCTGCAAAATACTCTTATGGCATGAAGCTTGGGTATAAGCTGAAAGGTGGATTCAACTACGACTTAAGAGTAGTAGCTTACATAAGATATCGTTATCAAGAGCTTGGTTACTATTATGGAGTGTTAGATAAGATATCTAAGGAGGTTGAATATAAGTTCGGAATTAAGCTGAACAAACCTTATATTCAACGCATTGTATCTGGTAAAAGGTGTACAAGTATCTATCTTTCTAAGCTTAAAGTAGTTAGAAAGTATTACGATACCATTTACGATATTTGCGTTGAACACGATGAATCTTACCTCATTAATGAAGACTACGTGTCTCATAACACCCCTTATGGTGTAGGTAACTTCTTCCACAGTACTTGGGTAGATGCTATATCTGGAGGTAATCCATTCAACCCCATACGTCTGTATTGGCAGATGCACCCAGACAGAGATGAGAAGTGGTATGCAGAAATGTCTGCTGCACTCGGTCCAAAGAGAACTGCTCAGGAGATAGATGGTGACTTCTTATCATCTGGTAATACCGTATTCGATTTGGCCGATATCAAAGCTATTGAGGAATGCCTATTCGACTACCAGATTATCAATACACGTTTGAAAGGTCAATACAAAGAATTCAATGAGCCAGACCCAAATAAGGAATACTTCATTGGTGGAGACTGTGCTACTGGACGAGGTACTGACTACTCTGCTTTCACCTGTATGGACCGAGATGGAGAAGAAGCTGCAGTATACAAGGGCAGAATACCCTTGAACAAATATGCCCGCTTACTTGGTGATATCGGGGAGAAGTATAACTTTGCTAAGTTAGCTCCTGAGACCAATGACGTTGGTATGACGGTGACAACCATACTTCAGGATGAGGGTTATCCAAACCTTTACTTCTATACTAAGCTTCTTAGGAAGAAACGTAAGAATAGACCTGAAGAAGATAAGTTCCCTGGTTGGTTGACCACAACCAAAAATAGGTCTGTCATCATTGAGAACTTGGAGAAGGATATACGGGAAGAAAACGTAATCGTGAAAGACCCGTTCTTTGTACAAGAAGCTTACACATTCATATATGATGGTGCAGGAAGACCTATTGCTCGGGGTAAGCACAGGATGAACAACTCTTCTATGGACCTTGACTTGGAAGGTGAGACATATTCAGATGACGCTATTTTTGGAAAGGCTATCACTAACCATATCAGGTGTCACAGTGCATCTAACACTGTAGTGATTCCACAGTAGACCATAAACAATCTTATATAACATGAAACTTAATCCTATCAGGTGGTTCTTAAGGTCAAAGCCTGTAGAATCAAAGAACAAAGATGAAGGAAAGGGTTCAATAAGTCCGGGCAGGGTTTCTCAACCAGATGGTGGTGTGGGGAACTCTGAACTCATTACCACTCTTAATGGTATGACGAACTTAGTTACCCCAACGTTCAGAACTGAACTAATACCTATCATTCGGGACTTATACAAAATAAACCCGGATGTAAGTATTGCACTACAGGACATGTTCAAGCTGTCCAATACTGGTCATACCATTGACTTCCCAAATAACACGGCTGAGGAGTCTACCAAGATGAGGGAACATCTAAAGAAAGTTACAAAGAGGTGGTCGAGGTATACTGCAGGTATAGACGGGTTGGTAAACAAGTTCATTGTTCAACTATTGGTTAGTGGTGCAATATCTGCAGAGGGAGTACCAAACAAGAAACTTTCTGGATTGGAAACCATTCTTTTCATTAAGCCCGAGACTATCAGGTTTAAGAGAGAAAACAATGGAGTATATCATCCATATCAAAGGAATCCACGTATAGTAGACGGTCTTAAAGATTCATTTATCAAATTGAATACCGAGACCTACTGTTATGTTGGGATGTACAACGACACTGACGAACCGTACGGAGTACCTCCTTTCATGTCTGCTCTGGACTCCATTGCTGGTCAGCATACTATGAGGAAGAATTTCAAACATATCATGGAAATCATGGGTATGGTTGGATTCTTGGAAGCAAAGATGGCTAAACCTCCTCGTACTGCTGGTGAAAGTGAAAAAACTTACCAAGAACGTCTGAACAGTACGCTCCGAAAGATGAAAACCAACATTGTTGGTGGTATGTCTGATGGAGTTGTAGTTGGTTATATCGATGACCACGAATTTGATTTGAAGTCTACCTCGGCTTCTATGCAGAACATTAACCTCCCTTGGAACATGAATCAGCAATCTGTTGCTAATGGATTGGGAGTAAATGGTTCTATCATAGGGGTTTCTGCATCACAATCTGGTACTGAGGGTGGAGCTGGTATACAGCTGTCAAAGATGATATCTCAGTTAAAGAATATACAAACCCTTGTAATCTTTGTACTGGAGTTCTTTTATTCTCTAGAACTGCGCCTGGCGGGGTTCAATAATAAGGGAATAACAATTCAATTCGGGACTTCTACTGTTTCTGATGATATCAAGTTACAACAGGCTCGTGAATACCGTGCTCGGGTGAATGTAACCCTTTATAATCAGGGTATAATCAGTCAGGACCAGTTTGCTCGTGATATGGGTTATGAGGCCCCTGACCAACCCGAACCTCGAGAACCCGTTGAAGCCAATGATGATTCAGGTACGGGTGATACTACCACTGGTAAGAAGAAAAAGAAACGGGAAGATGATAAGGATAAGTCCGACCGTAGAACCCGAGATAAGAATAATCCAAATCCTAAACGAGGAGACCAAGACAGTAAACCAAGATAATTATGCCAATGGGACAACAGAACACCGATGTGATGGTGTTAAGTGCAGCTCATAGCTTGATGGTATCTGATGTACCAGAGATAGTTATAGATGCTCACTCTCTTTCTGAAAACTTCTACAAGGGCACTGGCAACTTCAGTGAAGACCCTAAGAAGTCCCTGGAAAGATTTGGTATGTGGGGAGGCACTCTGAATGTCAACCAGTTCATGCCAAATGTAACTCCAGAAATGTTAAAGCAAAAGGACAGTGACTTTATAGAGCCGATGTTCAGAATGCTTTCTGCCGCAATCGTGGCAAAGAAGTATAACCCAACCGAGTTTCCGGCAGATATTCTGAAGGAATCTATGCCTTTGCTTGTTGGTCAGACAGTAAACCTTGACCATGAGACTGATGTAGCCAATGCTATTGGTGCAGTTAAATCTGTAGAATGGCAGGAAGCCTACAAGGATGAAAAAACCGGAATAATTATTCCGGCAGGTATAAACGGTATCATGAAAATCGATGGGTTATCAAATCCTCGCATTGCTCGTGGTATTCAAATGGACCCACCATCTATCCACTCCAATTCGGTTACAGTTGAGTTTGCATGGGAACCTTCTCATACCTTCGAGGGTATGTGGGAGTTCTATTCCAAACTCGGAACTTACACTGAAAACGGAGAACTCATTCGTAGGGTTGTTACAAAGATTATCTCCTACAAAGAGACTTCTTTGGTATGGCACGGAGCAGACCCATTTGCTCAACTTATCAAGAGTGGTAAGTTAAACAACCCTGCTTATGCAGGAAGTCAGTACTATTCTTTCTCTGAGGACAAGGCTGCTGAGGCTAACAACCCAGCAAAGCGGGTATCTCTCTTCGACTTCAAGGTTCTTTCAGAAAAAGAGATAAAGTACAATACCACCCAATCTAATAATGAAAAGGGTGCCGGAAAGGGTAACCACAATAACCAAAATAATAAAACAAACATGGACAAAGAATTGCAGCAGATGCTGACGAGTCTCTTTGGTGAAAATCTTTTGACCCTTTCTGAAGGTCAGGAAGTTTCGACCGAGCTGGCTCTTTCCCAGATTAAGACTCTGGTACAGCAGAACAAGGACTTTGCTGAGGCAGTCGAGGCAAAGAACAAGGAGATTCAGACTCTCACGGAAGAGAAGACCAATCTCGAGAAAGACCTCAAATCGTACAAGGAGGCAAAAGAAAACTGGGATGGCCACATCCAGATTTTCCGTGAGGAAACGGTGGCAGCCTACAAAAAAGTTTCCGGAGAAGAGAACGTAGACTCGAACATCCTGGCACTTCTGGAGAATGAGGGAACTACGATGGAAACTCTCAAGGCTCTGCGTAAGACATATGACGCCCAGCTGGAAGAGAAATTCCCGATGCACTGCAACCACTGCGGCTCTCATGACGTGGGCCGTGCTTCTTCTATCAATCCCGAAGAGGACGATGAGAAGAACCAGGCTCCCAAGTCCACTAGTGACGTAGCTCAGACTCTGGCAGACCGGAAACTCCGGGGCGAAATCAAGAAATAAAACTGAAGAGTAACTTAAACATTAAATTAAATTAAATTATGGCAGACTTACACAAAGTGGGTGGACGAACCCTCCAGGCTGTGATTTACAAAAGTGAATCGCACAAGCTTCATCAGGCATTTCCGGTAAAGGACGGTGACACCATCGTTCAGGGTCAGCCGGTAAAACTCAACACCGATGGTACCATCTCTCCGTATACCGGAGCTGAAGGTGAAGTATACCTCGGTATCGCTGTTAACTACAGCAAGTACCCTGCATACCCTGCAACGGCAGCTGGGGTAGAAGTAACCGTAATGATGGAAGGATTTGCCGTCATTCACGGTATCGCAAAGGCTGAGATTACAACGACTGGATATGTCCAGACTGACGGTACTCTGGATACCAGTGGTACGTATCCCAACTTCTCACCCTCGACAAGCGGTGCTGAAACCAAATTCATTGCCATCAACGTGGCTGAGGTGGACGACCTGGTACAGATTCTGGTAAAATAACTGAAAACATAAATTCAATATGGCAGGAAAAACTTTAACTCGGGAGCAGTACTTAAAGGAGCTTCCCGAAATAGTAAAGAACATGGATGGCTTCCGACAGGGAAGCAACAAGAGTCTCCCGGTGGACATTCATTTGGGAGATATGCTCCAGGAGAAATACGGCATAACTCAGGAGGACTACTTCAAGGCCGTGGGATTCAATCCCAAAGTCGACACGATGGAGAACATCTACTCGATGCCGAATCCCGAACTGCGCTGGCTCGTGCCGGAGATAGTCCGTGAGGCAATCTACCTGGGTATGCGAGAGGCTCCGTTCTATCCCAACATCATAGCTTCCGACCAGCCTATCAACGGGCTGACCGCTATCATGCCGCTCGTCAACATGTCCGACGCCAACCCTGCCCGGGTGAACGAGGCTGAGACCATTCCTCTGGGTACCGTATCCTTCGGCCAGAAGTCGGTCAACCTCTTCAAAATCGGCAAGGGTTTCAAGGTTACCGACGAGGTACGTAGCTACGTATCGATGGACGTCATGGCTATCTTCCTCCGTGACTTCGGCGTTCAGCTGGGTTATGCCATGGATGCACTGGCAATGGATGTCCTCGTCAAGGGTAACAAACTGGACGGTTCCGAGTCGGCCCCGGTTATCGGCGTAGGCGATACTACAAAGGGAATCCAGTATCGTGACCTCCTCCGGGTATGGATTCGGGCATCCCGTATGGGCCGTCAGTTCCGTACCATTATCGGCGGTGAAGAGCAGGCACTCGACCTTCTCGACCTTCCGGAGTTCAAGCTGCGTTCGTCGGGTACTACCGATGCCCGCCTGAACCTGAAGACCCCGGTTCCCAACTCGGCAGACTTCTACATTCATGGCGGAACTCCGGCAAACGAGGTTATGCTCGTAGACCCGGCAGCTGCCATGATTAAGCTGACTGCAAAACAGCTCATGCTGGAGTCTGAGCGAATCGTATCGAACCAGACCGAGGCTATCTATGCTTCGCTGACGACCGGTTTCTCGAAGATGTACCAGGATGCTTCTATCCTCATCGATGCCACGAAGGACTTCTCAACTCAGGGATTCCCTGACTACATGAACGTAGACAACTACCTGACCGGTATCATCGAGTAACCTTCACAACTCAAACCTGGGAGCGGTGTAATACCGCTCCCTTTAATCAATTTAACTATGGCAAGTCCCAAGTACATAAAACTTAATCCGAAGGCCAGTATCTTCTACGACCAGGCTTCCAAGATTAAGGTTCTCCGTAACGAAGTTGTGGAGATAACCGAAAAACAGTTCAACACTCGAGTAATCAAAGCAGCTATTGCAAACGGTTACCTTCAGGAAGCTAAGGCAGACGAGTTCAAGGCCGGCGGTGCAAAGGTTAATCCCTCTGCTCCTAAGAAGGAGGTAGACCTGGAAGCCGTTAAGAAGAAGTTCGAAGACCTCGCCGAGGCAGAAGAGGCTCCAGAGAAAATCAAGGAGCAGTTCAACACGGAAGAGCTGAAGGCCCTGGCCATCTCCCTGGAGATTGAGCCGGAAGAGGGTGATACCAAGCTCGACTTGGTGAATGCTATCCTCGATGAGCTGAAGGACGAAGACTACGAGTAAGCTATGGAAACGGTAGATTTCTTATCTACCATAGTTGGACTCAATGCAAGGTTCAGGGCATTCGCTGATGAACTACCCAATGACTTTACAGTAACGTGGACATTTGGTGATGGGAAGACAGAATCACATGTAGGTGTGGTAACTGCTTCCCATCTTTATGAAACTCCTGGTGACTATGTTGTCAAGGTAACAATAACCAACAACGTAGGCGGAGCTAACCTTTCCAAGTCAAGAGTCATTGGAGTTAGTGATAAGGTAAATACCCAGTTGCCTGGCAGTATCTATGAGCTGATTGATACTTATATCCCTGAGGATATCTTCGGTAAACTTTCTCTTCAAGAGAAGCAACAGTTTATTGAAAAATGGCAGCTGTATATTCAGCCGCTAGTAAATCACGAAGTACCCATAGAGGAATTTAATAATGAGTTGTATTATGAAGCTCTAGAAAACCAGCTAATTATGGAATTGGCAGCCTATGATTTCATGGTTGTACAGATTTCATTGATGGTTGGTGCTACTGCAGAATCCGTTAAGGAGAGTAACTCATCCTCAAGTTCTGAATCCGAACCCTCAGAGTCAAGCCAAGGTTCAGGTGAGGTTAAACGAATACAAACAGGTCCAACTGAGGTAGAATTCTTCAACGATACTGACTCTGAATCTAAAACCTCATCCAATGTTATTAAAGCAATGCAACCAGGCGGAGTTATTGATATACTCAAACAAAACCTATGTATGCTTGCTGAAAGACTTTCCATCTATCTACCTATTTGCCGTACGGTGAAGAAGGTAGTAGTTCCCAAAGTAGTTAACCGCCGGAGGCCAGGACCACTCGATGGCCCAGACCCAGGCTTCCCCGTAAAGAAGTAGGGTATGGCACGGAGGAAAAGAATTACAAAAGGAGTATGGGACAGATACAAGGCCATTGTAAATGACTTTGTTGAAGTGGATGCAGGAAAACAACCTCTAATCTGGTTAAAGAGATTTGACCAGATTCTGTCTTACGGTGAAGATGTTGGTAATAACTACGAACCGTATTTTCTGGATGGCTTAATCCAGTATAACTATATAAGAACATGGCCTTCATTAAAAGAGACCGTCTCGGGTGAACTGGACGGTATCAATATCGTGTTATACGTAACCAAAAGGTCACTGGAAGAGAATGGACATATAACCAAAGAGGGGTATTGGAACTTTGACTGGGCTCAGGATAAGTTCGTAATCAATGGTAAAGTGTATTCTCCTACTGGTGATACTCAGGTTGCTCAGGCACATGATGAAGCTTTGCTCTTCTTCGTTGTACTGAAGAGAGAAACTCCGGAGGAAACGAAAAGGATACTCTCCTATATGGAGAACATCGATAAGTACGTAGAGCTGACCAAATACATTCTTGAACTGAGTGAAATAAATCATTACGAGGATGAAACCACAGTAAAGACCAATACGACTTTCAAAGTGAAACCCAAATAAAAAAAAAAAATGGCCGAAGTAAAACAGAACGGTGTAGTTGTCAATCCGTCGACAGGTTCTGGTGATACTACTCTCCAAGTAAAAGCTGAAACCGCTAACCGTGGTAACCGTGTAGTTCAATTGGCTTCCTTCGAAGTAGAAGGTGCTGGTGTTGCTATGAAGAAACAGTTCGTAGCAAGACATCTCCCCGCAGTTGAGTTCATCGAGTTCGATAACAAGAAACCTGCGGTAGACAAGGGTGGTGGTACTGTTACCTTAACTGGTAAGTCCAACTCCAAGAAGATTACCTTCTCGAAAGGTACTGGAGATATCATTGGTGCCAAACTAGAGGCAATCAAGTTCACTGCAAACGGAGTCGAAGCTACAAGCGGTACTAATATCTCGGGTGACCCGGGTGCAAAAGCAAAGTACAGTTTCAGTTTAACTCTGACTGCAGCAGCGAATGAAACCATCCAAGCCCGTACACAGCAGATTATTGCAATGGCAGAAGGTGGTCAGAAGGCAACGGCCACTATGAACCAGACAGCTGGTGACCCATTCATCGAGGTTGCACCGACCAACATCGATGTGCCTCAGGATGGTTCGGCAGTTCAGGTCTCTGTGGACACCAACACTACCTTTACGGTTACTCCAGTCTCATAGTGCTAAGGAGTCTTGGTATAGCAGGGTTGGATATCTCTGCTATGCCCCTAAATTTAACCTTTAATGTATGGCAAAAATTAATATACCTTGGGATGATGGTTCCGGTGATAGCTTTTACATTGACTACACTGGGATAGAAGGAAGCTCTGAATCCCTTATAACTTCTGATACAAACCTAACCGGCGTAGAAAGAAGGAAAACTTTGGTATTCAGGACTACAACAGCAAATGTAGGTACTGTACAACAAGCAGAAGCTTACCTAACAGTAGTTCAAAGAACTGATAGCTTGATAGTTGCTATGTTCGAAGGTGTAGTATCTATCTACGATGACAAGAAGGCAGGTTACAAAATAGACGAAGCTCAGTACCTAAGGACACAGCTTGAGGGTTACATGAAAACTTCAGAAGACGAGAAAATATAATTAAAAGAGGAATAAGATATGGCAGAATTTCATGAGATTGGTAGTTCTCAGTTTACTGAGGTAACTCCAGCCGGTACTGAACAAATTCAGATATCAGCCACACAGAAAACTACTCTGCGGAAGATAGCTAATCTTTTCAAGGCTATGTCTGCAGCCTTAACAGGGTTCACCCCTCTCGGTAAAGGAGCTCCGAGTATAAATTCAAGCTCCACCATACTCCAGGCATTCCAAGCTCTGTATCAGTTGGTGGGTTCTGCAAAAGTAAAGATACTCGGTAATAATGGGTCTACTCCCGGATTTGTATCCTGGTCGGGTACTACTTGTTATGGTATTCTGTTTGATACCGCCGGTGAACAAGTGTACATCAGGAACCGTTGGACAGTAAGCAAGCCTTCAGAGCAAACTGATGATCAGTGGATAGCTGCTATAAAAGCCGGTAAGGCCATTAAATTTGGTGGCAGCGGAAGTATAGCTGACTTAAAAATATCGGGTTGGTCGGATATTATTAGGTATGCTGATGTCCAAGACCCTTACATTATTAATGGGGATACTCTGATAGATGCCCTGAGGAAGTTACAGTGGATGACTGGTAACAACACCATTAAGACCTTTGGTAATGCTTCTGGAGTAGGTATGATGTGGTGGAATGGGGATGATCAATATGACTCATTCACGGCTTTCTACTTCAAAATAGAGACACGTAAGTTGTATATCATTTTTAAAGATAATAACTTCTCTGAATTCGGTGTACAGGCTACCAATGACCAAATTATAAGCTACATTCTATCTAATGGGGATCCTATATACCTAGATAGTAATTACCGGCACCCTATGACATATACCAATCTTTCTTCAGGGTCTTTAACTCTCGATGGTAGCTCAAGCGTTTGGTATACGGGTAGGGATAATCCAACGGTAACTGTCAATGGTGATTCGTTTGATAAACAAAGTCCTACGGCATGTTTTATATGCCCCTATAATATAATTCCAAACTTTAAATCCTTATCAAATACAAATACAATATTACACCTTCCTAATAACTCCTCCAGTATGAGTCCCATTTCAGGTTACAGGGTGTATACTCTGTATTGTCAGAAAGTAAGCACTACAACTCAAACTCGTATAATCAACAATACTAAAAGTCACATTTTTATAAACTTAGATTATTATAAATAATCTACATACCACATGAAAATTTCAAAACTTGGCTGGTTATATATCGGCCTGCTTATTGTATCGGTAATAATTTTCTCCTGTATCTGGCGATGGCTGGATAATGGGCTGGTAGCATTCCTGCTCATCATATACCCGATAGCATATTTCATTGCTGGGTACTTTGCACATTATCTCAAGATAAAAGCAAAGGCTGACGCAAAGGAGAAATAGGCAATGTCTAGTATCCTAAAAGAACATTCCCATAAAACTAAGTTGGGCAAGTTCTTGCATACTCTGGTACATATCTTTTTGTATATTTGGCAATTACCACAAAACTTTGCCGGACTTATATACCGGATAGTTCTAAAAGGTGAGAAAAGAACCCTTAAACAAAGAAACACTGCTTTCTATGTGGCTCCCACAATGAATGGCGGTGTAAGTTTAGGAAACTACATCTTCCTTTCAGAGAAGTCCGGATTAAAAGAACCGGTATATGACCACGAGTTTGGCCATTGTATACAATCCCGAATTTTGGGTCCATTATATCTACCAACGGTTGGCCTATGTAGTGGCTTGCACTGCTTGTTCCACAACAGTGCTAATAACTACTACGACTTTTGGACAGAAAAATGGGCAAACAAACTCGGGGGAGTAGAAGGATATGCGGGTGAGTTCCATTATCACAAGGATGGTGTAATCAGAACTGCATATACAGAACTGAAAGCTTTTTACGGTAAACATTTTTAACAAATGGCAAGGAAGGTTAATATCACACTTCCCAAAGTATCTGACCTTGTTCTTCAGGTAAAACTCAATGGTGAATGGCAAAAGGTAGAATCCTTAGTCAGTAACCTTGGGCCAAGTATGCAGAGGGGATATGATAAAGCCGTGAGTCAATTCTCACGCAACCTCCTTGCAATCGTAAAGAAGTCACTAACTTTGGGAATACCACCAGTAGGTGGAGGAGTAACATGGCAACCATTGGCTCCTTCAACCATCGAAAGGTATGGACAACACCCAATCTATAACCTGACTGGCCTGTATTCCAGGTCAGTTGGGTTGTTTAGATATAAATCGAGGGTTCTAATAGGATTACCCATTGGAACCAGACGCTCTTCACAGAAGAAGCTAACTATGAACCAACTAGCCATAATGTTGGAATTCGGTTCCAATGATGGTAGGATTCCACCCCGGCCCGTGTGGGCACCATCTCTCAAAGCCGCTGGTGGTAAGAATAAGCTCAAGCAACTTATCCTAACGGAGATACGTAAAGAACTTCAAAAGTATGGTGTAAGACCCAATCAAGTAAAATGGTAAATTCTCAGGAAATCGTAGAGAGGTCCATATATGTGGCATTATTGAATATGACCATTAAATTGGGCTACACTATAAACCCAGAAGACTATCTCCCAACAAGTGAAGCGAATGCAAAACGCTTCCAGGAAGACCTCAAAAAGATTACCGATGATAAGGGTTTCTACGTCGGTATATTTGGAGTGGGTAATAACCACTCCCGAGGTATTAAAGAAACCCCTCGTATCGTAGTTGATTCAGAAGGATTTTATCCTGGAGATATCGGACTACCGAAACAGGTAATCGAGAAAGAAGAGGGCATAGGCTACACTGCAACAGAAGTAGCCTTTGAAACCCTATCACAATACATGAACATACGGCTGTGTGCACACTCTGCAGAACACATGAGATTGTTGCATCAGATTATGTTCTGGGCAGTTCCTCAAAGAGGCTACCTAAAACCCTACGATGAGCCCAAGTTTTTATTCACGGGGAATATATTCCTCCGGATAGTTAATTTTTATAACATGCCGGATTTGGATAACGGGTTAATGGAAAAGGTATACCAATTTGAAGTACAGGATTGCCTCTTAGAGGGAAATACTCCCCCAGAGGTAATTACTCCAATAAAAGATATTTCTGTGCTTCTAGAAAATGCCGATTACACTCTGAAGGTTCCCAAAGAACCCGACCCCCCCTCTACCACCTATCAATAAAGGTTCATACTTTAAGGTTAGTGGGGGTGGCTTCTTTGAATATGCTAACTAATCAAAAGTATGACTAAAGAAGAGTTAAAAAACCTAATAACGGAAGTTGTTATGAAAAACGACATGAGGAATCGTCATGGTAAAAACCTCCATATACTCCTGGGTATTTTGGATTATATAGATTCAAATATATATCTTCTTATGATACCGATGGCAATGTAGTATTGAAAAAGAGGTTCAAACTGTTAGGTACTGATGAGAATGGTGATACTTATCTACTTATTGCCTTAAACCGTTATCCTAGCGAAGACGGTAGTAAATATGCTATCGGGGTAGGTTCTACTAAAATACATCTGACTCTGAATACCAGTGAGGAATCTAAATAGGGTAACAAGGTTCAGGTAGATACTCCAAGTGGAGAAAAAACTCTGGTATATTCAGAGGAGACCCCAAGAATAAAGAATTCAATTAACCTTAATCAATAACAATATGCCACAGACTCCAAGAGTTAGGTTCAACTTCAAGAACCTAAATGTACAATCGAGTGTGCCTCTGTTGGGCGTAATCAACATGGTAGCTCGTACTACCAAGGGCCCGTTCGAAGACCCTCAGGACCTGATTTCAAGCCCCTCACAGTTCGCTCGCATCTTCGGTTCGGAAATAGTTCCGGATGGTTCGGTATCGAACATACTTAAAGCCCTTGAAATGGGTGCAAAAGTCCGGGTATCCCGAGTAGCTGGTAAGGGGGCTACTTACGGATGGGCAAAACCCATGACTGTAACTAGGTCAGAGGGACGGGCAGTACCTTCGGTAACTGTTCCTGACGGGTCTTCCGTAATCTCTATAGTAATCTCCGACCCGAGTGGTGCTGAGAACAGCCTGACTATGCACATGGCTATCCGTACTAAGGAAGCAGGTTCCCCGGTATTGGATTATACGGGATTAAATCTCAACCGTCCTTTCTATCTGAAACTGAATATGTCCACGGAACCAACTCTCCGTGCAAGCATTATTCAGTACGGTGCAAGGGATGAAACCACCAATGTACCCACTTCTGACAGCATACTTAATGAAATGCTGTTCTTCTCGGCTGTATCTGCAAACACCACCGAGGGAGTAACTAACCCCTCTATCAACGTGAATACTCTCCAGAACTTCCTGGACAATGCTCCTAATATTACCTTCGAAGCCATTAAGGGTAAAGAAGGAGATGGACAGGGTACTATGAAGAGCCTGGCTACCGGTATCCAAACAATGGAAGATATCATATCTATTCTTCGTCAGTTCTCTAATTGGAACTCGATGATTACTATAGGTAAGATTACTTCCGGAACTGTAGGTGCCGATGAACCCAGTGATTCAAATGTATACATGGAATGCTCGGAGGGTAGTGCAGGTACAACTCCTACGGCTAATGAGTGGCTTTCGGCTTATCAGGCCAGCAAAGCTTACTACGAAGCATACTCGGTAATCCTTTCCCATATCCATCAGCATCTGCCCGATGACTACACAAAAGTGTATATATCGGTAGGAACGGATGTTCACAATACGTTCGAGAACATGTTGTATGTGGAGGTACCGAAATATGCTCCGGGCACTCGTACACCAGCCACGGTAGCAGAGACTCTCTCTGCTCTGAAAGCTCTGGTGCAGGCTATTGGGGCAAAGAAGGAAGTAGCATACTTCGGCGGTGGTATCAAGTACTACAACGAAAACGGTTCTCTCCAGAAATGCGATGTACTTGGTTCGGTAGCCGGACTGGATGCAACATGTGCTTCTACCTACGGACCGTGGTACTCATTCTCCGGTATGAACCGTGGTGTAATAACCTCGGCACTCGGTCCGGTAATGAAGAACCTCGGAGGTCCTGCTGATGTAGATACTCTTAACGAGTTCGCTCAGTGGTACATGAACCTGTTCGTAATCAAGAACACTCGTACTCAGGGTCAGCGAACTATGCTTTGGCATGGTTTCACCTCTAATCCGGTGGATGATTCCGAGAAATTCATTTCCATTGTACGTCTCAACTTGTATCTGAAGAAGAATCTCCGGCCTATTCTTGAGAGCTACATCGAAGAGCCAAATACCTTCGAGTCGTGGAAAAGAATATACCACGAAGCAAAGGATATTCTGGACGACCTGCAAACCCGCAATGCCATTACCTCATACGAGTGGCTGGGTGACCAGGATGCTCAGAGCTACGAAGACCTTCAGGTTAACAACGAGGCCGATGTCCGCCAGGGTAAGTACAAGGCTCAGCTGAAGTACAAAGAAGTTGTTCCAATGCAGGACATCGAAATGGATGTCATCATCGACATTGCTATGAATAAGAGCACCGGTGAAATATCCATCTCTGCCCAGTAAAACTAACCAATAAATAAGATAATACTATGGCAGGAGCTAAAGTAAAAAACCCGAGGAAGAAGTTTTTATGGCAAATCATATTTGTCAAGCATCCAATAAACGCATTCCTCTTTCAGAAGGTGGGTATTCCCGAAATCAGTATTGAACAGGTATCACACGGGGATGTAAACTACGATGTAAAAACAGGCGGCCGGGTATCTGTGGGAAACCTAACTGCTTCAAAGTTGGAAACAACTTCGGGCTCTGATACCTGGTTATGGGACTGGCTGATGTCGGTTCAGGATATGCTGCTCGGTGGAGGTTTAACCCCAAGTCAGTATAAGGAAACAGTACTCATCAACGAGCTGGCCGAGGATGGAGTATCTATCCTTAACTCTTGGACTTGTACCGGAGTATGGCCTTGCAAAGTAAATGGACAGGACTTAGACCGAATGAGTTCGGACAACACTCTGGAGGAACTTGAGTTCTCTGTGGATACTTGCGAGAAGCTGTAATAAGTTAATCACCAAGGGAGAGCTCTGCAATGAACTCTCCCTTTTTTCGTTATCAAAGATTATATTAATCGGAATACACTTAACAACTCAACAACATGGAAGACCAAACCCTTTACGGTAAGAAATTTACCTTCAAACTCCCCAGTGGTTACGAAGTAACCATAAGGGAACAGAATGGAGAGGATGATGACATCCTCTCAAACCCTGTAGATGCCAGAACATTTATGAACATATCTAAGTTCATTTCTGGTATCGTAAC
>UMHM01086451.1_pt1 | contig 21540 bp, 20 predicted proteins | sample 1965501 | NCBI WGS metagenome assembly UMHM01 (sample SAMEA4836095, study PRJEB28245) | human gut metagenome | biome: gut microbiome; material: fecal sample | place: Denmark | collected 2008
GTAGATACAAGCATGTAGAAATAATAGAAGGACATTTGATGAGGGACCATGTACATATGCTGGTTATGATACCTCCATCATTATCTGTATCTGCGTTTATGGGATATCTGAAAGGAAAGTCAGTATTGATGATGTTTGACAGACATGCAAAGCTGAAATATAAATTTGGAAACAGACATTTTTGGAGTGAAGGATATTATGTAAGTACAGTAGGATTGAATGATGCGACAGTTGCAAAATATATTTGAGAGCCGGAAATGCACGATATAGCAATGGATAAAATGAGTGTAAAAGAGTACGTAAATCCATTCTCAGAAGCAGAGCAACAGGCGTATAAACAAGAAAAAGCAAGGAGAAAGAATAAGAAAAAAATAAAGCCCTTTGAGGGCTGGCGAGAGTCAAAAGCGATAGCTTGAGCGAAGTGAAAGCAGCGCCTTGAGACGCGAGCTGGTAGTAAAGGCTTATAGCCGCAGAGAAAACCACGCCTTTTTAGACGTAGTTTTTATTCATTCGTGATAAATTTAACCTAGGGGAAGATTATGAAGTATCAAGAATTAGTGAAAGAAGTAGAAGGTGTTGGAAAACTAAAGTTAAGTGAGCAGGAAAACTTTTATCGTGATGTATTAAATGAAAGATCAAATGATTTAGAAGTTAGGGTTGCGGCTACCTTTTATTTGGGCATGACTTATTATTATGAAGGAAATTTTAATAAGGCAAAAGAGATTATTGAACCCATCATTTTGCAGTATCAAAGCATGCCGTTTGTAAGAGAACTTATTTCTGCATTCAATTTAATGGGAGTTATGCTCTATTATGATGGGGCAAATGTTTCAAGTCGTTATTATTATGAAAAAGCTTTACAGATTGCCATGGAACATGAGGATGTTGGACATTATTGTTATGAATACAATAATATTTCAATTACATATGTAAAGCAGGAAAAGTATGAAGAGGCTTTAGATAGTATTTTAAAAGCCAAAGAATACATGTCATGTTGTGTTGAAGATATGGGTGCCTATGTATATTTGAATTTAGCTTTGATTTACAATAGCCTAAATCAAGTGGATAAGGCTCTAGAAGCCTTTTATAGGGGTTTAGATGAGCATGATGGTAAACATATTATTTTAGAAGATTATTTGAATTGTGGTATTGAATTATTTAGTAAATCCGGTATGGATTTTGAATTAAAAAGATGTGCTGATGAACTTGAAAAACGTATTGAGACTATGTATGCAGTAGAATATATCGATGCTTGCATTGCTTTATTTGATTATTATATTAGAGCAGAAGATGTTTGATCAAGTCAAAGGCATCTTACAATATATGAATTTATATATGAGTAAACATCCGAATGAGATTCGTTTAGGCTTGATGGTTGAATCTTCTCGATATAAATATGGCAAAGTTATTCATGATTCGGATGTTATAATTTTGGCATTGGAAAGAAAAAATGCATATTATGAGAGAATCTTCGAAGAAGAACAAGTTCGTCGTTGCCATGATACAGAGCGTTATTTTGATATGAATCGAAAGCTTCAATTAGCCTTGGAAAATGAAACAAAAGCCAATCAAGTTAAGATGCGTTTCTTGGCAAGTATGAGTCATGATATTCGTACGCCAATCAATGGCATTATTGGAATGCTTCAAGTGATTCAAAGATGTGGTGACGACAAACAACGTATCAAAGATGCCTATGATAAGATGTGGATATCGAGTACGCACTTGTTGTCTTTGGTAAATGATATTTTAGATATTCGAACATTAGATATAGATTCGGTCGTGTTGGAAAATAAATCGTTTGAATTAAATCAATTATTAGGTAGGGTTCAAACTATTATTGATCTGCAGGCATCGAATTATAAGATTGAATTGTTTATGAAGACTCAAATAGAACATGATCATTTGATGGGTAGTCCTACACATATTGAAAAAGTCTTGTTGAATCTTTTAAGTAATGCGATCAAATATAATAAATCGTGCGGTAAAGTGTATTTGTCTGTTAAAGAAAAAGCAGATTGTTTTGAATTTGTTGTCGAAGATACAGGAATAGGAATGAGTGAAGAATTCATTCAGGATAAATTATTCAAACCTTTTGTTCAGAAAAATACACGTATAGATGGCGTTGGTTTAGGTATGAGTATTGTGCATGAACTTATAAAGAAGATGAATGGGTCCATTGAAGTAAAGAGTCAAGAGAATGTGGGAACCAAATTTATCGTTTGCATTCCATTAGAAATGGATGAAAATCCTATAAAGACTGAATCATTAAAGCCAAAAACAGTGTCCACTGAAAATCTATCTATACTTGTCGTGGAAGATAATGATATCAATATGGAAGTGATTGAGTTCATGCTTCAAAGTGAAGGGGCCATTGTGTATAAGGCTAAAAATGGTAAAGAGGCTGTAGAACAGTTTAATCAAATTCAGGATTTAGATTTGGTTCTAATGGATCTTATGATGCCTATTATGGATGGGTATGAGGCCACTTTACAAATTCGAAAAAAAGATAAAAAGATTCCAATCCTTGCGATGAGTGCCAATGCGTATATGCAAGATGTACAGAAATGTCACAAGGCTGGTATGAATGGGCATATCAGTAAACCTTTATATTTAGAGGATTTCAAAATCAATACCTTTTTCTAAGACCAGCATGCATCTGTTTCTGAACCGTTCCCAGTTGCGATAACCATTGGCAGCTTTTGTAACTAATTTGATGATTGCGTTACGATTCTCCATCAGTGCATTGTTGATTCTTTTCTGTTCTACAGTAATTACTCCTGTGTCTTTTGAAATGATAAAACAGTAATTAAAGGTGCGTTTCAAAACAAAATAATCCGAGTTTCATTCATATAATCCTGAAAGACATTTATATTTGAATGAAGAACATAAATGTACAACAATAATCTTATATTTCTATAATAGCGTATATTTATCCTCTTGAAAATCAACAAATATATAGCTACTGGCACTAAAAAAACCAAAAATACTTTGGAGCGATTGTTTAGCTGCCTAGCACTCTGCCCCAAGTAATCTACAGCAGAGCTAGACCCTGGTATTCTTATATAGTCTTTTTATTTCTTGAATATAAGCAAAAATATTATATAATGGTTATATTAGTGGGAGGGCTTTCATGTGAAAAAAATAATAGTTTTTTTAGCGTGCTTTTGTATGTTTTTTCCAATGACTGCATGCTCAAATAATGATGCAGAAGAGGAAAAAATAAAACAAGAAGAAGCTAAACAAAAAGAAGCAGAGGAAAAAGAAAAGAAAGAAGCAAAGAAAGAAGCAAAGAAAGAAGCAAAGAAAGAAGAAGATGAAGCAAAAGAGATGTTTGAGCAATATGCTTATACTAATCTAAAAGATTCTATCCAAGCAATTAGAGATACCGGATATCAAGTATTTTATCAATATAAAAATGGATCTGATTGTACATCTGAATATGAATTTTTAGATCCATCTAGTGAATTTATGGATGGTTGGATTATAACAGAATTATCAGGTATTGATCCAAATTCAAAGCATGTAACACTTACTATTCAAACACAGGATTCCATTGATGCTGAACAACAAAGAAGTATGAGGACTAAAGCATTAATCGCAAAATTAGATTTAGCTTCAGCATGGAATGCTGTACAAGATTATGGTAAAACACAATATCCTAATGGATTTAAACTTCATTACATAACTGGTGCTTTAGCTAAAGAAGCAGTGGATGAAAACACTTGGTATTTAAAAGCTAAAGCAACTGTTAAAAATGAAAATGGCGAGAAAATAGAATGTGATTGTGAAGCCCATGTGACTGGAACATCAGAAGCACCTCAAGTAATTGATTTTTTAACGTACTAATAAATTGATTGAAAAAATGAAGTAATCTCACCGTTTGGAACATTATTTAGCTAGATTAAACTTAAGATAATACGAAACATTATTCAACTCAAATATCACTACAGATGAAAAAGAAAAGGGTAATCCGCAATTAGATAGGGTCGACTAAAAGTTGGCTTCAAGAATCGTAGGGTTGAAAAACCTATGAGTGTTTAAAGGATTATTAACTAGGGGGGCAGAGATATTGAAAATCTCTGCTCTTTTATAATGGGTGATTTGAGTTCGAATAATTCAAATCAATGTATTCTGTTAACTTGTCATATAATTATTCGAATCTTATGTCAATGTATCCTCGTAATTCTTCAATTTCAAATTTCATTTCATTGTCTTGAAGATTTCTGAAGTATTCGATCAATTCGATAATTTCCTGTGCATTCATGATTATTTCTCCTTTGGCTCCAGGCTGAATATTGCGTTTGGATCGAGTACATACATTACGCGGTTACGGAAGCGAAGCCAGTTGGTGTAGCCGTTGGCATTGTTCTTGATACATTTGATGATTTTGTTTCGATTCTCAATGATCGCATTATTTACTTTTTTATTGCAGATCACCACCTGGCCTTTGTCTGCTTCAACTTTATATTCAGTACCTACAATCGTAAATGAATTGATGATCTCCTGTTTCCAGTTGATCAGATTGTTAGAAAAGGCAATCATTTCTTCAATGTTTGTATCAATGCAGCTACGAATCAGATTTTCAAGATTTACTTTCGCATTGTCGATAGTAGATTTTGAATAGAAGTCTACAAGTTCTAGTTTTAATGAGTAACAAATAGTTAGATCATTATTGATTTCGAGAATTTTCTTTCTTAAATCGGAGTAGTTCATATAGCTTTTAAAATGAGAGTTGTATTTACGCTCACGTTCTACATCAAACAGTCTTCCATATTTATCTTCATCCTCTGGATTTTTGAATAACAGCCAGTTTTTTTTTTGAGAAGATAATATTCATCTGAATCCTTGTCATCTTTGTACCCTTTCATGACTTTAATACGTACTTCATTCATTTTTTTGTGGAAATCTTGTGAAAGATGGAAATAATCCAACAGGCAGATACAGTTGGGAAACACCTTATGTACAACATCCTGATACACTTCATACATGTCTGAACAGGCGTATTTTACCTTTTTCCGTTCTTCTAAAGGGATCTTTTGAAAATAGTTTAAAAGAAATTTCTTTTTACGGTTCGGCAGAACATCAACGGGAATCTGTTTTTTAAAATCAAGCAGGACACAGACATATTTACTCTTTTCGGATTTGAAGACAAAAGGATTGAATTCATAATAGGTCTTTCCACAACATGGACATTTGTAGCGACGTGCCCTGTATTTTATTATGCATTTCTGTGTGGTAAGAGCTGAATGAGTGATCTCCTTGGTTACATATTCCTTGATTTTGGGCGCAGTAAACCCACAGTAAGGACAGGCCTGATGTTTATCTGCAAGTGTAACAAGAAGAACCATCATCTTATTGAACGTAGTACAGACAATATTGGCAATATCATCAGGATTCAGGTGAAATATATTGTTTAACAACAGTTTGAAAGCATCATTTTCGATCATAAGATCATCTCCCCTCTAATTTCAATGACATAATATCAGAAGAAATCAGAATCAGAGTTGCGCCTCTGTTGGTAGTACACAAAGTTTACAATAGCTTCTAGTAGATCCAAATAGAATATCATGACGCTTTAAAGATTCTATTTTTAAGTCATCCTGTTTGAAATTTCTCCAGTCCGGGAACAATGAATCCCAAAAAGCAATCACACGAGCTTTAACTTTGCGAATTGTTTGTAGAGCAACTTCGAAAGAAGTGATCAAATCGTCATTCTCATCAAGTGTGACAATATAGTAAATGAAAAGATAAGTGAACTGAGTATAAGGAACAAAATTAGTTGGAAGCAAGGCATGAGTGGATTTACATTGAGTACATTGGATACGTTGAACAGGAATTTGAATCTTACAATCACCATTGGAAATATCATCAATAATCACAAATCTTTTGTAGTGTCCATATAAGATAAAAAGACCAACGGCACCGCAAGCAGGACAATGTAAAGAAAGTAGATCAATCGAAGCAACAAAAGCCTGATAATCATTTTCATTCAAAATCATGTTGAAGTCGTTGGTCATTTTCAGTATCATAATATTGTCTTAGAGGACGGATAGAAATCACAAACTTTGGACGGTTGGGATTTCTATCTTTTTTTATTTTATGTCCAATCCTTCTAAAAATACTGTAACAAAAAAGATAGAGAAATTCACCCTACAAGTGTTTAAAGGTTATTACTTTCTAAAAGCAAAAATCCCTATGGCTTTTAAAGGTTGATTTATCCCTATCCAGTTTTATATATTCCTAATTTTATATGTTCAAAAAGCCAGGTTTTTCCTGGCTTTATTAAATGCTTTTTTAAATGATGATACCATTGCAGTGATCAATTTCATGTTGAATGATTTGGGCTACAAAACCAGAATAGGCTTGTTTGCATTTTTTAAAAGATTCATCTTGATATTCAACAGTAATATTTTCATAACGCGTTGTATTTCTTTCACCTTCTAGTGATAAACAACCTTCTTTGACTTTATAAGGTCTAGATTTCTTCGTGATTTTTGGATTATACATAACAACTTGTGCCGGTCCAATCGCAAAGATAATAATATTTTTAGAAACACCAATCATATTGGCTGCCATGCCTACACATTGATTACTATAAGCTTGTAATGTATCTTTTAAATCTTGAGCTACTTGTGTATCCATTTTTGTGGCTGGAGCTGACTTAATAGCTAAGAAAGCTTCATCTTTCATTATTGGTTTAATCATAACATACCTCTTTTCTTCAAAAATCATATTTGTTTTAGATGTTTTTTTCAAGTATAATTGGCATATGCTGAAAAATATAGTATTTGACTTAGGAAATGTATTGGTTAAATTTGATTCAAATGAATTGATTTATAGCTTCTTTAATGAAAGGCAAGAAGAAGTGAAATCATTCTTTTTTGATTCTTTATGGAATGAGTATGATCAAGGACTCTATTCAGTGGAAGAAATGATTGAAAAGGGAGTAAAACAATTTCCTGAATTAGAGTTAAATATTAAAGAATTGATGTACCATTGGACAGAATTTGTGATTCCATTAAAAGATAATGTTGCGTATATCAAGGATTTAAAACGATTGGGATACAATGTGTATATTCTTTCAAATATTCCAGAAGATGACACAAAGTATTTGAGAAGTTGTGGTGTGTTTGATAATATAGATGGCGGTGTTTTTTCTTATGAATATAAGAAAATTAAACCGGATCCAGAAATATTTCATATATTATTAAAAAAATATGATCTTAAGGCATCGGAATGTTTATTTTTAGATGATCGAAAAGATAATGTAGTTGCAGCAAGTAATTTGGGATTTGAAACGATTGAAGTTAAAGATTCAAGTAAAGTCATTGACTTAATAAAGGAGAAAATTAGTGAAGTGTAAAGTAGAAAAAATATGCGGTGGATGTTCACTTTTAAAACTGAAGCCAAGTATGCAGGCAGATAAAAAGAAAAAAGATGTGGAAGCTTTAGTTGAAAAAACACATTTAAAGGTTCGCGTTGGTGATGTGCATATGGCTAAAAATGATACGCATTATCGTAATAAGGTTATTGTAGGTTTTGCGAAAGATAAGGGGAAAGTATATTCTGGTTTATATGCGCCTCATTCTCATCGTGTTGTGAAGACTGAAAATTGTATCATGCAGCCAAAGCTAGTTAATGAAATCATCAATAAGATTACAGAACTAGTTGGTTCTATGAAATTGGAATTATACAATGAAAGAACAGGAACAGGCTTATTGCGTCATGTATTGATTCGTTGGGGACATAAAACAGATGAAGTGATGGTTGTATTTGTCACAAGTCAAAAGATGTTTCCTTCAAGAAAAAATATGGTGCGTGTATTAACGAGTGAATTTCCGCAAATTAAAACAATTGTACAAAATATCAATCCTAGAAAGACAAGTATTGTTTTGCAGGATGAAGCTATTGTTTTATATGGGGATGGTATGATTCATGATGAGTTATGTGGTTTAGACATCGCGTTTTCACACAATTCGTTCTATCAGATTCATTCTGAACAATGTGAAGTATTGTATGGCTTAGCTAAGAAAATGTTGGATTTAAAGGAAACGGATACAGTACTAGATACATATTGTGGTGTTGGTACAATTGGTTTAACGATGACAGATTCTTGTAAGAAAGTCATGGGTGTAGAAGTCAATCCGGATGCGATTGAAAACGCAAAATATAATGCGAAACAAAATAAGATCAAGAACATTGAATTTGTTGCGATGGATTCAACAGAATTTATGCGCCAGGCAAGAAAGTATCATAATCATTATGATGCAATCATTTTAGATCCACCTCGCGCAGGTACAACTAAGGATTTTATTGAGTGTGCCGCAGCTTTAAACCCAAGAAAGATTCTATATATTTCTTGTGATCCAAGAACACAGGTTCGTGATTTAAATCAATTTAGAAAACAAGGCTATGTCACAAATAAACTAGAATTGGTTGATTTATTCCCTTATACAGATCATATTGAAAGTGTTTGTGTATTAGAAAAGAAGCAATTCAATGTCAAGCCTACAAAAAAAGCGCAAAGACAAGCTCAATTTAGATCAAGTAAAATGAGTAAGAAAAAACGTTAGGAAGCAAGTATGCTTCCTTTTGTGCATATGAGTAGGTTTAAATAATTTTGGATGATATAATTTGTTCAACAGAACGGAGAATACATATGTTAGAAATTGGAATTCAAGCACCTGATTTTGAATTGCCAGATCAAGATGGTGTGATGCACAAATTAAGTGATTATAGAGGTAAAAAAGTTATCTTATATTTTTATCCAAAGGATAATACGGCGGGTTGTACAAAGCAGGCTTGTGGTTTTTCTGAAAGATATCCACAATTCTTAGAAAAAGGAGCTGTCGTCTTAGGTGTAAGTAAAGATACAGTGGCTTCTCATAAGAAGTTTCAAGAAAAGTATGGCCTTGCCTTTACTTTGTTGGCAGATCCAGAAAGAAAAGTGATTGAAGCTTATGATGTGTGGAAAGAAAAGAAGAATTATGGAAAGGTATCTATGGGTGTGGTTCGAACAACATATCTAATAGATGAATCTGGAATTATTGTTCGTGCTAATGATAAAGTAAAAGCGGCAAATGATGCTGAAAATATGTTGGAAGTAGTTTAGACACTGCTTCCTTTTTGTATTTGTATTAAAGGATTATGAGGTATAAAATTTCATTTGGGTGATACTATGTGGATTTTATATGCGACAGGTTCTGCCTTTTTTGCAGGAATTACTTCCATACTCGCAAAATGTGGAATCTCAAAAACAGATTCCGATGTGGCAACCGCCATACGTACCATTGTGGTTTTAGTTTTTTCGTGGATTCTTGTTCTTTTAACTGGAACACTGTCTGGTATTATTGAAATTAGTGAAAAGACATTATTATTTCTAGTCTTATCTGGTATCGCAACCGGTGCTAGCTGGCTATGTTATTTTAAGGCTCTTCAGAATGGGGATGTAAATAAGGTTGTTCCGATTGATAAATCGAGTACGATTTTAACAATATTACTGGCTTTAATTTTCTTTCATGAAGGTTTGTCTTTAACTAAAATTGGTTGTGTATGCATGATTGGTGTAGGTACGATGTTGATGATCAATCGAAAAGATGAATCTGAATCTAATTCTTCAGATAAAAGCTGGTTGATGTATGCGATTTTGTCAGCTATATTTGCGAGCCTTACATCAATTTTAGGTAAGATTGGTATTTCTGGAATTGATTCTAATTTAGGTACGGCCATTCGTACAAGTGTTGTCTTAGTCATGGCTTGGCTAATGGTATTTGTGAAAAATAAGCAGTCTGAAATAAAATCTATTGATCGAAAAGAACTCTTGTTTATCATTTTATCTGGCTTTGCGACAGGAGCATCTTGGCTATGTTTTTATCGTGCTTTACAGGATGGACCTGCAAGCATCGTTGTGCCCATTGATAAATTGAGTATACTTGTAACAATTGGTTTTTCTCGTGTTGTATTTCATGAAAAGCTATCAATGAATGCATTACTAGGTTTAATTTTAATTACAGCAGGTACTGTTATAATGGCAATAATATAGGAGATTTTATGTGTAGATATAAGAAGATTGATTTAGAAAATTGGTGTCGTAAAGAGCATTATTTGTATTATACAAACAGTTTAAATGTTGAAGTAAATATGACGGCCAATATTGATGTGAGTGAGTTATTAAGTTTTTGTCATACAAATGGATATAAATTTTATCCAACGTTGATTTATTGTGTGACTAAAGTGTTAAATCGAATTGATAACTTTAAAATGTTTAAAGATAAAAATGGAGATTTATGTGTGTGGGATTCTTTGGTTCCTAACTATACGATTTTCCATGAAGAAGATCATACATTTTCGGATTGTTGGACGGATTTTACAGATGATTTTGGCTCTTTCTACAAGAATATTACTTTTGATATGGAATTAGGTAAAACCAAAAGAGGCATTAAGGTAAAATCTGATCAACCAGCTAACTTTTATTGTGTTTCATGTACGCCATGGACGACATTTACAGCTGTTTCTAGCCGTGTAGTGAATGGTGGTCCAGCTTTCTTTCCTATCGTCACAGCTGGAAAGTACGATGAAGCCAAACAGATGCCAGTAAATATCACGATTGCACATGCCGTAGCGGATGGGTATCATTTTGGATTATGCTTTGAATGTTTGCAGGAAGAAGTAAGTGCTGAATGTTTAGAATCCTACCTTAAGTAGTGGGGTGGTAAGCGTGTGCTCTATTTACTTTTTAGGTAAATTGTTATAAAATTTTCAGTGTAGGTATAAATTGAAAAGGAGATATAAAAATGAATCAATCACCACTTCAAAAAGCTAGATACCAATACAGTCCAAAATTGCCTGGAATGTTAAGAAATGGTATTTCAGAAATCTGTGTTAAGGAAGGAAACGCAACTCAAAGTGTTGCAGACCAAGAAAAAATCGCGGCTTTATTCCCTAACACTTACGGAGAAAAAGAAATCACATTCGAAAAAGGAGAAAATACTTCTGCAGCTAAAAAACAAGTTGTAGGTGTAATCTTATCTGGTGGACAAGCACCTGGTGGACACAACGTTATTTGTGGTCTATACGATGCATTAAAAGCTACTAGTAAAGAAAATGTTCTTTACGGATTTAAAAATGGTCCTATTGGATTATTAGAAGACAACTATGTAGAATTCGATGATGCATATATCGATGCATACAGAAATACTGGTGGATTTGATATTATCGGATCTGGACGTACTAAATTAGAAACTGAAGAACAATTCGCAGTTGCTGCAAAAGTTTGTGAAAAACATGGAATCACTGCTATCGTAATTATCGGTGGAGATGACTCAAATACAAATGCTGCTGTATTAGCTGAATACTTTGCAGCTCACAATACAGGTGTTCAAGTTATCGGTTGTCCAAAAACTATCGATGGTGACTTGAAAAATGAAGACATCGAATGTTCATTTGGATTCGATACTGCAACTAAAACATATAGTGAATTAATCGGAAACATCGAACGTGATGCAAACTCTGCTAAAAAATATTGGCACTTTGTAAAAGTTATGGGACGTAGTGCAAGTCACGTAGCTTTGGAATGTGCTTTAGAAACGCAACCAAACATTTGTTTAATTTCAGAAGAAGTTGCTGCAAAAAAACAATCTTTATCTGAAATCGCTGACTACATTGCAGATGCTGTTGAAAAACGTTCTGCAAATGGAAACAACTTCGGTGTTGCAATCATCCCTGAAGGTGTAGTTGAATTCGTTCCAGAATTTAAAGCATTGATTGCTGAAATCAACGAATTATTAGCTGGAAACAAAACAGAAGAATTTAATGCATTAGGAAGCTGGGAAGAAAAATATGCATTCATTGAAAAAGGTTTAACTGCTGAATCAATGGCTGTATTCGCAATCTTACCTCAAACTATCCAACAACAATTATTCTTAGAAAGAGATCCACACGGAAACGTACAGGTATCTTTAATTGAATCAGAAAAATTGTTCTCAGCTTTAGTTAAAGACAAATTAACTGAAAGAGGATTTACAGGTAAATTCAATGCATTACACCACTTCTTCGGATACGAAGGACGTTGTGCATTCCCATCAAACTTCGATGCTGACTACTGCTACTCATTAGGATACAACGCATTCATGTTGATCCAATACGGATATAATGGATATTTATCAAAAGTATCTAACTTATCTAAACCAGCTGAAGAATGGGTTGCTGGTGGTATGCCAATCACTAAGATGATGAACATCGAACGTCGTAATGGTGAAGACAAACCAGTTATCAAAAAAGCATTGGTTGAATTAGATGGTAAACCATTCAAATATTTCGAAGCAAATCGTGATACATGGGCTGTTGAAACTGCATATACTTATCCAGGAGCTATCCAATACTATGGACCAACTGAAGTATGTGATTTAACAACTCGTACATTGGCTTTAGAAAAAGGTGAATAATAAATAAAAGAATGCTTCGGCATTCTTTTTTCTTAAAAGGAGTACTTATGAAATATATGATCGCAAGTGACATCCATGGCTCAAGCTATTATTGTCAAAAACTCATGGATGCGTATAAATACGAAAATCCAGATCGATTGATTTTATTAGGCGATATTTTATATCATGGACCTAGAAACGATCTACCAAAAGAATATGAACCTAAAAAAGTAATTGAGATGTTAAATTCCATTTCAGACTCGATTTTATGTGTTCGTGGAAATTGTGATTGTGAAGTCGATCAAATGGTATTGGATTTTCCATGTTTAGCAGATTATTCTATATTCGATATAAACGGGCTTTTTATCTATTGTACACATGGACATTTAAAACCGGTTAAGCTAAAACCTGGATCTTTATTACTATGTGGACATACCCATGTTCCTACCCTTGAAGATCGAGATGGTATTATTTATATGAATCCAGGCTCTGTTTCGATTCCAAAAGAAAACAGCCCTCATAGTTATATGATACTAGAGGACTGTGTATTTACTTGGAAAGATTTAGAAACACTTAGCCAATACCGTTGTAAAGAATTCCCAAAATCAAAATAATGATGGCTAGAAATACATATACATATTTGCCTAAGAACTTAAAGGTCGGTCCAACCGGCTTTTTTCTTCCTTTGTCTAACTCTTGTTTTAAACTATTCCATCCTAAAACGTAGTAAATGGTAATGGCACCAAGTAAGGCCGCAAAAGGAATAATATAAATAGTGACAATATCCATCCATTTACCTACGATATCTCCATTTTCAATACATACAGAAACGATGAACGTGATCATGCCACAAAGTAAAACCGCTTTTTTTCTAGAAATGTGAAAACGATTCTGCCAAGACTCACACACGGCTTCTAACATGTTGATCAAACTTGTGATTCCTGCAAAGGCTACTGAAATAAAGAAGAATAGGGCAAAGAAATTTCCAAGTGGCATTTGTTTAAAGACTTCAGGAAGGGTTAAAAACATTAAGCTAGGACCACTGACTGGGTCAATGCCAAAAGAGAATACAGCTGGCATAATCGCTAATGCCGCTAGCATCGCTGCAATTGTATCAAATATTGCTGTCTGCATACTTGCCTTAGGAATGTCCACATCTTCCTTTAAATAAGCTCCATATACAATCATTCCCGAACCTGTAATGGATAAGGAGAAGAAGGCTTGGCCCATAGCCATGATCCATGTTTCTTTATTGAATAGATACTCCCATTTAGGTACAAATAAGAATTTATAGCCTTCAATGGCACCATCAAATAGACTGACACGAATGGCAAGGATAATAAATAAGATAAAGAAGGCTGGCATCAATATTTTATTCACTTTTTCAATCGCATTTGTAGCACTTGTAAATAAAAGTAGACAAGTAATAAACAAGACTAAAAAGTGACAAGGCACATTCGAAAAGGATTGTGTCATATTCGTAAAAAAGGCAGGAATACTATTCGTGAATAGTTCGTTTGTGATGACGCCTTGAATACTTCGAAAAACCCATCCTAAAATGACACTGTATCCAATTGCGATACCAAGAGATCCAAGTAGTGGAAGCCATCCAATATATTTTCCAAATTTGTTTTTCCAACAATACGCATAGGCGCCTAGTGTTCCTGTTTTTGCCATTCTTCCTAACGCAAATTCAGCTGATAAACCAACAAGACCAAATAAGGCGATAAAGATAAGATATGGAATTAAAAAGGCAGCGCCCCCATATTGTCCTAAGCGATATGGAAACATCCATATGTTTCCCATTCCTACAGCAGAACCTACGCAGGCTAGCACAAATCCTACCGTACTTTTAAAATTTCCATTTTTGTTCATAGTAATACCTCGATGTTTCTAAGTATATCATAAAAATGATATAATGATTAGACAGGAGATAGGTATGTTTGTAGAAGAAAGACAAAATTTTATTTTAGAAGATTTACAAGAGAATGGAAAAGTGTTAGTCAAAGATTTAAGTAAACGCTTTGGTGTAACACCCGATTTGATTCGTAAAGACTTAGCTTTTTTAGAATCCAAGGGAAAGTGTAAAAAGATATATGGCGGAGCGATTCTGAATCGTTTAAATGTTCATTTAGAGGATGCGAATTCTAGAAAGAATGTGAATAGTAAGGAGAAACAAAAAATTGCGCAAATGGCCTATGATTTGATTGAACCTAATATGACTGTTTTTTTAGATGTTTCAACTACAAATATTGAATTGGCAAAATTATTGGTGTTAAGCCCAATTTCTAGTATTACAGTAGTAACAAATATGTTAGATGTGATTCAAATTTTTTCTTCAAGTCAAATTCATTCTATTTTTATAGGAGGAGAATTTGATTATGGAAGAAATGGATTTGTCGGAAATATGAGTGATGAGTTTCTTCAACGCTTCCATTTTGACTTGGCTTTTTTAGGCGTTGTTGGCATTAATTTAGAGACAGGAAGTGTTATGACCTATATGCCAAATGATGGTCAAACAAAGCGTATTGTTTTAAAACGATCGAAAAAGGCATATATGTTGGCGGATTCGGATAAGTTTTACCAAATAGGAAATTATGAATATGCCAAAGTGGATGAGTTTTATGGAATTCTACAAACAATAAAAAATAATAAAAAGCAATAAAGAACTATTGATTTAAATCCTAGTTCTTTTTATAATCTAATTGTAGATGGAGGACTTACTATGTTAAATCGTATTTCTATTCTTAAAGATAAGATGTTGTCTCAACCACGATATGTGAGTATTGAACAGGCTTTGATTATTACACGAACATATCAAGAAAATGAAGGTAAATCTGTTCCTTATAAGCGTGCACTTTCTTTGTATAATGCATTAAATGAAATTGAAATTGGTATGGAACCTGAAGAGTTGATTGTAGGAAATCGAACAAGGGGCGTTCGTTATGGTGTTGTTTTTCCTGAAAGTGGAATTTCCTGGGTGGACCGTGAATTTGAAACAATTCCAACACGTCCTCAAGATCAGTTTAATGTGCGTTCTGAAGATATTGATACTTTTCGTAAAGTGATTGTTCCATATTGGAAAGATAAAAGTTTGGAAGATGTTATTAAAAATCGTTTTGGTGATGAAATTAGTGCGATTTCTAAAGTAGTAAAAGTCAATCAAACGGATCATGCACAAGGACATATTTGTCCAAATGTAAAAGAATGGTTAGAACTTGGTCCGCAAGGTTATATTGATTTAGCTAGAAATCATTTAGAGACATGTTCTGAATCACAAAAAGAATTTTATGAATGTGTTATTTTAGTGATGCAAGGTGTGCAGAAGTTTATGCTTCGCTATCATAATCTAGCTTTAGAAATGAATAAAAAGGATGTAGCTGAAATCTGCGAAAAACTTGCGTATAAACCAGCTACAACGTTCCATGAAGCATTACAATCCTTATGGTTTTTATTTGTCGTTTTACACATGGAAAGTAATGCCTCTAGTTTTTCTCCGGGTCGTTTAGATGAAACTTTATATTCTTATTATAAACAAGATATAGATTCGGGTATGTTGAAGGAAAGTGAAGCATTAGAGTTGATTGAGTGTTTATGGTTGAAATTCAATGAAATCGTGTATTTAAGAAATGCACATAGTGCCAAATACTTTGCAGGTTTTCCAATTGGATTCAATATTTGTGTGGGTGGACAAGATCAAAACGGAAATGATTTTAGTAATGAATTGAGTCATTTGTTTTTAAAGGCTCAAGAAGATATTGGTCTTCCTCAACCGAACTTATCGGTTCGACTTCATGAGAATACAAATGATGTGTTATTAAAGCATGCGATTCGTGTTGTTTCAAAAGGAAGTGGAATGCCACAATTTTTCAACGATAAGGCAATTATCAAGGCGATGGAAGATTTAGGCATATCACATCAAGATGCGATGGATTATGCGATTGTTGGGTGTGTTGAATTAACTACGCAAGGAAATAATTTAGGCTGGTCGGATTCAGGTATGTTTAATATGAACAAGGTACTTGAGCTAACCTTGAATCACGGTCGTTGTTTATTAACGGGAAAACAGATGGGACCTGATTATGGTTCGTTAAGTACGTATGGTTCATTTTGTGAATTGGAAGCGGCTTTTGAAAAAATGATGGATTATTTTATTGATAAAATGATTCCGTGTTTAGAAGAAGTGGAAAAAGCACATATTGATATTTTACCAACGGCTTTCTTATCAAGCGTCATTGATGACTGCATGGATAAAGGAATGGATGTAACACGTGGAGGAGCTCATTATAATTTATCAGGCATTCAAATGATTCAGGTGGCTAATTTAGCAGATAGTTTGGCAGCCTTAAAGAAGCTTGTATATGATGAAAGAAGAATTGGTGCAGCTGATTTAGAAAATGCATTAAAAAATAATTTTTCGAACGATGAAGTGATGCGACAAATGTTATTAAATCGAGCACCTAAGTATGGAAATGATGTGGATTGGGTGGATGAGCTGGGTGCCAAATGGGCATTGAAGTTTAGAAATAAATTAAGGAAATATACAAACTATCGTAATGGAGAATATCATACAGGAATGTATACCGTGAGTGCCCATGTTCCTATGGGAGAAAATGTAGGGGCTAGTTGTGATGGAAGACTTGCCAAAACGCCTTTGGCTGATGGTGGATTATCGGCTGTGTATGGTCGTGATTTAAAGGGACCTACAGCTGTATTAAAATCGGTGTCGCATTTAGATAATTCTTGTACAACAAATGGTGGCTTACTAAATATGAAGTTTTTACCAGAATTCTTTAAGACAGAATCCGGTATTGATAAGTTTGCGAATTTTATGCGTACATTTGTTGACTTGGAGATTCCGCATATTCAATTTAATGTGGTTCGTAAGGAAGATTTATTAAATGCCAAAATACATCCAGATCAATATCGTTCTTTGACGGTTCGTGTTGCTGGTTATACTGCATATTTTACAGAACTAGCAGGAGAATTACAGGATGAAATTATCGCAAGGACAAGTTATGACAACATCTAAAGGATATATATTTGATATAAAACGTTTTGCGACACACGACGGAAAAGGAATTCGTACAACGGTGTTCTTTAAGGGGTGTCCGCTTCATTGTAAATGGTGTCAAAATCCAGAAGGATTGTCTTATTTACCCCAAGTTTTATATATGGAATCCAAATGCATGCATTGTCTTAGTTGTGTGCATGCATCAAAACAAGGTGGAGTTAGGTGTGTAGATCATAAAATTTGTATTTCAAGAAATATAAAAGAAGATTGGGATGCGATTTGTGATGTGTGTCCTACTTTAGCTTTGAGTATGGATGCCAAAGAGTATACGGTAGAAGAATGTGTTCATGAAATTTTAAAGGATGAAATATTCTTTAAAAGAGAAGGTGGAGTTACTTTTTCTGGGGGAGAACCCTTTTTACAAAGTGATTTTTTGATTGATTTATTAAAGGCTTGTAAGGAAAAAGGAATTCATACGGCTATTGAAACAAGTCTATATACGGATTTAGAGAATGTACAAAAGGCTTTACCTTACTTGGATCAGATTTATTGTGATTGTAAGCTGTATGATGAAAACTTGCATAAACAGTATACGGGTGTATCCAATGAAAAAATATTAAAGAATATTGCGTATTTACTTCAGAGCAATAAAAAAGCGCACGTAATTGTTCGTACACCTTTAATTCCGACTATGACTGCTTCTTTTGAGAATATTTCCTCTATTTCAAAGTTTTTAGTTTCTTGTTATGAAGATGTTCATTATGAAATCTTGAATTATAATCCTCTAGCTCAATCTAAATATGCGTATTTAGATATGGAGTATTGTTTTAAAGAGAATCCAAAAATGTATTCTAGTGAAAAGATGCAGGAGTTCTATGATTGTGCAAAACAAAATGGTATAAAGAATCTAGTTATTGATTAAGGAGCGTAGGCTCCTTTTCTTAATGATTTAATGATGTGTTGGAACAATCCTTTTTCTGACTTTTTGATTTCTTGTGTTATTTGAATAGCTAGATGCATACACTCTTCTTGAGAGTTTAATGGTGCTTCTTGACTTATAATCTGCTTGTAGTGACCGTCGCTACAAAGTTCTCTAGCTTTTATGTTATCGCTCATTAATAGGGTGAAGTATTCAAGAATTTGATTCTTTAATTTTTCATCTTGAATTGGACATCCGATTTCGACACGCTTTTCTGTATTTCGAGTCATACAGTCAGCACTGGCAATGTATATTTTTATGTCTTTTTCATCGCCGAAACAATAGATTCTTGAATGTTCTAAATAGCGTCCAACGATTGAGCGAATAGTAATGTTTTCGGTTGCATTTTCAAGGCCTGGCAATAGACAACAAATACCGCGGATAATCATTTCAATTTTTACACCGGCCATACTTGCTTCACTGATTTTGTGAATGATGTCTAAATCTGTAAAAGAATTCATCTTAATTCGAATTCTTGCGGGTTGGTGTTGTTTGGCTAAATTGATTTGATTATCTATTTCTTTTAGAATGGAAGATTTTAGATTGCTGGGGGCTACCCATAAATGTTGATATTGTCCTTCTAAATTTGACATGGACATGTTTTGAAAGAATGTGACTGCATCTTTTCCGATTTCTTTACGGCTTGTGATATAAGAAAGGTCAGTATACATTTTACTTGTCTTTTCATTATAGTTACCTGTACCGATTTGTGTAATATATTTGAATTCGTTTTTATCTTTATATGTAATCAAACATATTTTGGAGTGTACTTTGTAGTTTTCAAAACCATAAAGAATGTGGCATCCACTTTCTTCAAGCTCTTCAGCGGCAGAAATGTTATTTTGTTCATCAAAACGAGCTTTTAGTTCCATCAATACAGTAACGTTTTTGCCATTTTCAGCTGCTCTACATAAGTAGCGAACAATTTTAGAATGTTTAGCTAATCTATATATTGTGATTTTAATAGATACAACATGTTTATCTTCGCTAGCTTCTTTTAATAGTTTTAAGAATCCGTCCATAGATTGATATGGGTAGAAAAGTAATACATCATGATCCATGATTTGTGGAATACATGGAAGTTCTGGCGTTAATAATGGATTACTTTGTGGTGTAAAAGTTTTATATAATAAAGGCGTTTTATCGATGGTTGGTGCTAAATCAATCATCTTAAAAATATGTGATAATTCCAAAGGGCATTTTGATTTAAATACTTGTTCTTTTCTTAAGCTTAGATGACTACAAAGATATTCTAATGAATCAGAATGAATCTCTTTATAGATTTCCAGTCGTATTGGGGCTAAACGATTTCGTTTCTTTAAAATATGTTTCATGTATTCACGATAATCGTCGTCATCATCATCAATTTGGTCTTCGTTTAAGTTGATATCGGCGTTTCTTGTGATACGTACAATTGTTTTATTTAATACTTTACAATTTTTAAATAGTCGTTCAATGCAATGGAACATGATTTGTTCTATCAGCATGTAACAATGTCCGTAATTTGGAATATAGACAATGCGGTTGGCAAAATCGGGTACAGGAATGAGCGCAAAGTGCTTATTTCCATCTTCATTGATTTCTAAGAATAAGTATTGTGCTTTATTGACCAAATGTGGGAATGGATGATGTGAATCTATGATTTGTGGAGATAGTAATGGAGCGATATCTGTGTCAAAATAGTCCTTAACAAATTTTTCTTGACCTTTAGATAGTGTTTTATAAGAAACACAAGATAGGTGTAAAGCATTCAATGTATGGTTGATATCTTTGTAAACGTTATCTCTAATTTTATATAAATTGTTTGATTCCGCAAAAATCGCATCAAGTTGTTCACTAGGAATCATTCCACTTTTCTTGTCGATTTTAGTGTTGTCAATCAAAGAAAGGTCGTATAAGGATCCGCATCGGATCATGTAAAATTCGTCAAGATTACTTGTGAAGATGGATAAGAACTTAGCTCTTTCTAATAAAGGAACGCGAGGATCGGCAGCTTCTTCAAGTACGCGCTTGTTAAATTGTAACCAAGATATTTCTCTGTTTTGGGTAATTTTCATTTTAATCTCCTATATATTTTTGAATCAAATAGCCTTCGCGAACACCATTTGTACAAATTTGAATGGTTTGGATGGAATATTTAGAAATGATTCCTTCAAGTATTAACAGGCCACAAAACATAGTGTGTACGCGTTCAGGTTTAATTTTTAAAAATAAGTGTAGTGTATCTGTTCGATTATTACTTAATGTTTGCAGAAGTTTATTTATTTTGTCGGCGGAAAAAATATATTCATCTCGATTTATCCAATCAAAGTGTACTAACAAAGATCGCACAGCTCGCATATTGCCTCCTGTAACGGCAAGATTTTGAAATTCTGAGATTTCTTTAGGAGTGGGTACAGATTCAAGTTCGCATTGAACGCGCTTTTGAATTTGAATGGTTTCCTCTTTTGTAGGTATTACTTTCTTTACGTATTTATTGAATAAATTTAAAGAACCAATATTTAATGAATAGGTAGCTAAGTTGTTATAGTTTTTGTAGAAAACAAATTCAGTACTTGCACCACCACTGTCAATGTATAATCCTTCAGGTCGTTCGATTTGGTGCATGGCTCCTTTAAAAGAAAGATTTCCTTCAGTGGTTCCGGAAAGAAGAACAATATTGATTTTGACAGTGTTTGAGATAATAGCCAATACTTCATCTTTATTGTCGAGATTACGTAAGGATGCAGTTGCGAATGCATCAATAATGTGTATTCCTAATGTATCTAATGTTTTTTTAAGTCTTAGTAAGCATTGTTTTAATTTGTTTATGCCTTCTAAAGTTAAATTGTTTTTATTGATATATGAAATCAATCCAACATTTTCTTTTTTTGAGAAGAGCAAATGAAATGAATGTTTGTTTGATTCATATACATTAAGTCGAATTGTGTTGGATCCGATATCAATTATTCCTATATTCATAGTATTTCATCCCTTTCAAGTCAATATTATATGACTTGGGTGTAAACACTATATTAAGGGCTAGTTAAATAAAATTTACAAATTTTCCAAAAAAAGTCAAAAAAACATTTGACGAAGAGGGAAGTATTTGGTAATATAGATGAGCACTGCTGAGGTGCAGATGA